>Ga0116231_10014563_pt1 | contig 10509 bp, 11 predicted proteins | sample S1TSphgellanicum_2_FD_89695 | JGI IMG/M metagenome (GOLD analysis project Ga0116231, IMG submission 89695) | Host-associated microbial communities from peat moss isolated from Minnesota, USA - S1T2_Fd - Sphagnum magellanicum MG | ecosystem: Host-associated > Plants > Peat moss > Unclassified... | reverse complement strand
TAAATTTATATAAAGCATTATCAAATTTTTTTTTTCCCAAATATTTGATAGACAAAAAAAAAAAAAAAAAAAAAAAGTTAGGGGTTTCAAAAAATGAAACCCCCCCCCCCCCCCCCCCCCCAAATCAACCTACCTACTCTAGTCACCCCCACCTACCTACCTATTATCCTCTCCATCTACCTACCCGCCCACCTAGCCACTTACCCACCTTCACCCTCCCTACTTGCCAACAAGGCAGGTACCTATTAGATCCAATGTACCAAGTTATCAATTGACCTACCTCCTCATTAATCATCATAACTTTGCAATCATTGAAAATGATGATGGAATGGACAAGGTGATGATATTGCAAACAATTTAAGGTTACAAATCAGGATTAGGATTTAGGTTTGGGACTCATTGTTAATGGGTAGAAATTTTTAAACTAGTTAGTACCATAGGTCTTCTTGTAGCTAATAGTTACTAATGGTAGACTTACCATCCTTTATCCAAAAGGTGAAGCTAGTGGGATTAAATAATTCATGTTAATGAATGTTTAAGGGATAATCCACCCAATTTTCTAAGAGATTTCTATGAAAGGATTAGGATAAGGGCTCTATTTTCTAAGGGTTAATGTGGGCCTTGTTCGGCTTTGTGGAAAAGGAAGATTAAAAGAAGCATGAGTGGAGTTATAGGGCATTAGAGACTTTTTGTAGTTGGGGAGAAGGAATGAAGAACTTATAAAAAAATATGGAAATAATGGAGTAATGTGTTCTATTTTGTGTGTGATTACAATGGAAAGATGATTAAAGGATTCAATGTGTTTGTTGTATTTCTATTATATTACCAAATGTGGGAGGTAGAACAGTTTGAAATTGCACAAGTAAATTACTTCCTTGAGATAGTATTTTTGCATTTCTTTTAGGTTAAAATGTAATGAAACATACCATATGGTAGCCTTTGGATAAATGAATTATTAGTTGCCATAAGAAGGTAGCAGTTAATATCTAAAGGTAGATAACAAAGGGAAAACATCAGCAGGTAGATGCCTATAAACTAAAAGGTATGGTTATAAGCAGTATGCATTGGTTGTGAAGGACTCTTGTGTGCTATAGACAATTTAGAAAAAGGGAAAGGTGTCCTGAGGTGTTACAAATGGTAGGCAAAACCATTAAAGGACTTGCAAGCATGGTGAAAATGGGACAATAACTATAGAAGGTATGCTGACCCCAACCAAACAATATCTAAAGGTGTAGAAGGTACTATAGACCATTGGAAAATAACCATTATTGGATGCTATTTTTTTCCCATGCTACTATTTTTCTATTTTTTTCCCCTATTTCTTAATATTAGCCTACTTACATGATGGTAGATATGTTTTTTGATAATAGACCGTTACCTTCCTCCTTTGCTTTTCATATGACTCCTTACTTGCTATGTGAGTAATTATAATAAAGTAAATCAATAGAAGGTAGTTTGGTTCTATTGAATAATAAGGCATTGACTTTGTTCCCTCAATCTTACCTTTTGGAAGACAATAATGATCAAGGGTTGCAATTTCACCCCTTAACATTCATTATAAAAGCCCACATATAAAAAAAATTCACAACTAAATTAAGGTATTGCAAGTTAATTAATTGTATGTATTTTAAACCCATGGAAGGTCATAAGTAAAATATTTGTACCCACCCATATGAAGGTAATGCAAATTAACTAATTATATGTATTTTAGCCCTCATACAATGTCATAAGTAAAATATTTGCACTTACCCCGATGAAAATATTACAAATGAATTGATTATGTGTATTTTAACCTTCATTGAAGGTCATAAGTAAAATATTTGCACCCACCCACTTGAGGGCATTGCAAATGAACTGATAAGTAAAATGAGTTATAATCATTTCCATTAATGATATTTGAAAACCTAGATGTAGGTATTACTAAATTCCTTCAATTTTGTATTCAAAGGAAGCCCAATCTGGATATGATTATGGTTTTGCAATACCCACATTGCATGGACCTTGTACCACATAATGCAATACCCTAATGATTCGCAAAATTAGAATCTTTTAAATCTTTTGTTACTTTGCAATACTTGCACAACATAGTAGATACACTTGGGTGAAAATCCTTTAAGGTGTATCACACAAGACGAAAAAGGCCTAGTCCTTACTATAGTCCTTTTTTACCTTATATTTTGATCCCCATAAAAAATAATGAATCAAAAGTTGTCAAAAAAATTTAAAGGATTATATTTCAGACCATTACAATTCTAAATTCCATCATAATCATCCATAAATGTGTCATTACATGGTGAAAAAGGACTAGGTATGAAAGACATAAAAGGGTGACATTATGACAAGATTTTGGTACACCTTAAAGAATTTGGACCCATTAAAATTAACATAATGTAGAAATGTAGTACCCTCATCAAGGTTCAAGATTGTAATCTTTTGTTGCCTCGCAATACCCACATAACAGAAGACATAAACTAGAACTAATTTTAGACATAAAAGGAATACTTTCATCACGATTTGGCATTCATGATTTTAATTTTTTATTACTTCACAATACATGCACAACAAAGTATGCACATTAGAACTAAGATCATACATAAAAAAATACCTTTGTCGCATTTTAACATTCAGGAATGTAATCTTTTATTATTTTGCAATATCTACACATTAGATTAGGTAAACTAGAATTAACATCACCTAGAAATGCATTACCTTCGTCGACGGGATTTGACATTTAGGTATTTTATCTTATGTTGCTTCATAATACTTACACATCAAACTATATACACTAAAACTAACATCACCCAAAAATGCATTACCTTCATTGAGGTTTGACATTTAGGGTTCATATTTTTTGTTACTTGGTAATACCTTCACAACAGAATATGGACACTAAAACTAACATCATGCAAATGAGTAGTACCTTCATCATGCTTTGACATTCATGAATGTAATCTTTTGTTGTTTCGCAATACCTACACATCAGAGTACATACACTAGAAGTAACATCACCTATAAATGCATTACCTTCATCGAAGTTTGACATTTAAGGTTTTTATCTCTTTTTGCTTTACAATACCTACACAATAAAGGACATACACTAAAACTAACATCATATAGAAATGCATTACCTTCATCAAGATTTAACATTTAAGGTTTTTATCTCCTGTTGTTTCACAATACTTGCACAATAGAGGATGTACACTAGAATTAACATCATACAAAAATGCATTACCTTCATCGAGATTTAACATTTAGGGTTCTTATCTCTTGTTGTTTCATAATACCTACACAACAGAGGATGTACACTAGAATTAACATCATACGAAAAAATAATACCCACATTAAGGTTTGACATTTAAGATTATTATCTTCTATTGTTTTGTAATGCATGCATAATAGAATATGTACATTAAAATTAACATCATACATAAAAATAATTCCCTCGTTGCAATTTAACATTCATGATTATAATCTTTTGTTATTTTACAATATCCACACAATAGAATGTGTACACTAAAATTAACATCACACCCAAAAAAAATCCACATTAGGGTTTAATATCTAAGATTCCAACACCCGCACAACATGGTACATACATTAGAACTAACATCATACCAAAAAAATGCATTACCTTCATCGGGGTTTTATAATCTTTTTTGATGGCTCGCAATACTCGCATTAAATATGCCATATACCATATTCATCTTATTGAGATTAACATTATCCACATCTTGGTTTGGCATAGTGAGATGTTTTTTTTCTATTGTTATGCAATAGCCCTAATCGTCACTACTTTGTATGTGTTTTTTTTAATGTCCATTACCTTTATCAAGGAATTATATAACAACTAGAATGTATGTTTATTTGTGGTGATTTTATGTGGTCTTTTTGAAGATTTTTAAAATGAAAATGATTTATTGTTATTATTTCGTGAATTGTTTTCTTTATATTGATTTTGAAAATGGATTCTTAAATTGGTGTAATAGTGGTTGCTTCAACTTTTCCTTTCACATTGAATAATTAATCCATAGACAAATGCATGGAATAAAACCTGTTACATTGGTTTTCCGTACAAGTACCATAAACCCTTCTACTTATGACTCCTTTTATTACAAGAATTTGCATGTTGTAACATAATTTCATGCCAACCTTTCAACCAACTAACTAAGTTCCCTAATCCATGTTCCACTCAATTAAAGACCATTCCTAAATGCATTGATTCATTGGCCCGTGTCAAACAAATTTCCAAAATGTCCGATGCAACTTGTTTTGCAAGAGATGTTGCATAGTCATAAAGTTGAAGGCTAACATTTTCTTGCATTTGGTTGTGATCTCCAACATTGCATCTTGCAATCAAGAAAAAAGGTTCAATCCATGGGGGTAGATGAACTTTCATGTTCATCATTGTGGACACCATCAAAAGAAAAAAGGCTATTGTCATCTATATCTAGAAAGCCACCAATGTCTACAACATATGCCCCATCAATCATGTCTTCCTCATAACCTTCATCTTCTGAAGAACCATCATGCACTTGCAAATATTTCAAATCCACAAACATGGCATTCAACCCCCCACGATTGCTCCCATACCACATGCCACAATAGTTGATGATATCATCGTTAGTAAGGTCGTTACATGCCAAGAGAATAATAACTTGGTGCTTGCATAAATTCCCACATAGCGCCCACTTGCATGTGAAGGATGCATATTCAATGAAAATATAGTTAAGATTGTAAATGACATGAATATGGGTTTGGTTTTTCACCTTTCAAGCATTAACATTGTCCTCACCTTCCAAAGTAAATTGAGTGACATTGATGTGTGTGATCAACTTTGTTTTGTCCACACTTGCCACCACAACTCATTGCACAACTTTGTTATTTATGAACTCACGTTTTTTCATATCTGCTTGGTGCATGTAATGTCATGCCACAATTATAGTGAGCTTCCACATGTACACCAACCAATCAATGCGACATCTGTTGAAGCCTATTGTATCAAAAGAAAAACAACTTTTCAATGCCCCATGGTAAGATTTTATGCTAGCTTGCATATTTTGATTGGAGTGTGGCACTTGACAAAAACTAACCATCCACAAATCTACGTAGACATGCACATTGCACATGAAAGTTAAGGTTTGAATTTCACAAGTGTCAAAATTGCCTTAAAACATTGGGCTATAAATAAATAAATTACATTACAAGTTAGCAATAGGAAGCCCAAAAATATTAGGTCCATGTATCACTAGACTTAAAGCTATTAAACACTCCATCACTTTTCCCCTCCCACATGCTTTGAACAATTCAATGGTCTCCCCTAGGTTGATGGACATGAACATCACCAAGTAAAGGCAATCAAATATTGCACACCTCATTTTCACATCTTTTATTTTCTCCATAGACATTAAACACCATGCTTTCAACACATGCTAAACACAAATGGAGACATGATTGGTGTTTTAGACAATCCTAGAATGCACAAAAAGTGAATTTTATTTTTTCAAACATAATGATCAATATGAAGTGCAACCTTATGTAAATCCCAACTAGTGAAAATGTACACAAAATCCGAAAGTAAAGTAGAACCCATCATAATGTTATAATTTTTGTGGGGCATCATCCATAATAAAACACAAGGGTTTTTAATATAATTGCGCATGTTTGCCACAAACTTCACTTGTAATGGAATTAACCATTCCACAAATCTTCATAAGTTTGCTAACTTGTGATGACCCAAGCAATTGGCATCCCAATGTGATGAAGATCAAATACCATCAATGTGAGTAAATGATATTTCACATCATTAGTGTTGAATTAGATCATGGCCTAGAACTATGCAGGTGTCCGAATCCCTACGATGAAGGGCATTTAAATCTCATTCACCTCACTTGCATCTTGGAAATAAAAAACATCATCAAGGTGAACACATACGCATGATTGAATAAAAATTGTTAGGTTTCGGTGTAGGCACCAACTATCCTTCTTGTGTTTTCAATCCAAATATACAATGTTTTGTAATCCCAATAAGTCATCTTTGGTCATGGGCTCCCCTACATTAACTCATGCCCACCAAATTGTCTTGTGTTTGTCGATTTGTTTCACCGTGTACCCTAACTTCAATTGGGTCCATATATAATCCTTCAAAACTTGCAACATACGAAGAGCATACAAAGACATTTGTGCAACAAAATCTGGGTCTCATGCCCCATGCGCTAGATCTCCATAGGCTCGAATGTGTGCTCAATGGTAAAAGTGACTTCCACAACATCAGGTCGTGTGTATAGCCTTTTGATTGAAAAGTGGGCCAAACAACCATGCTTTATGGATCATGCATTGGAATCTCCAAGGTGGTCTTATGGTCCATAGCCACATTGGTACCTATAAGACATACATTCAATCAAATAAAGTGAGACAAGACCATGTTATATTAAATGAAAAATGAAAAACAATTTTTATAAAAAATATGAGTTGTTGCATATGCCAAGTATGATCAAGGTGATTTTTGATTGTTGGCTTTTCAACCTTTTCTTCTTGCAGGGCCAAGTTTTTATGTTTGTTCCACTCAAATGGGGTTTACATATGCCCTCGTTCACCCTCCAAAAATTATGATACTCTTCCATGGGGAATATATGCAACTTCAATTGCCACCTTGTTTTTGCCCCCATGCCTAAATACAATTTTCCACTCTAAGTTGACATTGGAGAAAGGTGAATGTGTCAAACTTTAGATTTGAATGGATTGAAACATTGGAGGTCACCTCATGATGTAATTTTCAAATGTATCACATGTGCAAAAATACGTGTCACTTTATTTCATGTTAGTAATGTTTTTTGAGTTATATTATATTAACCCACAACAACTTCTTAAATGCAAATGGACAACAATACCCTCATATATAGTTTAACCCATCATTTACCATATGTGTTTATTCCCTTCGATCGGGACAATTTAAAACCCAACAAATCATTCACATTATCCAAACATGAATGTTAGTTATTTCAACAACTTATGAATGATAAATGAAACCCTAATTTGTAGTTTACAAAAAAAGGTAGTATTGCTACTTGGTTTGTGGAAAATTGTCTTTTTGAAACCTTCCCCAATCAAGATCCAACCCCCAAATTAAAGCTACAATTGGAAGCCCAACGAATTTGCAACTTATAAACCTTCATCATGAACCCATCCAACCAATGCTTTAAACCTAATTGCACATTGAAAAAAAGGACCCTAAAACCTTACACCCATGTATTACAAATTCATAAGTGTTTATCAAAAATCTTGTGCTCTAACTAATGATGGGAAAAAAAACCATAAGTTTTGGAATAAAATCTTTGCATAATAAACAATTAACCTATAAATATTAAATATTAAGAAGGAAAAAACCTAAATGAAAACAAATATATGATTTTGATCACTAGCTCATGGTGGGGAAAAAAATAATTATACAAATTTAAAAATTTAATTGAATGAAATAAAGTAAAGTTAAATTCATACCTTTAATGAATTGGAAGTTGTTTTCCTTCTTGTTCATATAGGTCGAACAATCTCCATATATGTTTCAAAATGGGAAAAACCAAATCCTAAACAAATGTTTGTTGTTCCATACTTGATTAACAATAGAGTAAGTGTGCCCTAATAAACTAATGTCAAAATGTTTGGAGCCAAATATATGATAAATAAATGTAAGTAGGACCAATTGTACAACATGCATTAATTCCATTAAATGGAGGTGGATTCGTAAGAAATTGTCCCATTAAAATAATGCAATACATGCATGCATTCAAAGTGTCAATGATGGGTTAAACAACCATGCATTACCCACATCTAAGTACTGCCCTTTGGATTAAACTTTTGCATATGTGTTACATATGCCAAACATTCATAAAGATAGGGGCGTATACTATGAACAATACCCTAAAGAATTGGGGTATTGCAACAAAAAAATTGACGAAAAAAACCCCACCCATCTCTCAATTTGAAAGATGAGTGGGGCTAAAATTTTGTAAATATACACAAATTCAACAATTTCAAGAAGCACATAAAGCACAAATGTTTGATGATGTTTTTATATTGATCGAAAATATGATTGTAATGGAAAAAATTCTTCATTTCCATTAGCAAATCAAGTGACGCACCCCTAAGCTCCTTGATGGATTCAGTTGCGAGTCCAAAGAAGACATCGGAAGGAAAAAAAGTTGGGGCGTGTTCCCTTGCTCATAACACTTCGGGGGTAAAGGGGTGTGTTAGAACTCCAAGATGGGACTAGGAAGATTGAAAAGCAAATCATTTATTCACACAGACCTGCACAAACCAAACAACAAGTTGGTTAATGCAGAGCTGGAACACCTTTGGTGCATGGACGAACCACGTGCAAACATAGATTCATAAAACTCACCACGGCCCGGATTTGGGGGAAGCCATCACCTTCCCCCTTATAGCATACTCTGTGCCTGGCCACAGGTCCAGCACCAAATGTCATTTTGTCCCGGGACTCATAAATGGGAGTCCTAAAATTCCCAAAGTTGAGACTTTTGCAACTTTGGGGGCCCATAACTTTGTGTGTAGACCTCTGATTAGGGTGAGGTTTAAAGCAAAGTTGTAGCCCTCTTCGAGATATTTCCAAGGGTATGTGGCAAGCCACATGCACATAAAGAAATTGGGGCGATTCCTGGCTTTTAGTGATCAAAAGTCAAATTGACAATTTGACTCCCAGCCCTTCTTTTGGCCATAACTTGTGTTTTAGGTACTCAAACGGGTCATGCAAGCTCATTTTAGACATCTACGTTCCAAGAGATTTTCAATGATATAAGGAACTTTTCAATCCAATGAGTTTTGACCCTTGCAATTGCCCTCTGAAAATTCAGGAGTCCATTGAGACTCTAATTCCCAAAGTGGGAGTTCATTTGGGAGTGTGGGGTTCATTCCCTCCCACTCTCTTGCATTCCTGGGAGCATGAAACGTGACTCCCGAGTTCACTCTTGGCTCGCATCTTTGTAAGCCCTTGCTTTGGTCATGAGCCCAGGGCTAGGGTTACAACACTAAGCATTTTCAACTTCAATATCTAGTTAAACCTTTACCACAACACTTAAACTTCCACTAGCTATCTGAACCTCTTCACTTTTACTTGTAAGTTGAATTTCCACTTTCATTTTTGCATGTGTGGGTGCATTTGGTGCATCAATGCCTATAGCACTTCATATCCATTTCAATTCATTTTGAGTTATCATATTATCACCCAAGACAAACCAAATCAATATCAAACAACCAACTAAAATTAAAAAACAAATAAAAGAAAAACACCAAGAGCGAACAAAGGAAAGGAACAATGATGAGCACCATGAGCACCAAGAGCAAACATGGAAGAGGAGCACCAAAAGCACTAAAAGCGACCAAGGAGGAAGAACACCAAGAGCACCAAGAACGAATAGTGAAAGAGGAGCAACTAGGAGCAAGCACCATGGGCACTAGGAATGAGTAGGGAATACGGGCATCAATAGTGAGCACTAGGAGCATCAAGAACAAATAGGGAAGAGGAGTGACCAGGAACACTAAGAACACCAAGAGTGAATAGGGAAAAGGAGCACCAAAACCAAAAAAGGAAGTTACTAGGAACACCAATAACAAGCAAGGAAGAAGAGCACTAGGAATGAGCACCATGAGCACCAAAAGCAAATAAGGAAGAAGAGCAACCAAGAACACTAGGAACACCAAGAGCGAACAAGGAAAAGGAGCGACCAAAAGCACTAGGAGCACCAAGAGGGAGCAAGGAAGAATAGCACCAAGAGCATCAAGAACACCAAGAATGAACAGGGAAAAAATGCAACCAAGAACACCAAGAGCACCAAGAGCAAACATGGAAGTGACCAAAAGCACTAGGAACACAAAAAGTGAATAGGGAAGAGGAGCAACCAAGAGTGAGCAGGGAAGAGGAGCACTAGAAGCAAGCAGAGTAGAGGACCGACTGGGAGCACCAAGAGCGAGTAGGGAAGAGGATCAACTAGAAACAAGTACCAAGAGCAAGAAGAGCAAGCAAATGAAAGAAGAGCACATGAGCAAAAAGATCCACTAGGAGCTAGGTGCAGGCTTACTTGAGTACATGGTGGCGACCTTGGGGGGCATGTGTGGCTCTTGTTCCATCACCATTGCTAGAGGGAGGGTGAGGAGCAAGGAACCAGAGGACGCATCCTCTGGTTCCTTGCTCCTCACTCTCCCTCTAGCGACGGTGATGGCAGGCATTTGGAGGAGCACTAGGAGCATGGTAGAGCTTTGAGGAGCACAATACGATGGAGCTTCTAGAGCCCAAAAGAGCATCAAGGAGCATGGCAGAGCTCTGAAACTGAGAAGGGAGGTGAAAGGGTTTTCGGTTTAGGGTTTGGGTAGGTAGTTGGTAGGGGGTAGGTAGCTAGGAGGGGTAGGTAGCTGGGTTTTTCTTAGAACTGACCGTGGCAAGGTCAGGGGCGTGGGGGAACAAAAAAGAAAAGAAAAAAAGAAAGAAACCCACCCCAGAGG
>Ga0116231_10014562_pt1 | contig 10509 bp, 9 predicted proteins | sample S1TSphgellanicum_2_FD_89695 | JGI IMG/M metagenome (GOLD analysis project Ga0116231, IMG submission 89695) | Host-associated microbial communities from peat moss isolated from Minnesota, USA - S1T2_Fd - Sphagnum magellanicum MG | ecosystem: Host-associated > Plants > Peat moss > Unclassified... | reverse complement strand
TTTTTATTTTTTTTTTTTTTTTTTTTTTTTTTTTTTTTTTTTTAATAAATTTTTAATTTTTTTTTTTTTGTTTTTTTTTTTTTTTTTTTTTGGTTGCCCAAGGATCATTTTGGCCTTGTGGGCTTGGAACAAGCAAATTTTTTTTAAAAAAAATAAAAATTATTGTTAATATAAACCCAGCTTCTTCTAGTCATGCTTACAATGAATATGGAGGATGGGTGGGGGGGGGGGGCACTGACAAGGTGAGACCAATGAGTCAGCTAGGAAATATTCATCTGTGCAGATATTTAGTTTGATTCCTATTCTACACACACTTGTGTGGTTAAGGAAATTCTGACAACAAAAATTCGTCAGCCCTGGATTTTGTGCTTTGGGATCTCATCAAGACCTACAAGTCCTATTTATAGACACAGCCTATGTGCTATTTTCCACCTTAGAATTGCTAGCTACTTAAATGCTGCAATGAAAGTTTGGCTGTATGATTGAATGAATCAATCACCTTCAATATTAACTCATCATAGAAGCAAGTAGCTAGCTAGCTAGCTAGCTATCCATGGCTATAGCTGAGAAGAGCTTATATACCCATGTTGATAGTTGAAGAAATGGGAGGCTCCTTCACCCCTGAGCTTATATACCCATGTTGATAGTTGAAGAAATGGGAGGCTCCTTCACCCCTGAGCTTATATACCCATGTTGATAGTTGAAGAAATGGGAGGCTCCTTCACCCCTGAGCTTATACACCTATGTTGATAGTTGAAAAAATGGGAGGCTCCTTCACCCTGAGCTTATATACCTATGTTGATAGTTGAAGAAATGGGAGGCTCCTTCACCCTCTGACGTGACTTCTCGTTGGTTGCATGGAAATTCTAATCCTAATATTGGCTGCCACTATTTTTGGCCTGGACTAATAGCCCTTCCTAAGAACACCCTACCTATTGTTAGCTCTATTAAGTAACTGAAGCCCTCCTCCTTGGTACTTGTCCGGGTTCCCATTGGTCGGCTCTTTGAAATATTTATTTCAAAAATTTGTTTGGCATCATTTTTGGTCTAGGTTAATACCTTCCCCCAACCCCCCTCCTAAGAGGATGGTTGCCTATTTGTCACTTGTCTTAAAGAACACCATTAGAGAGGCTTAGGCTACGACCCTTTCTTAAGAGTGCAGATAGGAAGACCCTAAATACCTCTAAATCTTAAGTGACATATGACATGATATTAATGTTAAAACAAGGTTAATAATTATTGTTAATTAACATTATGTTTTTGATTTTTATTTTTTTTGAAACCAAACATTGGTAGTTAGTTTCCAAAAATGACAAATTAACTCAATATCTAGCATGCATCTTTGTTTTTGTTTTTTTTTTTCCTTTTTTTTTTTAAATTTTTTGGGTAAATGTAGAATAAATTGTAGTTTAAAAAAACTCAATAATAATTACTAAATTAACATCATGTTTGAAATAATGTTTAGTGATGATAACTTGCAATGTGATTTGTGACAATTTGTTGATGTTAAAGGTGATGTTAGTTGCAATGTGATTGGTGACACTTGGTTGATGTTAACGTGGTGTTAGTTGGAATGTGATTCGTGACACTGTGTTGATGTTAAGGTTGTTAGTTGGAATGTGATTCGTGACACTTTGTTGATGTTAAGGTGATGATAGTTGTAATGTGATGGGAACACTTTGTTGATGTTAAGGTGATGTTAGTTGTAATGTGATTCGTGACACTTTGTTGATGTGAAGGTGATGTGAAGGTGATGTTAATTGTAATGTGATTGGTGATACTTTGTTGATGTTAAATGTGATGTTAGTTGCAATGTGATTGGTGACACTTTGTTGATATTAAAGTGATGTTAGTTGTAATGTGATTGGGGGCACTTCATTGATGTTAGGGTGATGTTATTTGCAATGCGATTTGTGACACTTTGATGATATTAAGTTGATGTTAATTGCCCACCATTAGGCTAATATCAAGTGCGGTCGCACTTTTAGTGGATCTCATAAGTGGACACCTATTTTTTTTACTTGTATTAAGAAACTGAGCTAGTCCTGAGTGCTTGTTGTGTTGTCTCATTGACTCGATGGAATGAGCCAAATTTGTATTCCTGAAATTGTTAGTCACCATTCTTGGCCTGGGCTGATAGCTAATAGGTAATCCCTTTCCCTAAGAGGAGAGTGGGTGTTGGGTACCTAGTACTTCAAGTGGGAAGAAAGAAATTAGCTCAATAATCAATCATCTCTCTCTCTCTCTTGAAGTAGCTTCAAAACACAAGTTGGAATTCTTATTTACTGGTATATATTTTCTCTTGTGTGTATAGTCCAATGCTAGACTGGAATTTGGTTGTTTGGAGAAGAGGAGGAGGAGGAGGAGGAGGAGGATGATGATGATGAAGATGAAGTCAGGTTTTTGATGCAAAAAACTCTTCTACCCACTACCCATGTTTGTTCTCAAGTGTGCTGCTGGAGGAGGAGGAGGAGGAGGAGGAGGGTGAAGTCAAGCTTTTGATGCCAAGAATTTTTTTAAACAAACCTAAGCTACTACCCATTTTTTTTGTTTCTCTTAAATCTTTCTCTCAATTTCTTGTGCAAACTCCATTGAACCTCTAAAAGATAGCCCCCCACCATCTTCTCCATTCTTCTCAAAAGTTTTGTGAAAAAGTTTTGAATTTTGGTTTTTCCAGTCCAAGTCCGAAGTCCAAACCTCAAAGATACACACACCCATCTTCTCCAATTCCTATCAAAAGTTTGTGGAAAAAAGTTTTTGAATTTGGAGGAATTCGAGTCCAAAACTGTCCAGATTTGCAGTTTCTGAGAGAGAGAGAGAGAGAGAGAGAGAGAGAGACACACACACACACACACACACACACACACACAAGCACAAAAAGTTCCTGTTCCGATTTTGGAGCAATGGTGGGTCAAGTAGTGAAGAGCATGGGGAGTAGTTTCAGTACAAGTTCGACGTCTTGTTTTGTTGCTGCGGCGCGGAGAAGAGTCCTCTCATCGAATATGGTAACAGGGCTCGGGTTTGGGTCTCTGAGAGAGATGACATTGGGTTGTTGTTGGTCTTTGTCTCTTTGCAACGGCCCCCGAGAGCTGCAAATGAGAAGAAGAAGCTTGGGACTGAGTAGAGAACTCCGCGAGAAGAGCTGCACTTGGGGAGTACGCATGTTCTCTCATACGGAGGAGCCTGGTGAGGGAAATGTTATCATCGTTGAAGACTGTGAGTGATAAAATCTTTCTATGTTTTTTGCACACTCTCTTTTTTAGGGTTTTTCTCATCATGTTTTTCCAAAGGCTTTTTTTCTTTTGCAATTGCTGCTCTCAACTTGACATGGGTAAAATTTTGAGTTGCCAAATTCAGCTTTTCAAGAGCACTTTTGTTCATTGACAGACAAGCTTGAACTTCCTCAAAACCCTTCAAGTAAATCCAGTGAACTTTCTATGTTTTTTGCACACTCTCTTTTGTAGGGTTTTTCTCATCATATTTTCCAAAGGCTTTTCTTCTTTTGCAATTGCTGCTCTCAACTTTGACATGGGTAACTTCTGAGTTGCTAAATTCAGTTTTTCAAGGGCACTGTGTTCATTGACAGACAAGCTTGAACTTCTTCAAATCCCTTCAAGCAAATGCAGTCAAGTGTTTCATTAGTTTGTGTTTCTTGGACATGTCAAGAAGTTAATTTGCAGCAGCTCCTAATTTGCGTTTTGTAGTTTTGTTTTCTACATCAGCAGCAGCCTCTTGCTACAACTGCTGTAACCAGTTTTATGTCTTGTGGCTGTTTACATAGGTAACCCGTTTCAAACAAATCTCAGAGTGCCATGCAAAAATCTTACTCTGACATCTTCTTACTGATGGAAACCTAAAAATTCTTCCTGGTTTCTCTTGAAAACAGCAGAGACAATCAATCGATTCTTGCAAGAAGCTGGGGACAGCTTGGTGTAATTTCTTACCTGTAATTCTCAATTTTTGTAATCCTCAATTGTAAGATGTTGGTCTCAGCAGGCTTTTGGATAGTAGTAGCGGGGACATTTGCTTCTTCAAGATGGGAAAATTAGGCTGTGAATAAAGCTTGTGCAACAAGAATTAGGGTTTATAAATTCTAGTACATAGTTATTTGCTCTTGGGATCCCTTGCATTCAAAAGTCCATTTGAGATATTCAACCAATCTTCTTTGTCTCTCAAAGAAGTTTCATGGTACGTGACTGATTGCATTTGGCACTCTTCTGTTGTGGTGTTGGAACCATTTCTGCTACTAGCTTATTTCACGACTAGTTTGCTTCTGCAGTGTACCTATGAGGAAGAATCATGAGGCATGAAATGGAATTATACACAAAAAAAATAATAACCCTTTTGGAAAATGAGATTGTGTGATCATTTTTGGTGCCAGGTGGTTCTTGATATCTCATCCAAAACGTGCGGACCTTGTAGGAGGATTTATCCCATGGTGGTGCAGCTGAGTATTGAGTACCCGGATGTGATTTTTCTGAAAATCAATGGTGACAGGAGTATCGACACAAGCAGGGTAAGAAGTCCACAGAGCTTTTTCCTTTGTCTTGCTACAATGGTTGTACTTGTAAGTGTCGAATGTCAGCTACAACAATCAGTCAATTATCATTATTGCAACTCTTGGCTTTTGTCTATAGGTGATCCTTGATTATATTATTGTTATGTGCAATCGATGCCATGGTGTTATTCTATATTTCATTGTCTTTGATTGTTCAATCATGTGTTTGTTGTATGATAGGGTTGTGCTTTGAACAACTTTGTCTCATTTTGAGTACTACCCAAAGGTACATAAAGCTGTAACACATTGCGGGGAAGCTAATGAGTTATCATTTTCTGTGGTGGGGATGAATGTAGGCATTGATGAAAAAATGGGGTGTAGGAGCAGTGCCCACCTTCCGGTTTTTCCGAAATGGTGAACTTGTACACTCTCAGACTGGAGCTAAACTGGATGTCCTCAAGACCCACCTTGCACATCACTATAATAAAACCATCAAGACGCAACAGATGTGATAACATAAATCTGCTCATTTTCTTCACATGTTCAAATGATTTGAAGCATTTGCAAAAAAACTGCACAACAAATTTGCATCATTGATTGGTTCTTCCTTGTTATCCTGGCTGAGCAATTGAGAGAGAACACAGAAAAGAGAGTGGATTATGATGCACGCACCTCCAGCTAGCACAGATGATTCTTTTGCTGTATGGTATTGTAATTTGTGCCCCCTGGACTCTCACAAGGAACTAGGGAGTCAAACTGTTCCTACATAAAGATAGATTTGTCAACTTCAAATTTGCAAGGGATGTGGGGATTTGTGAGCTTGGTACTGACCCACCAACGCCAGTAAAACTTCGGTTTTGGTGACAATTCTAAGTACGGTCCCTTTGTACAAGTGAAATTCTTGCAGTCTACGGACTGCTGGTGGGGGCCAAGGGAACATCAGTGCTTTCCAATCCTTGGAAGCCATCTTCCTAACCAAAACATTGGTACATGAGTCCTTTGAAGCAGTGAGGTGTCATTTCCTTTGCATCAATTTGCACGCAAAGTCAGGATATCAGAGATCTTCACAGCTTGTGCAACCTCATCCACAAATGCAACTGGAAAATGGATTTCCATATCATTTTCATTCTTGGTTCCACTCTCTTTTTTTATATTAGTTTTGTACTAGTCTTCACTTCTAATTGCGACAAGCAACTAACAACTTGCACATGCAATCACAAGAAATGAGTTTTGAGTTTGCTTTCACTGGGTGGAAACTGGCTGAATTTAAAGCAGTTGATAGAATGGAGATTGCGGGGGAATCCACAATAAATTTAATTAGATTCAGAATTCTTGTGCATCTGTGGACCTAACACACAAAGTACCTTAGGTTTAGACTCACATGGAGTGCAAGTCCCAAGTAAGGGAGAAACAAATTGGATCTCAAATCCAACAAAATTTCAATTATCTCATATGAGTCTTACAGATCACTTTTGCAGGTTACTGTCAATAGCTGAGGTGCCTGAGCACAAAGACTTCAAGGTAACTTGTGCACTCTTGTTGGTTACCAGATATAACCAATTGTACGAGAGTGTCAAGCTTGCATGTTAATATGTGATACACAAGAGCATGTGTCATGAGATTCAGCCAACCAGTGACCAAGAACATGCAAAAAGGAATTAGGGAGGTGCAAAAATGTAAGAAGGCAGCAGTGGCCAGAAATGCGAGAAAAGGAGGTGTATGAAAATGCCAGAAGGCAACAAGATACATGATATAACTGGGGAGCTCTCATCCAATGGCATGCTTGTGTGATCATTTGCATTTTTAACAGGTGAAGATCCATTTTGCTCAGTAGCAGAAAGTCCAGAGTTTTATTCAGACACCCACAAACCATCTTCCCCCCCACCCTGTTTTATCTCTTTTCATCTCTACTTAAAACCCTTTCTGTGCTTGAACCCAGTCCTCGCAGCTACTACACTCATGCAGGATTTGCATCAAAGCATGCAAATATTAACTTTGTTTTGAATTCTGCAAAACTGGCATCCAAACAAAATCTCCAGATTGCCAAAGAGCACAGCCACAATCAGACTTGGATGGGGAAGAGAATCCTTCCTGCCATCAAAAAATATGCTGGGCCTGAAAAGGTGTCAGAAACACAAACCTTTGCATGATGGCCTGAATGCCAGTGGCAATTTGCTCCAGTAGATTATGGCTGATGGGTTCAAAGCAAATCAGGTTCAATACAAAACAAAGTTTTGGGTTCAATATTATTCTCAAATGATTCAACTTGAGGTTGGGTACTAGTACTGTTTTCCCTGTGATGTACTTCAAAACAACAGGAACCAAACCCGATTGCACTCAGAACAAAAATGCACAAGCACAAGAAGCAACAACAAAAAAAAAAAAACACAAGGAAAAAGAATTTTTATCGGTAAGAGAAAAGTGCATTGAGATGAGAGCCATTACAAGAAGTCCAGGAAGTGAGAGAAGGTGACACCATGGCTTACATACTTCATATACCATCCATCCATCCATCCATCCTGCATCATGTGCTAGGAGGTTTATATGACCTAGTAGCTAGCACCCCACCAATGCACCATCCATTGGGTGCTGCTTCACTCTGGCCCAAGGGTGGTTAATGTAACAAAAAACAATAAACAAGAACGCTTTCATACCATGGCAACAACTACAATTGTTGGGTGCTTTTTGACAATGGATTCAACTAAGCCTTTGTGGGCAGTTTAGCTCATATGTGAATTGGCTGACTAAAGTGACCCAATCAAAAGTAGAACAAATTTTCAGCTGGAAAATTTTGGCGCTTGTCTTGAAGCTCTAAAACATAAGAGGAAGACAATAAGAGGGGGAAGACAATCATCAAAACAGTACACATGGGAAAATGCATACATTGTCTTCTTCTCCTCAAGTCACACACATGGCCTTTGTTTATCAATACTTTTGCCTGCACATTGGTTAGCTTTTCTGACTTCAGATGATTAACTAATCCTATCTCTTCACCGGGCTGCACAACCTACAAATTTTTTGTGATGAAACCCACAACCTGCAAAGTAAAGTGGTGATGGAAATTTGGATCTTGTTTGAACAATGCTGTTGCCTTTGAAAATGTCAGACTCACCACTTTACCCTAAACCCTAAACCCCATTGGGCTGAAAAGTTTGATCTTGGATTTGTGACAAGGAAGAGTAGTCGGTAGGGTTTAGGGTTTAGGGTCTCCAATTTTATATCCCCTAGATATCATTCTTTGAATAATGTCTCAGTTTTATCTGAGCAGATCCACACCCACGCCGAGTATATGGGCCTCTCTACCAACCGAAATATCCAAAGTAGTGTGCAAGTTATTTCCCCATCTCTGCTGATACACACAAAATGGTGATTCAATTCAAATTAGTGGCATATGGAAGCAAGGAATCCCTTGTGGTTCTTGGTCATGAGGAATGTGTAGAGAGAAAAGTATGTATGTCCCTTTGAACTCGTGCTGGTGGTTTGTTTGCCTTTGAAGGCAAAATGCCATATTAGTTCAGTTGCCAACACAGCTACTACTGAACTAGTTAAGTACATACATGAATGATTTTTCACATGGGTTGTTGTGCCCATGTAATATATATACCTTTTGCAGAAATTTCTCCACCACCATGCTGTGCCAGCCATGTGAGGCAATGGGGGCGAGAGTCTCCTCTCTCTTTCCATTAGCTTGCTGTTGTCACAGTTGCGCATATGTGGGTTGTTGTGCCCATATATACCTTTTGCAGAAAATTCTCCATCACCACCACACCATGTGAGACAAGTAAGGACTCTTTTCATTAGCTTCTTGTTGTTGATGTTGCTGTTGTCATAGTTGGGCATGAGAAAGTGTGATGATACGAAGCTAATGGACAGCAAATCAAATCTTGCCATCTGCCCTGCCGCACGAATAGCCACTTTCCATTGGAGAGTTACAACAGTTCTGGAAATGATGTCCATTATTAATGTTCTCTTTCCATTGGGCTATTGTGATCACAATAGGCTAATGGACATAGGCATTGTTGTATCAATTGCTTTCCATTTTGGCATTAGGGGCCTTCCTCTTTCAGTATTGCATGCATTTTATAGGTAGAGGGTGTCAATGACGTTATAACATGCATACGTTATAACATGCGTAAGCAATGTCTATTTTGAGACCTATTGTTGCAATAGGTGAAGGGTTGTCTAAGCTACGCGTTTTTAGAAGTTTCTCTCTTTTCCTTATTTGATATGCTTCTCAAGACAAGAGGGGGTTCAAGAACTTGATGTTCCCCTTGTGGTTCGCTTGCTTAGGTGGTTCATTTGTTTTCTTGGATGTGGTCTTTTCATTGTGTTCCTTGTTTTCCCTTTTCTAGGTGTTTTGATTAATTTATGGTTAGCATGGTTTCATTGTCTTTCCATTGCATAGTTGCAATGGGCTAAAAACTTGTAACTAATAAATGTTAAAAGCTTAAAAATTAAGTTATTTTTGACTATTTTTTAGATACACATATTTTAATTTTTATGTCTAAACCTTAGAGAATTCAGAAATACATTGAAAAGTGAACCAAATTGGTCTGATCCTAATGTTTAAGGATTAAAAATGTGTCATGTATCTTTTTTAGACGACTCATACATTGATTAATAACTCTCACAGCTCTTGCATTTGGTTATGTTATGAAATGATTATGAGCTCACTTAGGTGAAAAATATATGAAAACTGTAATGAAAAGCGGGTTGCTATAATAAAATCTACCATAAAGCCCCCTAATGGAAAGATTTGCAAAATTTATAATTATGGGTTTGTTGTGGGGAACAATTTTAAAAACTTAAACCTTTTAAAATTAAATGGACCAAATTGCTTTTAGTGTATATACGGCTTTCCCTGGTGTTTACCGTTAAAAAGAACACAATTTTTCATTTTTAAAAACGATAGATGTCACCTTCCTCTGACACACACAGGTTGACTCACAACTCTCTGATTTGATCAATGCTTGACCTACGAGCTGTGACATGATTGGGACCACGGCCAACCAGAGGGAAACCTCGAATGAAAAGCTGCTATTGAGGCAGAATTTGTGATCACAATGGTCTAATGGAAACAAGCCTTCGGTTGCTAATTGATTCCAACATCAACTCTTATGATCCAAACTGACCATTTGAGTGTAATGGGTGGGTCCAAGCCCCAAAGCTACAAAAAAGTAAATAGAAGTCTTTCACCTGATGAGACTTGGGATTGCATCCATCCAATTCCCTTCATTGCTAATTGAGGCATCCATATATGATCCCAGCTTGTGTCTTTTTTAAAAAGCATCTCCATTGGCAATTTGACTACATTATAACCAGTGTGGCTTGTGCTGTTGGCCCAAGTGTGAACAAGATTATGTAACTGCTTCAAGTGTGAACACAACCCTGACATAGTGTGCAATTGTGGAAATTTAGAAATAAATAAATTAATTAATTTCAAGTGATGAAAATTAGTCAAAATTCAATTATCTCCCCCAACTTTAGGTCTAAAAATTACAATTTGCCTCCAAAACATTTCACTCATCAAGGGCTTAGTAATAATTAATTGTGCAATGCCAATGTGCCACATTGCAAAATTGCCTTTTGGATTGCTTATCATACCCAGGGAAGGGAAATTTTGAGGCCAATAAGACAACTAGCCATTTAATTTTTATTTAATTTTTGTGGCAATTTTAAAAAGTTTTGAGAATTTTTTTTGGACAGAAACTTGGATAAATGTAGTTTTTCAGTGTAAGATGTGTAGACTTTCTCAGCAAAAGTTTGGCACTTTTGAGGGAAATAATAATAATAATGATAATAAATTTTTTTAAAAATTAAAAAAATGGAAAGAAAAAGATCACCAATTTACCTACATCCTCAAGCCAAGAGACTTTCCCAAAATATTTTCATGGCAAATTCTTGGACACCCATCAATGTTATCCCCTCCTTTTTTTTTTTTTTTTTTTTTTTTTTTTTTTTTTTTTTTTTTTTTTTTTTTTTTTTTTTTTTTTTTTTTTTTTTTCTTTTGT
>Ga0116231_10014560_pt1 | contig 10511 bp, 8 predicted proteins | sample S1TSphgellanicum_2_FD_89695 | JGI IMG/M metagenome (GOLD analysis project Ga0116231, IMG submission 89695) | Host-associated microbial communities from peat moss isolated from Minnesota, USA - S1T2_Fd - Sphagnum magellanicum MG | ecosystem: Host-associated > Plants > Peat moss > Unclassified... | reverse complement strand
GTCAATGTCGTGCTCAATAACAAGGATCCGGCAACCAGCGTGGTCGTGACGATAACGCTGCCCCAGGCGGCGACTTCCGCGACTCGCACGACTCTTGCCGATCCAGCCGGGCTCGAAGACATTTCCGGCACGGGAATCAACATCAACGGTGCGCAGATCGCAGCCTCACCGACTTGGCAGCCACCGACACCGACGAGCCTACCCGTCAAAGCCGACGGATCCGTGGTACTCACGGTGGGACCCGCGAGCGCGGTCGTTCTCTCGACGCACTGATACGCTTGTCCCGATTCGCGCAAGATGTCAGAATCTTGGGGCAACGTCAGAGTCAGCCGGCTCAGGGGAACACAGGATGAATAGGGACGCTCATCGATACACCCGCGAACTCACGGGCTTAATTGCGGCAGCTTCGTTTTTTTTGGTCATGCCCGCACACGCCGAATTCGCCCTTTCGAGCATCGACTACCCGGGAGTTGATTACTCGGCTGGCGGCGCTACGGTCCTGTTCGGTATCAACAATGACGGTTCGGCGGTCGGAGTCGCCACGCTGAATTCGTCCACTCCCGGCTTTTCTTTTCGCTATGACATCAAGACGAAGGTGTTCACGCCACTACCGGCCTACGGCAACTGCGCTACGTGTTACACGCTTGCAAGCGGCATCAATGACGGCGGCACCATCGTCGGCGGCGAAACGCAGGATGGGTTTAAGACCGAATATGGATTCGTCCTGCAACAGGGCGCTTTCGAATTGCTCCGCCGGCCAGGTTCTCTTACGTTCACTGAAGCGCGCGGGATCAATGCACAGGGCCTCATCAGCGGCTACGCCCTCGATGATGCCGACGGCGCCTATTATGGCTTCCTCTACGACCCCGTGAGCAATACGTGGACCAATGTGTTGCCGTCGTACACGACCATCGCGCAGGGATTGAATGATCGCGATGAACTCGTCGGCAACGTTTACGTGAGTGCCGGCATCGTATGCCCTGCCTGCCAGGCCGGCAATTACGGTTTTCTGCGTGAGCCCAGCGGTGCTGTGGCCATATTCACGGTCAATGGCTATGAAACGAGTGCGCGCGGCATCACGAACGGCGAAATGATCACCGGTTTCTTGACCGTGGACAATGAAACCATCGGTTTCGTGAGTCCGGCGCCAAGTCACCCCGGCTTTCAGACAGTGAGCGTGCCCGCGCAAGACCTCTTTCGCGTTCCAGGTGCAACGGCAACCTTTCCAGAGGGAATTTCCGCCTCTGGAATCATCTCGGGGGAGTGGCAGGACAAAGCCGGTGCAATCCACGGATTCATCGCTGCGCCGGTCTCACCGTAGCTCGAAGTATTTTTCGCGCAGGGCCTCGTCTCCGTCAGACCAGGTAGTAGACCGGCTCTTCTTGCGTCTCGGCGCTCGGCTTCGTTATGTCTGGATCGGTAATGGCGGTTTCCTGGCCCGCTTTCGCCAATTGCTGTGCGTAACGGACGGCGCGCAGAGTGGCGGAAAATACCCGATCTTCCTCGGGAAACATGCGCTCTTTCGGAAACCACTTATGGATCCCGACGTTGTTCATGATCTTGACGAAATCCGGGCGCAGGCCGGCGAGCAGCACGGTTACGTGGAGCCGCTCCGCATCGTGTAGGAAGCGTTCGAGATGTTCGATGGCTCCGACATCGGGATTGCGGCCTCGTCGGATACGAAGCACCACGTAGCGAATTCCCGTTCGCCTAGTCTCATCGAGGATATCCGATAAATAGCGATCGAACTCCGGCGCGGCGCCGAAGAAGAACTCACCCTCCAAATCATAGATCAGCAGCGAACTCGTGCGCGGTTCCTCCGGCAGACGCTCGCGCACGACCCGCTCGGAAGTCAGAACGAGTTCGCGCATGCTGGGTTTGGAGGCGCGCGATACGAACAGCAAGATGGACAGCGTCACGCCGACGAGAATCGAATAGTCGACACTCACGAACACGGCCGTGAGGCCGGTCGCCGCGACCAAAATCGCATCGAAGCGCGAAGCGCGCAGCGCATAGCCCATTCGCTTCCAGTCGATCAAGCGGGACGCCGTGATGAAGAGCAGACCGGCAAGAGCCGATTTCGGGATGAATCGCGCATAGGGTCCGCCGAGCAGGACCACCACGGCCACGATGACTCCCGAGTAAATGCCCGAGACGCGCGTTGCAGCGCCGGACTGGTAATTGATCGCTGAGCGCGTCAGCGATCCCGATCCGGGCAGACACTGAAAGAAGCCGCCAACCAAGTTGCCGATGCCTTCCGCGAGACACTGACGGTTGTAGTCGAGGGGTTGCCGCGTGTACGTGGCGATCGATTTGGCGACCGCCAGGGCCTCGAGCAATCCAAGACAGGAGATCGCGAGCGCACCGGTGATGAGACGGCGCATCAAGCCAAGATCAAACTGAGGAATATGGAACGCGGGCAACGCCGCGGGCACGGCGCCGACCGTCGCCACGAGGGACTTTCCATCCTGTCCCGGCAGCGACCAGCCGAATTGGGCCGCGACCACGGTTGCGATGATCAGACCCACCAGCATATCGACTCGCGGCAGTGCGAATCTGACGATGACGCGACGGAGCAGCAGAACGATGATGATCGTCCCCGCACCCAAGCCGATGGCATAGACGTTGAATGGCCATCCATGAGCGAGGATTTGCCATGTTTGGCCGATGACCGAGGGATCACCGGCGGCCTTCTTGCCCGCTCCCACGAAATTGCCTATCTGGCCCAACGCGATCAGGAAACCCGCTCCCGCCATGAAGCCGAGAATGACGGACTCGGACACATACCGCGTCAGATCGCCGAGCTTGAGGGTGGCGATCATGATCTGGATGATGCCGACGATAATGCCGAGCAGCAGAAGCGCCTGATAAGCCTCTAAAGGCCCCTCGAAAGAGATCAACGCGCTGAATACCACGAGCGAGATGGCGTTCGTGGGCCCATTGATCAGATGCGAAGAAGAATTGAAAGCCGCGGCGACGATGGTGATGATGATCGCGGAATACAGACCGAACCGTGGATCGACCCCGGCGATCAAGGCGTAGGCAATCGCCTGTGGAATCGCGATGGCGGCCACGGTCGCGCCGGCGACGAGGTCGTTTCGCGCCGTGTTCCAGCCGTAACTCTTCAGGCTGACGGAGAGTGGCATCTCGATCCCCCGCGTGGTGTTTCGCATGGTGAAGCTTCACTGCAAACGCTGGTGGCGGCGACATAGCGGTCATGCAAGGCGCAGAGCCCGTCGTCGGCACGTACCGCGGCGTACGCCGAACCCAAGGATTTCAGTCCCGGCAACGCCGCTTCGATCAGGGTCTCAGCGCCGCTGAAATGCCTGCAATGGCGACAACTCGGCGTCATCGGCTAAAGCGCCGTCCAGAAATCGACGAAAATTCGCGTCGAAAGGAAAAAGCCGAGCACCAAGTTCACGAGCACGCCGATCGTGAACGCGTAGAAAGGTCGCGGACCCACGGCGGCGAACTCTCGAAATCGGGTTGTGAGGCCGATGCTCAGGAAGGCGAAAGTGAATGCCCAGGTCCGCAATACCTGCAATGGTCCGACGAGCGTCGGCAAGACCAGCTTCTTGTAGGCTGCATAGTCATAGCCGCGTGAGATCACGGTGATCACCGCCGAGGCCAGTAGGAATCCCAAGACGAACTTGGGGAAACGCCGCCAGATCTCCGCCACAGGCGTGCGCCCCTGGATGCCGGTGCGATCCCAACGCGTCGTCGCAATGATGGACAGCACGAAGGCCCAGACGCCGATCCACACATCGCGCCCAATGACCTTCATCAACGTAAAAGCGGTCACGGACGCATCGCCTTGTCCCGCGATGCCTGCCACGTTGCCGGCATAACCCCCATAAGTTTGCGCGGCCGCAAGACCGGCAGCATCTGCGAACTCCGAGGTCCCGATCCACGCGCCCGCCACGCCGGTGGGCAGCAGCAACGCGCGCGCCGTCAGCGGCAACACGAAGATCATCACGATCGCCCAGACGACGACGAGTGAGATCGCGACCGAGACGTCTTGTTTTTTCGCACCGACGGCTCCTCCGATCGCGATCGCTCCGGACACGCCACAGACCGCCCCACCGGTTCCCAAGGTCGCCGCGAAGCGCTGGTCCAGGCCCAACTTCCGTGCACTGAAGTAGATGACGCCGAAAGTGACCAAAGAGACGATCGCCGCCTGGGCAATGGCGACGGGCCCGCCCCACAAGATCAGGGTCAGAGGCAAACCCGCACCCAAGAGGACGATACCCGTCTTTATGTAAAACTCGACGCGCAGCGCCGGGTCGAGCCAGGCGGGCGTGCCCACGGTGTTCGCGATCAGCAGTCCCAAACCCAGCGCCACCAGCGGCGGCTCCAGATTGAAATGCGCTGCCTGGTCCCATAACCCCAGGAAATATAGTGCGGCTGTGACCACGTAAAGCACCAGGAAGGCAGGCAGAAACCCGCCTGCGCGGATGCCGAGTGCGGCGGCTCCCGTTGTGAAAAGCGCCGCCCAGAGCACCGCGAGCAGCCCATATCGTTGGGCGTTCGCCGCCAGTTGGGTCGAGACATCGGAGAAATGAGTCCATTTCTGCGGCGCCACGGCGATCCATTTGATGCTGCCGCCCGTGGAGAAAAGTACTGCGGCCACGACAACGAGTCCAAGGCCGATCCATATGGCCCACCAATCCTCTTTACGAAACAGATCCACTTCGCCTCCCGATGACATTGAACGATTCATCAGCATAATCCGGCAAAACGCGCCACGTCGAATGCCTTTTTGACATTAGTACCCGGAAGCACCACAGTGGAGCGACTTTGAATCTGTTGTTCAGACTGTGTTGGGTGATCGTCCTCGCGCGTTTCCGAACCCCCGTCCCAGCGCTCGGACCCTGCATTACGCCGTTTCGCTGCTTCCCCACCGACTTGGACGTGTTGAAGCACATGAACAATGGCAAGTACTTTTCGATCCTCGATGTCGCGCGTTTCGATCTGATGCTGAGGGGCAGAATTGCATCGCACCTCTCCAGCAATGGTTGGTACCCGGTCGTCGTGGCCGAAACCATGCGCTTTCACAAATCGCTGAAGCTGTTCGATGGATTTTTCGTCGAAACGGTCGTCCTGAGCTGGGACGCAAAGGCCTTTATCTTGCAGCAAAGATTTTGGAAACAAGATGCGTGCATCGCCGAAGCAGTCGTGCGCGCGAGAGTCTTGAAAAGAGCCGGCGGGTCGGTGCCTCCGGAGGAGGTTCTTCGCGTGGCTGGAGTCTCTGAGAACCCCGGCCCGCTACCGGATTGGATACGAGAGTGGAATAGCCGACAAAGCGAGTGATCACGGACTCGACGACTAGACGAGCCCGTGCGCGCTCAACGGCAACGATCTCACGCGTCTTCCGGTGGCCGTGAACAGCGCGTTGCAGATCGCGGGTGCGACGGGTCCCACCGCGAGCTCGCCGATTCCACCGGGCGGTGCATCGCTCGGCACCAACACCACCTCGACCTCGGGCATTTCGTTCGCCCGCAGCAGGCGATACGAATTGAAATTGGTCTCTTGCACGCGGCCTGCAACCACCGTGATACCGCCCCACAGTGCGGCGGAAAGACCGAACACGATGCCGCTCTCGATCTGGGATTCGACGATGCGCGGATTGACCATCTGTCCACAGTCGACGACGCAGGTGATCTTGTGGACCTGCAGCTTCCCGCCGTTGAAGCCGATCTCCGCGACTTGCGCGACGAGCGAGGTGTAGCCCTCCATGAACGCCAGACCGAGATGGCGGTCCGAACGTGGTCGGCCCCAGCCGCTGCGCTCGGCCGCGAGCTCGAGAACGTTGCGGTGACGCGGCTTCGCTGCGAGCAGCTCGAGACGGAAATCGAGCGGGTTCTTCGCAGCCGCCGTCGCGAGTTCGTCCAGGGAGCTCTCCACGGCAAAGCAATTGGGCGCATGACTCACGGAGCGCAAATATCCCACATCGATGCCGATTTCGCGGCGCGTGAAGCTCAAGCCGAAGTTCGGTACTTCGTAGGGATAGTTCTGCACGTACTCGATGACCGAGTCGAAAGGATCCTTGTTGGTAGGATCGAAGCGCGCGGTGATCGAGGGGCTCGTGATGTGCAGCTGCCACGCGAGAAGCTTTCCCCGATCATCGAGCACCGCGTCGATCGCCTCGCGAACAGGGGGCCGGTAATAGTCATGGGTCATGTCGTCTTCGCGTGTCCAGATGAGCTTCACCGGAAACCCGAGCGCCTTGGAGGCGAGCACGGCGGCGGGAATGAAGTCCACCTCGAGCCGACGTCCAAAACCGCCCCCGAGCAGCGTGGTGACGACGTTCACCCGAGCCGCCGGAACACCCGCCGCCTCTGCCGCGGCCGTCTGCGCCAGCTGCTGCACTTGAGTCCCGACATACAGATCGCAACGATCCGCGTGAAAGTCCGCCGTGCAATTTAGGGGTTCCATCGTGGCGTGCGCGAGCATCGGCAACTCGTAGACCGCGGAAAACTTTTTCGCCGCGGACTTGATGACCGCGCCCGGATCTCCCGCTTGCTTCGCGACGAGCCCCGCCGTCGCGGAGGCATGATCCAGCAGAGCGCGGATTGCCGCGTTGTCGAGCGTGCCGTTCGCCCCCTCTTCCCAGACGATCTCGAGGGCATCGCGCGCCTTCAGCGCCTGCCAGAAGTGCTCGGCCACCACCACGACCCCGCCCGGAACTTCGAGCACGCGGCGCACGCCGTGCATCGCCTGCGCGGTGCGCGAGTCGACGCTGCGCGGCCGACCCCCCAGCACCGGACACTGCGCGATCGCCGCGTAGAGCATCCCCGGAAGCTTCACGTCTAGGCCGAACTCGGCGCTGCCGTCCACCTTCCCCGGCGTATCGAGTCGGCGCGGCGAGGTACCTATCAGCGTGTATTGCGACGGCGACTTGAGCTTGACGTCCTTCGGCAGCGGAAGCTTCGCCGCCGCCAGCGCGAGCTGTCCATAGGAGAAGCTCAGACCGCGGTCGTTCTCGATACGAGCGCGCTGTGCCCGGCAGCGCTCGGGCGCGATGCGCCACTTCGCGGCCGCCGCGGCAATCAACAGCGTGCGTGCTTGCGCACCTGCGGTGCGCAGTCTTACCCAGGCGTCGGTGACACTGTTGCTGGTGCCCGTGATCTGGCCGCCGTTACCGACATTGACGTACGCATCGCCGACGGGCGCCGCGATGATTCGAATCGTCGTGAAGTCGACCTCGAGCTCCTCAGCGAGCAGCATGGGCAGTGCGGTGTACACCCCCTGCCCCATCTCGGAGCGATCGACGATGACGGTGATCGAGTCGTCGGGTGCGATCTGCAGCCAGGCATTGAGCTCGGCCGGCGCAGCAGTACCCGCGGCGCCCGCGCCCGGGCCGCCGCCGGACGCGCGCGCCGCCGGGCGCCCCCCAAAGGCGGGCACGGCCATCGCAAGCATCAGGCCGGCACCGAGCCGCGACGCCCGGCCGCAGAAATCGCGGCGACCGGCGTCTGCGGGCGCAGCGGCGCTCGGCGTCGCGGCGAGCGGGGTCGCAGCGGGCGCTTTCATTCTCTGCCCGACATCAGCAGCTGTACGGCGCGATGAATCGCCTGGCGGATGCGCGGATACGTGCCGCACCGGCAAAGGTTTCCCGCCATGGCGGCATCGATGTCCGCGTCGCTCGGATCGGGCTTGATGGCCAGCAACGCCGCCGCCGACATGATCTGCCCCGATTGACAATAGCCGCATTGTGGGACGTCGAGCTCGATCCAGGCGCGTTGCACGGCGTGGCTGCGATCGGCGGACAATCCCTCGATCGTCGTCACCCGCTTGCCGGCGACGGCACTGAGCGTCAGCACGCAGGAGCGCGTCGCGGCGCCATCGATGTGCACCGTGCAGGCACCGCAGAGCGCCATGCCACAGCCGTACTTCGTTCCGGTCATCGCGAGATGATCGCGCAGGACCCACAAGAGAGGCGTATCCGGCGCGGCGTCGACATCGATCGCGCGGTCGTTGACGGTCATCAGGGTCATCGACAGGTCTCCATCGGAGGACAGGGAATACAAACCCGCTGGCATCGGCGATGGTAGCGCAGCTCGAGCGTTGGTGTCGCGGCGAAGAACGGGTCTATTGAGTCGATTTGTTGGTGTTGATCGTCTTGAATTTTGAGCGATCAAGCGGGTCATTTAGCGACACCGCGCTGCATCACCACATTTCACTTGAAACACCCAACCGCAGCGACGCAACCACGGCGTAACGACGATCGCCATAATTGAGTGGCGTCGTCGGCAACTCGAGGTCAACCATGAACCCTTATGTGATACGGCCCTTGCTTCACCGCGGCTTCATCGCGGCGGGCGGGGTGCTCTTGATCGCCGCGCTCGCCACCGACTACGTCTATTACAAGACGGCGCTTTGGCAATGGTCGAATTTTTCGGCTTGGCTCATAACGGCCGGCCTCATCGTCATGCTCGTCGCCGTCATCGTGCTCTTGTTCGACTTTGCAACGGGGCGCGCCGCCCGCCTAGAGACGGGGTCCTTCGTCCTCGTTGCCGCGAGCGCATTAATTTCTTTGATCAACGCGTTCGTGCACAGCCGCGACGCCTGGACCTCTGTGGTACCGCAGGGAATTTTGCTGTCCGCGGTGTCCGCGATCCTGCTGCTGATCGCGGCAGCGCGGGGGTGGAGCATCGCAACGAGCCGCGCTCCCGGAGACCGATCATGACAACGACCGCGCTTCGACCGATCCTCGCGCTGCTGTCATTCACCGCGGCACTCACGGCCTGCGGAGACCCGGGTGGTGATCCAGCGCGTCAATATGGCGCGGATCCCTATTTGCCCGAGCCCCATCAGTACTTGTTGCCGCCGATGAGCGTTCCGCAGGAGATCGGCTGGCCATCCGGCGAGAAACCCACGGTTCCCGCAGGCCTCAAGGTCGAGGCACTGGCCACGGGGCTCGAGCACCCGCGGTCTGTCTACACTTTGCCCAATGGCGATATTCTGGTCGTCGAGAGCAACGGCCCCGGCACCGAGGCCTATCGGCCCAAAGACTTCATCGCGGGCAAGGTCAAGGCGCGGGCGGGTGCGGCCGCCAAGGGCGGAAATCGCATTACTTTGCTGCGCGGCCCGGCGGGCGACGGCCAGCCCGCGCTCAGGACCGTCTTCATCGACCATCTCCACTCGCCCTATGGCGTTGCGCTCGTGGGTGACACGCTATACGTCGCGAATACCGACGCGATCCTCGCCTTCGATTACCAGCCGGGCATGACGCATATCTCATCGCCCGGTGTGAAACTCACCGATCTTCCGGCGGGCCCGATCGACCATCACTGGACCAAGGCGATGACCGCGAGCGCGGACGGTTCAAAACTCTATGTCGGAGTGGGCTCGAACAGCAACATCACGGAAAACGGCATGGCCGTCGAGGAAGGCCGCGCGGCCATCTATGAGGTCGATCGCTTGACCGGCGCGAAACACATCTTCGCGGCCGGCACGCGCAACCCCACCGGCCTCGCATTTGAACCCCAGACCGGCCGCTTGTTCGCCGTCGTCAACGAACGTGATGAGATCGGTCCCGACCTCGTCCCCGATTACCTATCCTCGATCCAGCAGGGCGGGTTCTACGGCTGGCCGTACAGCTACTGGGGGAGCCATGTCGACGTCCGCGTACAGCCGCAGCGCCCGGACCTCGTCGCTCGCGCGATCAAGCCCGACTATGGCTTGAGTTCCCACGTCGCGCCGCTCAGCCTGCTGTTCAGCCAGGGTCAGAGCCTGTCGCCGGACTTTGCCAATGGTGCTTTCATCAGTGAGCACGGCAGCTGGGACCGCAGCCCCTTGAATGGCTACCAGGTGATCTTCGTGGCTTTCGTCAACGGACGGCCGGTAGGCAAGCCTGTCCCCGTCGTCACCGGTTTCCTCGGCGCGGACAGCGAGACGGTTCGCGGGCGGCCCGTGGGTCTCGCACTGGACCGGAGCGGGGCCTTGTTGGTGGCGGACGATGCGGGCAACACCGTCTGGCGCGTGAGCGCGGCGCAGTCGGGAACCTAGCTGCGAATGGCGCGGGAGGCGAGTCTCGTCACTTGCGAAAGAATCGCCAGACAAGCCGCGGACCCTGCTGATAATATCGATGCATCGCTGATTTTTAGACAGCTCGAATACTGAACCAAGCATCGCGACTCGTCGGAGGAAGATGTGGACGGAATTCGTGTCGGTAACCGGGTGATCGGAACCCAGGGGCCGGTTACCGTCGGCTGGGAGAACATCCCGAAGGTGGTCGGTGGTCCCGTGAAGCTGTTCATCTTCACGTGGTTCCAGCCTTTCATGTTGTTCGCGCTGATCGCCTTCTGGTACTACGCGCCCAATTCAATCGCCAAGGCATCGACCGCGGTTGTCGTCGGCATCGGCTTCAAGCTACTGCTGCTGGGGCTCGAATGGGTGAACCCGCGCTACGCGAGTTGGCGACTCACCTGGAAGGAATTGGTCACCGATCTGTTTTATGTCGGACTCGGCTTCACGCTGCTGCGCATGGTCAGCCACTACATCGGAAG
>Ga0116231_10014559_pt1 | contig 10514 bp, 8 predicted proteins | sample S1TSphgellanicum_2_FD_89695 | JGI IMG/M metagenome (GOLD analysis project Ga0116231, IMG submission 89695) | Host-associated microbial communities from peat moss isolated from Minnesota, USA - S1T2_Fd - Sphagnum magellanicum MG | ecosystem: Host-associated > Plants > Peat moss > Unclassified... | reverse complement strand
TTTTTTTTTGTTTTTTTTTTTTTTTTTTTTTTTTTTTTTTTTTTTTTTTTTTTTTTTTTTTTTTTTGCATGGTGAAGTATTTGAGTTTCCATAATCCTTCTTTTGCAGTAAGATACTTTTTAATGTAAATGGCAAGGCCATGGTGTGACACACCCCTTGTTTTCTAATGGTGGGTAAATCCCAACTTGCGGAAGTTTTTTTTTAAAAACGATGTATATAATTTTATTTTATTTAGGGCAGGGATGAAACCCATCCAAAAAAAAAAATGGCCCGAGAACACATGTCACTAAACCATAAACTAGAAAGGGGTCACCCTCCGGAGAGTATTTTTCCACCGGTCAGATGTTTTGTTGCATGCATGGCCATGAAACAGATTTTCTGAGGACAGGTGAGGGACCCAAAAAATTTCAAAAAGAAAAAGAAAAAAAAAGAAAAAAAGTTACAATGCTTTACGGGTTCAAAGAGAGTTCCCCTAATGTTCAATTCACAGGGAACGTTTTATTTCCATTGGGGAACCCACCAGCCTCGGTGGTGGCTGATTTTGCAAAAGCTCGTAACCCGCCAGACAAGCTTGTTGCGCTGGGGCTTGCCTAGTGACTGACTTGCTTCGCCTGGCAGAATCAGCCACCAATGATGCATTCTGCAGTACGTAACAAGCTGGCAGATTTTTGTCAGCATAACTAGAGGGCACGTTACCTAGCCTTAAGGTAAGGTAAGATTTACTCCGAGGAGAACCCCATGAGGAGGAGGGGGGAGGCAAAACAGACCCCAAGTTTTAGGGTTTAGGGTTTATGGGTAAATGCTCTATTATAGGATTGCCATCCTTATGTTGGCAATGTTGTGCACATGGGTATGTATAGGGTTTATGGGTAAATGATGGATTATAGGATTGCCATCCTTATGTTGGCAATGTTGTGCACAGGGGTATGTATAGGGTTTATGGGTAAATGATCAATCATAGGATTGCCATTCTTGTGTTGGCAATGTTGTGCACATGGGTATAGCCAAGGAATTGCCATTCTTGTGTTGGCAATGTTGTGCACATGGGTGTGTATAGCCAAGGAATTTCATGGTGGCTTTATATTGTCGGCAACCATGTAACCCTACAATTTCTACCCATATTGATCCCACTTGATTGTTGCGCCTTCTCCCACCATCTTGGCACACACCCGCATATATATCAAAACACAATAGGCTCCACTTGCTCACCCATGGTCGAACTTCAAAATTTACTTGATAACACCCCATATATTGGAGGAGACATTGGATTAGGTTTTGATCACCTATTGGGATTTTACTATTTTGCAATCATGCCTTCATCAAATTTGCAATGAAGTTCATGACTCCATTTACATGTGCATTGATTGGTTGTATTTATTTGTTTTACATTAAGGCATTGGAACTAGAGGGTAAAAAGTGATGATTGTTTTGAAAAATAATAATTCAAATGCTCAAAATAGATTGTCATTAAAAAAAAAACAAAAACAAAAACAAAAAGCCACTAAGTGTTGGAAATAACATCACATTGCACACTAGTAAGAAATATAGGTATATAGTTTATTAAGTCAATTTATTATGGAGCCCTAAAAGTGAACTAGTCATCACACCTTTGTGTCATTTCACCTTGGATGAAAACTTAATCACTAAATAACCATAATTTCCACCTTTAGTTTAATTAATTCATTACTAAAAACTAATAATCAAACTCAAAATTGGCTAATATTTTATATTAATAATCTCAATCATGGATAAACATTTATAAATTGAAAAAATCTTTGTAAAAAAATTTTTTTAAATGAAAATTCAATCTTCACCATTTAAGATGAAATAAATTTTTAATATCATGTATATTATGTATTGTGTGTGTTTGTGTGTGTGTAATTGTAATATAAGAATATATAACCTATTATAAACTTAGGTTAATTGGCACAACTATATAGTTTATATAATACATTATTAACATAGCTATATATTAATGATAATGTGCACTATTAACTAAATACATAGTCACCCAATATGTATTTATGTATTACATAGATTATAGCTACTATGACATAGACTAAGGTAGCCTAACATATATATTAATGTACTACATATATTATGGCTACCTATATATTTTATAGGTATATGTGGCTAACAATCTATGGTTTCAAGTCGTTCATTTTGCATGTATGAAATTCAAATGTATTTTTGTTGAAATGACTTGAAATTTGGAGTGTTAAATTATTATACATGTGTAAACCGTCGATACTACTTTTAGAATCAATTTTTATTTGTTTCACTTGAACAAAATATGAAAAGAAAAATACATGTTAAAATTTGGGTTTGAAAAATGATTTGTATTAACATGATGTATCTAATCATTAACACTATTTATTTAACAATGGCATTTGGTAGTCGGTTGGCAAACACATTTGATGGTTTCTAATGAGATCAAGGTTCAAACTAATGTTGTGCATGTATATTATTTTTTATATATCCTTGGGCAAGGGTATATGATTTATTTTCAACTTATTTACCCATTGAATAAAGGTATATTAACATTCAAAATTTTCTATTTGGTTAGGGTGCAAGTATTCAATTTTATTTTTTTGGGTAGATACATAGAGCAAGGGTAGTTTGTTACTAGGATATACCTTTTTTAAGGGTAAGGAGTTGGTATGTACTTCAAATTTTCCAAAAACTAAAATTGCAGAAAAATTTCCTCATTTTGAAATTTTAAAAAATTTCAAAGGCCAAATTCAATGTCAAAATGTTTGATTCATCCTTGATTGAGATCAACCTACTATGGGTGCACATTTAATGTATTAAAAGACAATGGTACCATAGTGAACATTTACTTAGTGATGAAGTCTCAAGATAATTTGTAACTCATCTTTGAGTGCTTTTTATATATTCAATTCAATTGCGTAATGTCAAAATTATGGCCATTGAAAGTAAAGGGGTCTTGCACTTTAAATATATTCTTACCACATACTTGACATTGTTAAAGTGTGCACTTTTACCACATGTTTCCCACCCTCAATTTTATCCCATACAATTTGCCCAAAGTTTTTAGCTTCTCACCTATAATTGGTGCGAAGGGGAGCATTATGTTTTCACACAAAAATGCATATTTTGGGGGAGCTTCCAAAGTTTCAATTTGTGTGCATGTTTGATGGGCCAATGAAATTGGCAAATTGCCCAAAAACATTTTTTAAAAGGAACTTGGGAGCACCCCATTTAAATGATAAAAACATACTATATGATTTAAATCAAATTTACCCTAATCTTTTTTCTAAATGTGCAAAAACATATTTGGCTTTGGATACAAATATTTATTATGTATAACTAAGCTTATAAATAGGGTATTTTTAAAAAATTTACATACCTTTATATATATGTTTCATTAGGGTACATTGATTTGAAGCAAATAGGTCAAGTTAAATAACATACCTTATATCAATACCCAACAAGTATATCTGAATAAAACATACACCCATGTGCAACAAATGGTTCAAACCTTGTTACTTTCAATTATATACATCACCCATAAAGATATTATATATGTGGACTATATTATTTATTATGTATAAACCATACATTGATCATACCAAACCTCGCATTAAAAAAATATGAACTGTATAAAATAATAATATTATTATTAAGATCAAACTTTAAAATATTAAATCAAATTCCATTGCCATGTAGAATTTTTTTATTCAACCAACTGAATTACTAAAAATAAATAATTATGAATGGAAAGATGAACCTACATTTTGGTGACATTTTTCACTAGTCCATGTCATCTATTTTGGGACCTCGATTTTTTCATTTTAATAATTTTTATTATATCACCTAATGAAACATGTGACTACTTGAAATGACCAAACATGGTTCCATGGTTCCAGTCAAAGTGTTTTAATCAATCAGCCCTTTCGCACTAAAATTAGCTAGTTTCAAAAATAATGAAAATGTTCATTTCCACTGTCATGTTATTAGATTTGGATAATAGAAAAAAAAAAAATTGCTTTTTGTGAGGAAAATTTATTAATCTTTGCTGAAATTGTTGAAAATTGAACTTCTAACTTATGAAAAAATATTTATTGTCCCAACCATTGGGTTACTATTACAAAATGCACAACAACACAAGGTGTACTTTGCATACTTATGCTTCAATTGTTAAAATTCTAGAAAATAAAAAGAAATTATTGAACTTCATTTTCTATGTTGATTATCAATCATATATAATATGTTTTTCATTATATTAAATTGATATTTTTGGTCCATTGTAAAACTATCCAAACATTTGCAACTAAATATTGTTAGATATTGAATAACAAATATTGACCTTTCGAAGTAGTTATTGGGACTATAGGTTTTTACATTTTTTTTACTTTTTTGATATTTAAAATTTGGCTAATTTTTCAAAACATTAGAAAAATAAATCAAATTTACACACACATACACACACACACACATATATCCCATATATTGTTAATAAGAAAAAGGTTTTATTCCAAAAGGTTTTTTAAAAACACCAGTTGGGAGCAGCCTTTTGTTAAGGTGAGTATTTGCCAAAAAGAAAATTAAAACTCATAAATTCAAAATGTTAGTGCTTTCTGAAAGAGTTAATTGCCAAAAGTGAGAAAAAATAGTAGAAATACCAAATTTCTACATTTAGTATGTAACCCAAAATATATAGAAGGATGATTAAAGATTTGTGGTTAATATTTGGTTTAAAGCTAGATTTGGCCGCTAAATCTCCTTCGAGATAATTGCCACTTTTTCTCTAGTAATATTTTACATTGATGCTAGTTGTTAGATTGAACATATGTAGCACCCACTATGGGTACATATATTAAATCTTTCCAATTCTTTTCCATAAGGATTAACCATCCAATGAATGAATGAATGATGTCGGATGGAAAATAACAAAGCCTTAATAAGTACGGGTGGACTTTCAATCCATGTAATCATTTTACAAAGATGAAATGACATGAACCATAAAGTGAAGAAAACTAATCTTGTTCATTAAATGTACTTTAAAATCTTGAAAAATTGAAATGTTTGTTTTACACAATTGGCACATTAGGCATCCCCATATGCATTATTATCTTACATGTGAAATCAAAATAATTTATCAATTTTCCCAATCACAATTTCAAATTTCATTTTTATTTGAAGTACCCACATGGCTTTTGGTGACCAGTTGACCAAATTGTCCTTCATTCTCTAAGGAAGAAACCTTCCATTTCAGAATGGCTTTTGTTGAGTGATTCACCTAATAATGCTCTTTGTACAAAGGGTTGGTTACAATGGGTTAGCATCTAGTATGGTTGGGTGGTAAATTGTACACATGACCACTTTGCAAGGCACCTCTATCTATGAGTCCGTATCACTTAGGTTATTTGCTTGATGCTCCCAATACAATATAATAATGGGTTCATGGCAAACCACCCCGCCATTTGACCATGACCAAAAGAAACCTTATGCTCAAAGCGAAGCCACCAACTCACTAGGAAACAAATGACACCCTTATGCTCGAACCATAGAAAGGCAAAATTCCAAGAGAATAGGAATACGGTTGCCCACTCATGTAGGAACTTGGAAGCCTTTTGGCGGTTGTCACAAGTGTATACAACCCAGCCTCTCTCCAAGAGGAATGAATGCAAATCCTTATACCTACCGCAAAAGGAAGAGGCCACTCTTTGAATGATTTCATTCTTTCTATTCCCCATCATCATAGCTCTGACTAGGTACCATGTACCATCATCATCACCTTCCGTGACAAAGCTCTAAGCAGATTCGTGCCCATCACCATCACATAGAGGCAAGAGGAATTGCTTGAAAATGTTGGTGAACCATGACACCACTTGTACCCTTGGTTACATTCGAGGATTTGCTGTCAAAAAATATTCTATGAAAACTGGCAGCAATGCATTCGGAACACATACCCAAACTTTAGAAATTGGTACTTGATGATATACATGTGTTTACTTACATTTATGCCAGTCCAAAGTTGGTATGACAAAAACCTAAGTTCTAAATCCCCCCTTAAGTTTTTGATACTTGACAACATGATATATATTGACATTGCACATATGTGTGTGTGTGTGTGTGTGTGTGTGTGTGTGTGCAATGATGCCAGCCAAAGCTAATATAACAAGGGGTGTGTCATGCTGTGGCCTTGCCATTTACACTAAAAGATATCTTAAGGCAAAAGAAGAATTATAGAAACTCAAATATTTCACTATGCAAAAATATAATCTTCAAAAAAATCCTCTAAAAGAAACCAAAATCCTTCAAGATATCATAACTCTGTAACTAATCTCAAGTTTGAACACAAGCCAAAATATCATCTTTCAGAAATCCTCATATAAAAATAGACCTTATTATTATTATTACCTAGGGGCCTATAAAAATCCCTTAAGCTACTATACTCTATAATGAATCTAAACACAATATCCTTTGCCTTGGTAGGCACGGCCGACAAAAAGGCCCTTCCAGGCTAAGGAGGGGGCTGTGACACTACTTTCAAGCTAGTAGAAGAGTTGGGTAACTAACTGGCTCGTCATTTAAAGCATCCCATCATGGCAGAGAAGGAATGGATCTTTCATGATGAGTTGCATAAGGGAATGAACAGACATTAGGTCAAGCAATCACTCAACTACTACCCATTGAAGCAAGGAAGGAAAGAAAGAAAGAAAGAATGTAAGCAAAAACGAGTCATAGCAACATGCCAAAGAAGCTTTTATTATTTCATGACACATCAAAGGAACCACATAAGCAAACCATCTAACAACAACAACAACAAGAAGGTGCAATATACACAATGGCCCTGCCATTAGTTTAATATCAACAATTGATATTGTATGATAAATTGCTCATAACTAGGGGAAATTTTTTTAAATAAATCTATTTTAATGTACATCATCATATCATGTTGTTGTAAAAAACAATTCTCGTGATTTTCAATTTTTTGCAAATCTTTTTTTTTTTTCTTTAAAAAAAAAGAGTGATCGAATGTTCCCTTTTCATATTCATTTTTCACATTTGTGCAAAATTTCAAAACCAAAAAAAAAAAAACTCATCAAAACATGTGCATTTGAATGTTTTCAATCACATTCTAACATTTTGAAAGAATTCCATGAATTTTTGGCCTTGCCTACCAAGGCAAGGTTATTGCGTTTAGATTCATTATAGTGTATAGTAGGTTAAGGGATTTTGGCCCCTAGGTAATAAATAGGTCTATCTTTATATGAGGATTTTTGAAAGATGATATTTTGGCTTGTGTTGAAACTTGAGATTAGCTGCAAAGTTATAATATCTTGAAGGATTTTGGTTCGTTTTAGAGGATTTCTTGAATATTATATTTTTGCATGATAAAATATTTGAGTTTCCATAATTCTTCTTCTTTTGCCTTAAGATCCTTTTTAATGTAAATGGCAAGGTGAGAATGTGACAATTGCGCCTTGTTTTGAATACACCTTGTTTTGCATATGATGGGCGTCCATAATTATTTTTTTGGAGAAAGTAGTTTCATCTTTAGTTTATTTTTGTGGGTTTAGTGGGCTTGGGACTGGGTGCACATTTGAGGTTACGGCAAAGAAAACAAAATGTCAAAAAATGAATGTGAATCTTTTTACAACCAAATTAGGATGAATCATCTCACGTAGTTGTCAGGGGCCAAAATCCCTTGAAGCTAATGTACTCTATAATGATTCTCAACATAATATCTCTGCCTTACAAGGCAAGGCCAACAAACATGATCACGAGGTTTCTTTCTTATTACCTACCTTCTTTATGAGTCATGGTAGTGACAAAAAAATTTCTTATTGTCTTACCTTCTTGATGAGTCATTTTGTAGTGACAAAAATTTCTTATTGCCCACCTTCTTGATGATTCATTTTGTAGTGACAAAAAAGATTCAAGTGTTGGGTAAGAGGCCTTAGAAAGTGCGGAATCCCCACAATGACGGCCCCATTCCATGCACGAATTGAGCTTGGGTCCAAATTTTGGGAAAGTTTCAATGTACCACTCCTAAGGCCTTACATATATAGTAAGAGTAGAAGCCATCATTTCTAACAATGCCTTGCATCAAAATGACCAATGTAGGTATCAATGCAAATCATTCATGGCAATGCGTTGCACCAAATATGCCTACGGAAAAAATGTTACACCAAAAATTCTCATCAAAATAATTCTTACAAATCAAAAAGCCATGTGAACTTGTAGTGTTCCATTTTATTGGCAAAGTTTTGCCAATTTTCGACCTGAAAAATATGGTTTTGAACCATGCACAAAGGGTTTTTCATGGAAGAAATGGCCCAAATTTGCCAGATTTTCATAGTAAGTTCCGGTAGATAGCCAATAATATAGAACAATTTATATGTTCTTTTACTTTCATATCTGGTATATAGCAAAATTTGACTCTTTTTCTGGGAATGATCACCACTTTGGCTACATCACAAAATTTTCACCAAAAAAAAAAAGACAAGAAAAAAAAAAGAGTGATGTCAAGTATTCTGCTTTTGTGCAAGGTGGCCTGCAACTGCACTACAAAAAAAAAATACTGGCCAGGCTTTTATGCAACAGGTGAGAAGAGGACTGGGGAGGGGCTCTAGTTGTCACTTGCAAAAAAAATTGTAGCTAACAACAAAAACAAGGGGTCTATGACACTATATAGCCTTGCCAAATACATTAAAAAGTCTAATAAGGCAAAAGAAAAATTATGGAAACTCAAAAATTTCACCATGTAAAAATGTTTTAAAAAAAGCTCTCTAAAAGAAACCAAAATCCTTCAAAATATTATAACTCTATATAACTAATCTCAAATTTCAACACAAGCCAAAATATCATCTTCCAAAAATCCTCATATAAAAAAAATAGACCTATTATTATTACCTAGGGGCCAAAATCCCTTACTTAAGCTATTATACTCTACTAGTGTGAACCCCGTGCATAATGTAAACACAATATCCTTGCCTCCTTGGCAGGCCAGGCCAGGCCAGGCCAACAGAACCTCATCAGGTGAGGAGTACCCAGTAGTCAGGAACAGGTTCAGGGTTGTGCTTATTGTGTGATGATACATTGGAGGAACACGACAAGCAAAACCTGTAAAAAGAGCACCTGTACAAGAAAGAGTACCTTTGGATGAAGTTCTTTGGTACAGGCTTCAGATAATTTGACAATTTTTTGTGTTTGGAGTCTGGACCTGAAAATGTGCAAATGTCCCCAATGTTCCCATGTTCCCATGAAATTTTTAAATTTTTTTTTATGAAATTGGAAAGAAGTGAGGAAATAAATAAAAAGAGAATATTGTTTGCATAAGGTCCCCCCCCCACCCCAATGTCCCCAATGTTCCCATGTTCCCTTGGAAATATTTCTTTTTTGTGAAATTGGAAAGAAGTGAGGAAATAAAAAAAGAGAGTTGTTTGCATAAGGTTCCCCCCCACTGTTCCCATGTTCCCATGGAAATAATTTCTTTATTGTGAAATTGGAAAGAAGTGAGGAAATAAAAAGAGAGTTGTTTGCATGAGGGGAGGTTCCCAAACTTGTGCGTTCTCCTGAGGTTTGGGAACACTCTGGGGCTCATGCCCTCGGATGCCCCTCAGGGTCATACCGGAACTTCCCTTACAACCAACAATTTTTCTTCCCAGTCTTTCGGGTTACTCATCAAGCCATTGCAGGAACAACATGAGTGAAAACAATGTCAGGTCCGTAGGAGCTGTTCTGATCACAGACCTGATTTTGGGGGTCTCGGGTGAGATCGGTCGTCTGGTGTTATTAGAGCAAATAGTTTCGAAGGTTTTTCAGTTTTTTTTTTTCCCCTCGGTGGTGGTCTGCCGCTTCCGCTAACCTATTCAGAAATGCTACCCATAACGAAAAGAAAAATACTGCACAAAATGCTGAAAATCTAGTATAATATTGAATTCTCATAATTGGGAATCTGTGGCGGAAACAGAGCTCTGAAAGTTACAGAATTTTTTTTTTGACAAAAATTTTTATCATTAACAAAAAAAAAAATTGGAAAGATTTTGAATTTTTTTCCCCCAAGTATGCATTTGACTAATTTTCGCTATTTTTTTGAAATATTTTTGCCAAGTTTAGAATATTAAAAAAATTGACCCGTAATACAGACCGTTTCCGAAACCTGTTCCATACTACAGGAGGTACTTGATGAGCCATTGACGGAAAAGAAATATCATGAGGTCGGGAGTCAGGACTCATAAGTATAGGTGTCTTTTTGTCTTTTTTTTTTTGTGGGGGGGGGGGGGGGGTTTTAATAATATTTTTTTTTTTTTTTGGGTGGTTTTTTTAATATTATTTTTTTTTTTTTAAAATTAAATATTTTATTTATAAAATAATATCATTAATCTAACTGTCAAAACATTTCCGATAAAGAAACATTAATTTCTCTCCTCTCTTCACAGGTTCAGCTGTCATCTACGACTCGAATTAGATCCCATGTCATCAATTCTTGTTTTACGCATCGCTAGAGTTAAGTCTAAGTTTTCGTCAAAGAGAGGCCA
>Ga0116231_10014557_pt1 | contig 10518 bp, 7 predicted proteins | sample S1TSphgellanicum_2_FD_89695 | JGI IMG/M metagenome (GOLD analysis project Ga0116231, IMG submission 89695) | Host-associated microbial communities from peat moss isolated from Minnesota, USA - S1T2_Fd - Sphagnum magellanicum MG | ecosystem: Host-associated > Plants > Peat moss > Unclassified... | reverse complement strand
GCCGCGATCCGCCGCGGCAAGCAGGCCATCTTCGCGATGGAGATGATGGCCTTCAATGAGGCGATCGCATTCGCCGAGGCCCAGATCGCGCTCGCCTCGGGCAGCGCCGATGCGCAAGAAGGCCTCGCGGCCTTCACGGCCAAGCGCAAGCCGCGCTGGGCACCCTCCGGCACATGAGCCCCGTACTCATCGGAGGAGCCTCGGGCGCGTGGGGCGACAGTCCGCGCGCCATTGCGCAGTTACTGCGCAGTCCGGTGGATTACCTGATGATGGACTACCTCGCCGAAGTCAGCATGTCGCTGTTGGCGCGCGCGCGCCTGAAGGCGCCCGACGCGGGCTTCCCGCCGGACTTCGTCGAGTATCTCAAGCCGCATCTGGCCGAGATCGCGAAGCGCGGCATCAAAGTGGTCTCGAACGCCGGCGGCGTCAACCCGGAAGGCTGCAAGGCGGCGCTGCTCGCGGCCTGCGCGGAGCACGGCGTCAAATTGACGATCGCGATCGTCACGGGGGATGACCTCATGCCCGGCATCGCGCAACTGCGCGCGATAGGGATCCGCGAAGCGGTCTCGGGCGCGCCCTTGCCGCAACGCCTGCTGACCGCGAACGCCTACCTGGGCGCGCTGCCGATCAAAGCCGCGCTCGATCACGGCGCCGACATCGTGATCACGGGCCGCTGCGCCGACAGCGCCCTCGCTCTCGGAATCCTCATGCACGAGTTCGACTGGGCGACGGACGACTACGATCGGCTGGCCGCCGGCAGCCTCGTCGGACATTTGCTCGAGTGCGGCGCGCAGGGGGTCGGCGGCCTGCACACGGATTGGGAACTCGTCCCCAACTGGGAGAACATCGGCTACCCGATTGCCGAATGCCATCGCGACGGCTCCTTCGTGATCACGAAGCCCGCGGACACCGGCGGCCTCGTGACACCGGGCACGGTCGCCGAGCAAGCACTTTACGAGATCGGCGACCCGGCGGCCTATGTCCTGCCCGATCTGATCGCCGATTTTTCCCAGGTGCACCTGAGCCAGGAGGCACCGCAACGCGTGCGCGTCACGGGTGCGCGCGGACGCGCGCCGACGGCACAATACAAGGTTTCCGCGACCTATCAGGACGGCTATCGCGCCGTCGCGACGGTCTCGATCGTGGGGCCACAGGCGGCCGCCAAGGCCCGGCGCACCGGCGAGGCACTCATCGCGCGGGCGCGTCTGAGCTTTCAGGAACGGGCTTTGCCCGACTTCACCGCGACGTATCTCGAGACCCTCGGCGCCGAGGCCTCCTACGGCCCGCAGTCGCGCATGCAAGACTCGCGTGAGGTCCTGCTGCGCCTCGTCGTCGTGCATACGGATCCGAAGTGTCTCGAGCTGTTCGCGCGCGAGTTGGGTTCCGTCGGCATCTCGTTCGCGCCGGGCACGACCGGCATTTATACCGGCCGGCCGAAACCGACACCGCAGATCCGCCTGTTCACCTTTTTTGTCGACAAGACCCTGCTCGATGCGCCGGTCGTGAAGGTCGGCGGCGGGGAAGGCTTCACGGTGGCCATTCCCGCCGGGAGCGATGCGGGCGCGACGGCGGCGAACCATCCCGCCCCCGGCAAGAGCGCGGCCGGCGCAGTCGCCACGACCGCCGCACTCGGCGACGCCGAGACGATCACGGTGCCCTTGCTGCGTCTCGCGCTCGCGCGCTCGGGAGACAAGGGCGACTCGGCGAATATTGCGATCATTGCCCGCCACCCGGCCTATGTCGATGTGATCCGCCGCGAGGTGACGAGCGCGCGCTTGCTGGAACACTTTGCGCACTTGGTGGCAGGACCCGTCGAGCGATTCGAGGCCCCGGGTCTGCACGCCTTCAATTTCCTGCTGCAACAGGCGCTCGGCGGGGGCGGCATGGCTTCCTTACGCATCGATCCCCAGGGCAAGGCGTACGGCCAGATGGCGCTCGAGATGCCCGTGCAGGTGCCACTGGCGCTGCTGCGCGAGGTCGAGGGCGCTCGAACTCGCGCAGATGCTTGAGCCTTAAGCCCGCGCTTAGGGTTCCGAAGCCCGTCCCGAGCTGCTGCCGAGCATGTTACAGACGCCCACGATCAATTCGGCGGCGCGCTCGAGTTTGGGGGCGACGCGCGAGGACGGCCCCGCGACCGTGACGATGTAGATCGACGAAGTCCAGACGAATCGCGCCGAGATCGTGGTCAGCCCCTCCTGGCTCTCCTCACGATTCAAGAACCAGCCGCGCTTCAAACCCGCCTCGAGTTCCTGGCGCAGCGCCGCCTTCGACGTGATGGTGTTCGGGGTAAGCGGCGCGAGCTGCGCGGTCTTGAGGTAATCGCGCAACGCAGCCTCGCTCAAGGTCGCCAACAGGCATTTACCGGCCGAACTCGCATGCAGACTGCGGACGCTTTCGCCGATCGTCGCGAGAAACCGCAACGGGTGGGAGGGCTCATATGAGGCAAGGTAGATCGCCGACAATCCCTGGATCTTCGCGAGCAGCACGGACTCATCGAGCGTGTCGCGCAGGGAGCGCAGCAAGGCATCCGTACGCCGCACGACGGGATCGTGATCGGCGATGGTCTTGGCAATTTCGTAGATGCGTAAGGTCGGATAGTATCCGCCGCGCGGCGTCAGCTCGTAGATGTAGCCGCGCTCATGCAGCGTCTGCAACACATCGTGGCAGCTCGACGCCGGTATCCCGAGCAGCCGCGCAATCTCGGAGGCCGATAGCGGCCGCTTGTGGTCCGCGAAGACCTCCAAGAAATCCAAGGTTCTGCCGACAATTTTGGACATCGTGCCGCGGTTCTCTCGAATGATCTGGGGGCCAGCCCGGCCCGCGCTGATGATAGCAGCTGATGTCCGCTAGGCGAGTCCCAGCGCCGTGACCGCATTGTCCTTGAGAATCAGCGGCTGCACTTCGGGCTTGAAGCCCGCTTCCTTGAAATCCTTGATCCAGCGGTCCGGCGTGATCAGCGGAAAATCCGAGCCGAACAACATTTTGCGCTTCAACTGGGCGTTCGCATGCTGCACGAGTTGCGGCGGAAAGTACTTCGGCGACCAGCCGGACAAATCGATGTAGACGTTGGGCTTGTGCAGACACACCGACAAGGCTTCGTCCTGCCAAGGCCAGGACGGATGCGCAATGATGATGGTCATGTCCGGAAAATCGGCGGCCACGTCGTCGAGATGAATCGGGTTCGAATATTTGAGGCGCAGACCCCCGCCGCCCGGCATGCCCGTGCCGATCCCGGAATGGCCGCTGTGAAAGATCGCGGGCAGCTTGTGCTCGGCGATGACTTCGTACAGGCCATAGGCCATGCGGTCATTCGGGAAGAACCCCTGCAATGTCGGATGGAACTTGAACCCCTTGATCGCCCCGGACTCGACGAGCCGCCGCGCTTCGCGGATACCCATCTTGCCTTTGTGCGGATCGATGCTGCCGAACGCGATCATCATGTCGCTGTTCTCGCGCGCGGCATCGGCGATCTCTTCGTTCGCCATGCGCTTGGCGCCGACCGCATGCTCGGCGTCGACCGTGAACATCACGAGCCCGATCTTGCGCTCACGATAATAGGCGATCGTCTCGGTAATCGTCGGCCGCTTGCCGACCTTGAAATACTTCGAGGCGGCGTCCTCGAACTCCTGCCAGACTTCGTCCGCGGGTTGTCGGCACGACACCTCGGCGTGCGTGTGCACATCGATCGCAATCAGGTCATCGAGTTTCATCGGATACTCCGAGTGGACGCCGGCTCATCCTAACAGGGCTAGCCGGCGTCCATCGGTGAACGGATCCTCGGAGCGGATCCTTTAGAAGCGGACGCGACCGGTCACGTACCACTCGGCGGGCGGGTTGTACGTGCCGTAAATGATGCTCGCGGTCGCATCCTGATTGCCGGTCGTCAAGAAGCGATCGTTGGTCACGTTCGTGCCCCCGAGCGCGAGCTCATACTTGTCGCTCGGCGACGAGTACGTGAGTCCCACGTTCAGGACGTTCGTGACGGGCCGCATCAACAGGGACGTGTTGATCGAATCGTTGGCGATGACCGACGTATGAGTGAAGTCCAACCCCAAGCGCACGGACCCGCCGTTCGGCAGAGGCGCGCGGTAGGTGGGACTCACGCTGTACTTCCAACGCGGCGTCTTCGGCAACAGGCTCGAAGTCGTGATGCAGGCCTCGAACGGTTGCACGCAGGATTGACCCGAGTTGATGCCCGGCGCGAGATACGTGTAATACGCATCCATGAAACCGCCGGTCGCCGCGAGCGAGAAGCCGCCGCCGACGATCCAGGTCGCTTCGAGTTCGGCACCCTTGATGTCGGCGTTGCCGGCGTTCTCGATCGTCGGCGAGAGTCCTTCCTGGAAGTTCAGCTGGATGCTGTCGTACTTCGTGAAGAACACGTCGGCGTTCACTTGCAAGGTGCGATCCAGCCAATCGGATTTCGCGCCCAACTCGTACGTATTCGCCTTCTCGGGACCGAAGGTGGGAACCTCGAGCGGATCGAGCGGGTGCGTGAGCCGCGTCGTCCAGCCGCCATCCTTGTACCCTTTGGAGTACGTGAAATACGCCATCAGGTCGTTCGTGAACTGATATTGCAGACCCGCGGTCGGCGTGAATTCCGAAAAATCCTGCGCATTGACGCCGGTGGGCGTCGTCGCGAACGGCGGTCCGGCAACCGCGAAGACCGGTTGCGATTCGAACAAGGTCTTGTGGTCGTAGGAATAGCGACCGCCCAGGATCACGCTGAGATCGTTGACGACGGTGTAATCCACGTGGAAGTAACCCGCGTAGGAATTCGTCGTGATGCCCTCGTAACCTTGGATCTGCAGCAGCCCCTCGCCGATCGTGACCCAATCCGCCTCGCGACCCTCCTCATCGAAATAATAAAGGCCCGCGGAATACTTCAGCGAGTCGTTGAGCGCGGCGCCGGACAGCTGCAGCTCCTCCGATACCTGGTGCTGAGTCTGGGCGAAGGAGCCCTGATTCATGAGTACCGGCGACGCGGAAGGTTCGAGCGCCACGTTCCATTCCAAGCGGCGATATCCGGTGATCGACTTCAGGTGCGTCGCATCGGCGAGCTCCCAATCGATCGTCACCGACGTGCCGAACTGGTCCATCTTGTCGTAATCCGGACCGACCCCATAGCTGTAATCCGGGTTGCCGGTCAGGTACTGGTTGCCGAACGGCAGGCGATACGACTGGGGATTGTTGTTGGCGCCGGCGAGATTCGGATTGCCACACTGCGGCCCGAGGAAACCGGCGATGCAGAGATTGTAGAGCTGGCCGAAGAGCGCGGTTCCAGCCGGCACGCCGGGCACCGGTCCCGTGACCGTCGCGAGCAGCGATTCGGGTACCGAAGACTCGTCGACATGGGTCCAATCACCGGTCCAGGTCACATTGACCTTGTCCGCGGCCTTCCACAGCACCTTGCTGCGCATGACGTCTTCGCCCTGACCGCCCTCGGTGCTGAACGTGTCGGTGCCGTTGTTGCCAAAAGCCGAGTCGGGGTCCGTGACGTACGGGGTCGTCGACGGATACGGCACGCGCTTCTGATAGCCATCGCGATTGAGCGAGGCGAACGTGAAGGTCGAGAGCACCGTGTCGCTGAAAGGAACGTCCATGGTCGCCTGAAAGTCGCGCCGATTGTAGCTGCCGCCGGTCGCGTCGATCTTGGCCATGAACTCATCGCCGGGCGTGCGCGTCACGATGTTGATCGCGCCGCCGATCGTGTTTCGACCGAACAGAGTTCCCTGTGGGCCCTTGAGGATTTCCACTTGGTCGACGTCGAGCAGGTTCACGTTCGCACCCGTCGTTCGGGCGAAGTAGATCCCGTCGACATACACGCCGACACCCGGATCGAGGTTGATGCCGAAGTCATCCTGGCCGATGCCGCGGATCCAGGCGGAGAGCACCTCATTCGACCCACCGAACGGCGAGGCCGTGTCCAGGTTGACGTTGGGAGTCAAGCGCGCGAGACCCTGCACGTCGACGATGTTCTTCTCCTGCAGCGCCTGCGCGGTGAACGTCGTGATCGCGATCGGGACGTCTTGTTCGTTCTGAGCGCGCTTTTGCGCGGTCACGACGATTTCAGGAATCTGGTCCGGGCCGGTCGTCGACGCGACCTGCGCACTGGCGTGGTTCGCCGGCAACAGCGCGGCGATTCCGAGCGCCGTGCTCGCTGCCGAGCCGAGTGCCCTCCTGAGACGTTCGATACCGGGATTGCTCATACCTCAACTCCTCTCATTGTATTGGTCGCGCCTCGTGGCGACGACGATGGGCCGGCCGATCCGGCTCTTAGGTTTTCGCCCTCGCGTAATGACACTCGCCCAAGCGAATTTGCTTCGCCAACTTCGTGATCCCGAACGCTTCGGTGACGCGCGAGTGCGCCGCGCACGAACTTGCAGGTACGTTCAAGATCCAAGTTGGCTGGGAACCCGTCATCTCTCCTCCCCATCTCGATAACGTTTCGCTATAGCGAATTTCTTTTCGTAATAGCGCCCTATTCTAGCGAACAACCTCGGGTGTCGCAAGCCGCCGGACCGCCGGTCTTATGACAAGCCGGAGCGCGAGATCCGCAGCGCTGCGTGTCAGAATTCGCCAATGCCGCTGACGCGAACGAGTCGCCGCCAGATTCCGAGCTTCTCGTTGTATGGAGAATACAAGCGCGTAGGCGTCGCGGCCGACCCGCTGCACATCGAGGACATTCGCTCCCGCAGCCGCAAGTATCTGTGGACCATTGCGACACATCGGCACGTCGGCCTGTGCCAGTGCGTCTATGTGGTCAGCGGCGCGGTCACGCGCGATCTCGAGGATTCGCGCGCGACCTTCAACGGCCCCGTCGCGATCGTCGTGCCCGCGGGCTCCGTACACGCCTTCACATTCCGCGCCGAGAGCCAGGGCTACGTATTGACGTTCGACCTGGCGCGACTCTTGAGTCATATCGGGTCGCCGCAACAAGCACCGATCGCGGCTCTTTTCGCGATGCCGCGCACGCTCGAATTCGCCCAACACTTGCCGGAAAGCGCGCGCATCGCAGCGCTGTTCGAATGTCTGCTGCGGGAATTCCGCCAACCGGAAGGTTTCAAGTCGCCGGCCATCGGCTGGCTCGCGAGTTCGGCGCTCTGGCTGCTCGCCACGCATGCGGCGGGCGCCGCCTCGACAGCACCGACCGGACGCGACGATCTCGCGCGCCTATGGCGCTTTCGAGAGCTCATCGAGCAGCACTATCCCGAGCACTGGACCGTCGCGCGCTACGCCCGAGCACTCGGGTTTTCGGCGACCAGCTTGAACCGCCTGTGTCATGGTCTCACGGGCTCCACGGCCTCCGACGTGATCCAGCAGCGCTTGATGCTGGAGTGCCGTCGGCGTCTCGTCTATCTACCGATGTCGGTCGCGGCGATCGCCGCGGAACTCGGGTTCAAGGACCCGGCGTACTTCAGCCGCTTCTTCCGCAAGCAGAGCGGCATGTCGCCGAGTCAATTCCGTCAGCGGCGCGAAGCTGGAGGATAAGTACCAGCGCGCGACGCATTAGTGCCAGGGCCCTTCATCGCGATTGCTAGGCTGGCAACATGAACCGCACGCAAGTCGCCATCATCGGCGCCGGCCCCTCCGGCTTGTTGCTCTCCCAGCTGCTCGACCGGCATGGCATCGACAACGTCGTACTCGAGCGGCAGACGCGCCGCTATGTCGAGGAACGCATCCGCGCCGGCGTGCTCGAGCAAGGCACGACCGAACTGCTGATCGAAGCCGGCGTCGGCGCGCGCATGCTCAAAGAGCGGCTCGTGCATGACGGCTTCGCGCTCGGCTTCAACGACCGGAGCCTGCGCGTCGACCTCAAAGGTCTCACGGGCTCCACGGTGTCGATCTACGGCCAGACCGAAGTCACGAAAGATCTCATGGATGCGCGTGCCGCGGCCGGCGCCAAGCTGGTCTTCGAGGCCGCCGAAGTCACGATCAGCGGCTTCGAGACGTCGACGCCGGTCGTGCGCTACCTGCACGGCGGACAAACCCACGAACTGCACTGCGACTACATCGCCGGCTGCGATGGCTACCATGGCGTCGCACGGCGCAGCGTCCCGGCCGCCGCGATGCAGAGTTTCGAACGCGTCTACCCGTTCGGCTGGCTCGGCGTACTGGCCGACGTACCGCCGGCGACCGAAGAGATCATCTACTCGAATCATGCGCGCGGCTTCGCGATGTGCAGCATGCGCTCCCGCACGCGCAGCCGCTATTACGTGCAATGCGGCCTCGACGAGAAGCTCGAAGCCTGGCCCGACGAGCGCTTCTGGGACGAACTGCGCGCGCGTCTGCCGGCGAGCGTCGCCGCGGCGGTCACGACGGGTCCTTCGATCGAAAAGAGCATCGCGCCGCTGCGCAGCTTCGTCGTGGAGCCGATGCGATTCGGGCACCTGTTTCTGGTGGGCGACGCCGCCCACATCGTGCCGCCCACGGGCGCCAAAGGCTTGAATCTCGCGGTCGCCGACGTGCGAGTGTTGTATCAGGCGCTCGTGGAACGCTACCGCACGGGACGCGTCGACGCGCTCGAGCAGTACTCGGACCGCTGCCTGCGGCGCATCTGGAAGGCCGTGCGCTTCTCGTGGTGGTTCACCTCGATCATGCACAAGTTTTCCGATGACCCGTTTGCGCACCGCTTGCAGCTCGCGGAACTCGATTACCTCATGGGCTCGACGGCGGCCCGGACCAGCGTCGCGGAAAACTACGTCGGGCTGCCGTTCGAGGCGGCCGACCGAGTTCGCGATGGAGCAAGCCTACCGGTTCATTGACGCTCGGGTGCATCGAAGCGGTAGCCGACGCCATAGACCGACACGATATTCTCGAAAGCGGGTTCCACCGCCTGGATTTTTCGGCGCAGGTTCTTGACGTGACTGTCAATCGCGCGATCGCTGACGTCGCGCAGTTCCGAATGCACGCTGTCGAGCAGTTGGCCGCGCGAAAAGACACGCCCCGGCCGCGTCAGCAGCAGGCGCAGCATGCGAAATTCCACACGTGTCAATGGCAACCATTGACCCCGCCAACCGATGCGATGGCCGATCTCGTCGATACACCACGCCTGCCGCGATGTTGCACCCGCGCCGTCGGCGCGCCGAAGCAGCGCGCGCACCCGGGCAACCACCTCGCGCGGACCGAACGGCTTGCACACATAGTCATCCGCGCCGACATCGAGACCGAGCAACCGGTCGATTTCGTCCACGCGCGCCGTCACCATGATGATCGGTACATCGCTGAAGCGTCGCACGGCGCGGCAAAGGTCGATACCGTCCAGACCCGGCAACATCAGATCGAGCAGTATCAGCGCCGGAATCTCTTGTTCCAAATGGGTCAAGGCCGCGTGGCCGTCCGCGATCGCGGCGACGTCGAAGCCGTCGCGGGCGAGATAGTCGGTCAGGATCCGCGCAATCTTGGGATCGTCCTCCACGACGAGGACGCGTCTCGCGTTCCGCGCAGTCATCGCGCTGGCTCCGCCGTGACCGGCAAATCGATGAGTATCGACAAGCCGCCGAGTTCGGAAGCGGCGGCCCTGATCGTACCGGCGTGCGCGCGCACGAGAGCGGCGCAGATGGCGAGGCCTAGACCACTGCCGCCGCGGTTGCGGCTGCGCGACGCGTCGAAGCGATAAAGGGGCTCGAACAGGCGCCCCAGATCGGCCGCCGGCACGCCGGGTTTGCTGTCGTCGACGCGGAATCGCACCTGCTCCTGCCGTCGCTCGAGGGACAGGCGGACGCGACCCGGCGAATCCGTGTAGCAGAGACTATTCTCGAGCAGGTTGGTCAACACCTGCTCGATGCGCTGCGAATCCCAATACACCGACAAGGCGCCCTCGGCCGGCATTGCAAGCTCGAGAGCGATGCCGAGCATGCTCGCACGGCGCGCGAAACGTTGGTGCACTCGCCGGCTGAGCTGAACCGCATCGCACTCCGCGAAGTAGCAGGGCAACGCGTTCAGGTCTGCCATCGCCAGAAGATGCAGGTCGTCGACCATGGACCCGAGCCGCAGGATCTCCTCGCGCAGTGATATGACGGCCGCGAGGCTCAGAGGCCGCACCCCCTCCGTGAGCGCATCGAGTTCGCCGCGAAGCACGGTGAGCGGCGTTCGCAGCTCATGGGAGATCTCTGCGATCCAGCGGCGCCTTGCGCCTTCGAGACGCTGCAGGCCTTCGGCCATGGAATTGATGTTGCGGACCAAATCGCCGATCTCATCGCTCCGGGTCGTGCTTAGTCTCGTCGCGAGTTCGCCGCGTGCGATTCTCGCGGTCGCGTGCTGGATGTCGAGCAACGGGCGGGCCCAGCGCCCCGCGAGCCATCGCGCTCCCAGGAGCCCGAGAGCCGACAAAGCGCCCGCGAGCAAGGCGATTCCGAGGTACTGCCGCCGGAGAAACGCCGCCTCGACGGCGTCGGGCACGGCCGCGCTGCGAGCCATCCGGACTCTGGCTACCAGCTTGCCTTCGATCGTGACCGGACGCTCGAGCGTGGCGCCCGAGGCGTTGTCGAGCGGCATACCCAGCACGAGTTCACCGTC
>Ga0116231_10014556_pt1 | contig 10518 bp, 5 predicted proteins | sample S1TSphgellanicum_2_FD_89695 | JGI IMG/M metagenome (GOLD analysis project Ga0116231, IMG submission 89695) | Host-associated microbial communities from peat moss isolated from Minnesota, USA - S1T2_Fd - Sphagnum magellanicum MG | ecosystem: Host-associated > Plants > Peat moss > Unclassified... | reverse complement strand
TCATGCGCCACGCTCAAGCTCAGTGGGACACGCACAGACATCGATTGCCGCCCCAGGTTGCGCACCGGCTCGAGGAATTGAAATCCGCCGGCAAGCTCAACGTGAACGCGGGCAGAGTGCTGCATGTCAGCAAGGAAGGCACGCGGCTGCGCGTGGATTGGCTGCGGCGCGGCGAGCACGGTCCGCGCTCGCTGAGCGTCGATTTGATCGTCAATGCAACCGGACCGGACTACGTGCTGGCGAGGACCCGCGAGCCGCTGCTGCGCTCGCTGCAGGCCAAAGGATTGATCACTGCGGACGCGCTTGGTTTGGGGCTGCGCACGGATGGTTCCGGCGCATGCCTCGATGCGCGCGGCGAGCCTGCCGCGAACCTGTATTACTTAGGCCCGATGCTGCGCGCCGATCACTGGGAGGCGACGGCTGCGTTGGAGCTGCGTGATCATGCGGAGCGGCTCGCATTGCACCTGACCGCGGGGCGGTAGCCCGCCGGACCGGTACGAAAGGCAGTGGCATGCTTGTGTCAATGTTTGCGTTTCGAATCCGCGGGGGACGCTGGTGGCTTGGAGCGATCGCCACTGCACTGATCATCAGTGTGGCCGCGCCGTTGCTGAGAGCCACGCTCGAGCGCGCAGTTCGTGCGCGGATAGAGTCCGCGGCCGCTCGCCATGGCGCAATTGCCCGAATCGGGCTGGTACACATCGGTGTCTGGCCGCTGCTGCGACTCGAGGGATTCGATCTCGACTTCAAGTCTGGACTGCACTTACATGCCGACATGATCGCGGCCACATGGCCCGGCCGCCTGCGCCTTACAGTTCGCGCCGCCACTCTCGCGGGCCCGGCAGGGGTCAGGGTCAGCGCACCGGCCACCACCTGGGACACGGCGGACATTTTCGGCGACGACCTACAGCTCGCGCTGGTGGAACCGCAGTCCGGCCTGTCAATTCACAAGCTGCCAGATTCGGGGGGCAGCGTGTGGAACATCGAGTTACGTGGGCTCGACGCCGGCCGTCTGCTCGAGCGGCGCGACGCCCACCCGCTGCTCGACGGTGGTATCGAGGACGGCCGCGTGGATTTTCAAGTGAGCACCGATGCGCTGCGTTTTCACGTCGACCTGGGCGCGCGCGGCGCGCGCTTCGGAGCGCTGACGGACCACACCGACGACGAGCTTAAGCTCGGCGATCCGACGGACGTGACATTGAGATTCGATGGCATCTGGCGGCGGGCCGGGGGAGTGGTCGAGATCCCCGAGGTGCACGCGACGTTGGCGGGTGCGAATCTGTCGGGTTCGCTCGCACTGCGCGATCTCGACACCGATCCGGTCGTCGATCTCGCACTCGGCGTGCAGCACCTGGACTTCGCGCAACTGCTGGGTGCATCCGGGGTCGGGGTGCCCGAGAGCTTGAGGATGGCGCCCGGCGGCGGCCGCGACCTTGGCTCGGCCACGATCGATGTGCATGTACGCGGACGCCCGACGGACCCTGCCTCGATCTCCGTAAGCCAGAAGATCGACTTCAAGCCGCCACGCCAGATGCCGCCGGCAATCTTGCGCCTACGCGGCGATTTCATCTTCAGCTCCCAAGAGGGCTTCGGGCCGCACCGCCCCATCGACGTCTCGCCCGCATCCCCCGACTTCATCGCACTGCGCGACGTGCCGCCGCTGTTCGTGCGCACTCTGCTGCTTTCAGAAGACGCAGGCTTCTACGGGCATCACGGCATCGACCTGCGCGAACTACCCACCGCGCTGCTCACCGACTGGTCGCGCGGTGGCGCCGCGCGCGGCGCGTCGACAATCACGCAGCAGCTGGCCAAGAACCTGTTCCTGTCGCGCGACAAGCAGCTTGGACGCAAGCTCCAGGAACTGGCGATCACCTTCTTGCTCGAGTCGGCGCTCGGCAAGGATCGTATTCTCGAGATCTACCTCAACATCATCGAATGGGGACCGGACCTGCGTGGCCTGCGACCCGCGGCCCGCAGTTATTTCGGCCGCGAACCCGGTGCGCTGACGCCAGCCGAAATGGCCTTTCTGGTCGCGATCATCCCCGGGCCGATCAAGTACCAGAGTTCATTCGCGCACGGCACGCCTGGGCCTGGGCTGCGTTTGCTGATCGACGCGCTGCTGGCGAAACTTCGGTCGGTGGATGCGATCAGCGAGGAGGAGTATGACCAAGCCCTCGACGAACCCATCGTCGTTGTTAGCGGCAGGCCGCGGGGCTGATCGGTGGCCGATGGAAGCGGGCGAGGATCGGCAAAGTCAAGCTGGGTATGACGCACGAAGGGAACGCGCCCGAGAGTCTCGTCATTTGATGTGTGAGCTTCGTGATTGGCGCCGGCTACGTGATGCAGCCGGTGGAGCGGTGGCGAATGGACTCACGGATGGCGGGATGGGCCCATGAGCATCAGGCCGTTATATAGGGGGAGGGCCGGACCGCACGACCGCTCGAGGGATTACTGGCCATCGAATATGAGCACCCGATTGTTATTGTAGTCGGTGAGGAAGAACTGGCTTCCATGGATGGAGACGCCTCCGACCCCATTCAAGGACGAGGCGGTAGGAGGGCTGGCAGCGGAGTTGGAGGTAAAGTTGGGTTGACCCAACACGTTATCGGCGGCGGCTCCATTGGTCGTCGGGAAAGTGTTGTATATGAGAACACGATTATTGTCGTAGTCCGAGATGAAAATCTGCCCGCCATAGCTGGTCACACTGCTCCAATCAGCGGAACTCGACCAGATGGTCGACGCACTCGGCGCTCCACCCTGATTAGCCGATGACGCAGAAAAACTGGTCTGTCCAAGGACTAAGTCGGCGGGTGCACCATTGCTGGTCGGAAACGTATTCCAAATCAAGACACGGTTGTTACCGCTGTCAGCGACGATCAATTTCGTGCCGTCGGTCCAGACATCGCCCGGGTAATTCAGGGAACTGGCGGAAACGCCGCCGGTGTTCACCGTGCAAGTCGTCATGTTGGTTTGGCCGACCACGATATCTGCGGCAACGCCGTTGCTGCTGGGTATCGTGTTCCAGATCAGGATGCGACTATTATTGTAGTCCGCCACGACGAGCTTACCAGCCGCCGCTATGGCTGCCCCCGGGTGATCCAGAGCGGACGCGCTACACCCTAAGGCATACGCCGTCATCGTGCTTTGTCCCACGACAATGGACGCGGATGCGCCCGTCGCGGTCGGAACGGGGCTGAATAACAGAACTCGGTTATTGTTGGTGTCGGCGACGACCATGGTCGAACCGTCAATGCTATTCGCCCAGGGATAGTAGAGTGTAGAGGCCGTGGTGCCTGAGCTATTGGAGTTTAAGTTGGTCTGACCAATCACAAAGTCAGCAGCAGCGCCATTCTGCGTCGGGATCGAGTTGTAGCCCAATATCCGGCTGTTGCCATAATCCGTGATGTATATGATTCCTTGATTCAGCGAAACCCCGCCCCACGGTCCATCGAGAGTGGTCGCGGAAACCCCGCTACCATTCGTCGTAAAGACGTTTTGTCCGATGACGACTGATGCCGCTTGGCCGTTCGTAAAGGAGACGCTGCTCGGCGCGCAGGCAATGGTTATATTCGTGACATTGGCGGCGGCGACCGTGCCGGCGCCGTTCGTCACGGTACAGGCAACCGCGGCGGGGTGGGATTGGACAGTGATGTGATAGGTGGCTCCATTGGCGACACCCGTGGGCATGGTGAATTGGGTGGCATTGGCCTGCACGGTGAGGGTGTCGCTGCCGTTCGCGAGCACGAGGCCACTCGCGGTCAAGCCGCTGATCGTGCCGCCGACGGTGAAGACGGTTTGAGCGCAGGTGACGCTGACGTTGGTGACCGGATTCGTACCGATGGTTCCGGAGCCGTTGCTCACGGTGCAGGTGAAGTTGGTGGGCTGCGTCTGTACCGTCACCGCATAAGTGCTACCGAAAGCGACCGCCGTGGGCATCGTAAAACTGCTCGAGTTGGCGGGGACACTGAGCGTGCTGGAGCCAATGGCGAGCACCAATCCCGAGACGGTCAGTCCCGAGATCGAGCCGCCGACCGTGTAGGACTGATCGGCGCAGGTCACGGCGATGTTGGTCACGTTGCTTGCGGGCATGGTGCCCGAACCGTTGCTGATTGAGCAGGTGAGCCCGGCGGGTGCGCCTTGCACGGTCACCGCGTAGGCACTGCCAAACCTCACAGGCGTGGGCAGGACGAAGCTCGTCGCGCTCGCGGGCACCGCATACGATTGGCCCGCATTCGCAAGGACGAGACCGGTATAGGCACCCAAACCACTCACCGTACCGCCGAGCGTAAAAGGCTGAGCGGTACAACTCACCGAGACGCTGGTCACCGCGTGCGCGGGCATCGTTCCGCTGCCGGCCGTGACCGCGCACGCGAGGCCCGTCGGTTGCGTCTTGACGGTGACCGCGTAGCTACTGGTGTAGGCCACCGCGGTCGGCAGGGTGAAATTCGTCGCGCCCGAATTGACCGCGACGCTATTGCTACCGTTGGCGAGCACCAAGCCTGAGGCATTCAAGCCTTGGATCGTGCCGCCGAGGGTGTAGGCCTGATCCGAGCAAGTCACCACGACGTTCGCGATGTTCGCGGAGCTGACCGTGCCGGAACTGCCGGCGACGGTACAGGTTTGGCCCGTGGGCTGGGTGCTCACGGTTACCGCATAGGCGCTGCCGTCGGCGAGTGCGGTGGTGAACGTGAAAGCGCCGCTCGTCGACACGGTGAGCGCATTGCCGCCATTGTCGTCGAGCACGACCGATTGTCCAGATGCCAAGCCCGCCACCGTGCCACCGATCGTGAACGTGCCGGTGGTGGCACAGGTGATTCCGATGCTCGCGTTGTTGGCGGCGCCAGCCGTGCCGGAGCCACCGGTGAGCGTGCAATTTCCGCCCGCGGGCTGCGTGCCGATCGTCACCGTGTAAGGGCTGCCCGTGGCGACCGGCATGGTGGCATTGAAAGCCCCGTTCGAAGAAAGCGTAATCGCCTTGCCCATCGCGTCGAGCACGATCGATTTGCCGGCCGGCAAGCCCGATACGGTTCCGCTGATGGTAGAACTGCCAGGCAGCGAGAGATTGTTGAGCGTCGTCGTACCGCCGCCGCCACAACCAGCGAGTACGGCAAGTGTGAGGGCAAGAACGAGTGAGGGACGGATGAATTGCATGTCAGGACCTACGGAATTTTTTTAGAAGCGGTAATCGACGGAGATGCCGACCACCGGATAAAGGGGCAAGGACGAAAGATCGCTCTGCAATCCGCGCCGCTGGACATCGAGATTGTCGTAGAGCGCGTTGCGCTGCGCGCCGTAGAGCGTTGTTACGCCGACGAAATCCACATGCGGCTTGCCCTCATACAGAACCCCTAAGCGACCGGAGAGATGCCATCCCGCGCTTATCGTCGGATTGCCCCAGCCGATCCCGACATATGGAGCGCCGTGCGGGTATTCCACGCGGCCGGTGAGGCTCGTGAGTTCAGCCGGCGTGTAGGTCTGCCCGTTGATGTGGTAGTCACCGCCCTCGAGGTGCAGATCGATGGGCTGATGCTGATCGAGGTAGTACGCGCCCGCGCTCACGTGAAAGGGATTGCCAAGCGGGTAGACGTTGCCCAAGACTCCGACCGAGACCAGATGGTTGGTGCCGCTGTAGGTCGCCCCGTCGCTCGAGATCGAATGCGAGTAAGCGATGAACGCAGCGTCGAGTTCCGCGGTCAGAAAGTTGGGCTCGATGCCGGCGCTCAGGGCGAGCCCTGGGCCGAGCGTGCTCAATGATCCGCCGACGGCAAGCGGGATGGGAGTGTCCGCGGTGGCACGTCCGACGAGAAGGGTGCCTACGAGAATCAACCAACCAAATCGATATCGCACTGTCGAGGCCTCATTTGCCGCACCACAGCGGTGTTGCTGGAGTTCGTCGGCGAGGGCGCCGAAAACTTGAGACATAAGCGATGAAATGTGACGCTCTTCACGTCTGGGACAGCGGCTCGCGCATCGCGAGGATGGCAAGGAATTGGCGGACCCGCAGGGTTACCCGATTACCCAACGCGGGCGTGTTCTAACATGCATGTCAGGAACGTCAACGCTAACAGAAATATCCTGTGCGCTTGGACCAAGCCCGTTAGCGGTAAAAAGATCTTTCCGGCCGTTGCGTCAGGCCACTTTTTTTGAGGATTTCACGGGTTGCCTTGCACTCAAAATTTGTAGCGCGCGGTCAGATCTACCGACAAGGGATCCGATTGCACCAAGAAATCGTTGCCGTAATACGGCGGTGACGACTGCCAGTTTCTGTGGTCCAGCAAGTTGTAGATCGACAGCTTGATGTCGTACGGGCCCGCCTTGTAGTACCCGGCCAGATTGACCGTGTACTGCGCAGGGATTCGCGGGGTCTGGTAATAGCCGTTGGCACCCACGACCGAAGCGGGCACGATCCCGCCTGGCCCTAGCAGCGTTCCAAAGCCGTCATTCGCCGCTGCAGCGTTCGTCGCGGCGACATTGATGAAACCCGACGAGGTCGTATCGATGGGGCCCGTGACCTGAAGTCCGAGCCGCACCCCGAAACCGGAATTGAATTGGTAATTGCCGAGCAGATTGAAAGTCTGCTCCGGAACACCAGGATCATTCGAGCTTTGATTAGGCTGCCAGACGATGAGCGATGCGGCTCCATCGATGAACGTACCCGCATACGCCGGAAAATTATAAAAGCTGTCAGGCACCGTGAGCAGGGTGCGGATGAATGAATAGCTCGCCGTGAAAAAGACGTTGCCGTTCGGTTGATAGTTCAGCTCCGTTTCGACGCCGCGGATCTTGGCCTGAACCGATGCGGTGCCGTTTGGACCCGCCGGCACCAGCCGGCGCTGATCGAAGATCGCCGAACCGATGAACAAGGTTTTGTTGAGAAGGCTGAATTTCAGTCCGGCCTCGGTAAGACGGCTGTCTTGGCGGAACGTCGCACTGGGGTCGCCGGCGTACGTGCCCACGCCGCCGTCGCCGGAGGCGCCGCTGATGCTCTGGGTGTAGTCGTACGTAAAATACAGGCTGGCCCAGTCCGACCACTGATAGACGGGACTCAAGTTTGCGTTCGTGATCCCGTACCACGGCGTCGAGACCGCAGCCGGCAGGTCCGTCGCGGTGAAGGCGCCGGGTACTTCCGGCAGCGGATCGCGCTCGTTCGCATGGGCCAGATCGAGTCGGGCGCCGTATAAGACCGAGAGTTCGGGCGTGAAAAGAAGCCTATGCTCGAAGTACAGCGCGCCGTCATAGAGGTTCGAAATCGATGAGTTGCCCGCATTGATCGAATCGCGGCCCGAGGTCCCGTATTGAAGCCTGCCCATGGCGGCCACATAGGGCACCGAATCGTCCGCCGCCTGATTCGCGGCGGGGAACACGAAACTCGAGCCGGGGCCGGTCAAATCGTAGGCGCTCACCGGTTCACTGCTGAAGTTCGAGATGTAATTGACGTGCGCAAAGCGAAGGCTCGTGCCGAAATGGATCTCGTTGCCAATGTTCAGGCCCGCCACTCGCCAGTCGAACTTCGTGGTCACACCGGCACGGTTCTCGAGGGTCCAGGAACCTCGCGATGAGTCGGCGTAATAGTATTCGGCCTGGTTGTCGCGGTTCTCATAGTTGAAGAAGGTGTTGTTGACGAGCGAACCGAATGTGCCCAGCTGCCAGGTTTGGATCAGCTGCGCGTTGTAGAGCAGCGCAAGCGCGGACGTACCCGCGGATTCATCCAGCGTGATCTTGGGGTTCAGATAGACGGGGTTGCCGAGGGTGAGGACCGTGCCGAAGCCAAAGATGTCGGCGTTCGGCACCGATCCCGTCAGATAGGAGCGATCGTCGATGAGCGCCTGATTGACGCGGTTGACGCCGACGTCCTCCTGATAGTGCGCATACGTCACTTCGCTGTTGAACTGAAACGTGTAGTTATCGGATGGATGTCCAACGAGGACACCGTAAAGGGACTCTTCTTCGAGGAAATGGCCGGTGAAATAGCTATGACTTTGCTCGCCGGAGTAGCTCACGCGCCAGGCGAGACTGCTGCCTTCGATGGGACCTCCGAAATCCGCGTTCCAGCGCTTGATCCCGAGCGAGGACGCCTCACCGGTGACCGATCCCTTGAAGGCCGCGGCATCGGGCTGCTTGGTGATGAAATCCACCGATCCCCCGACGCCCGGACCCGGTCCGGCGATGACGCTCGCGGGCCCTTTCGTGATGTCGATGGTCTCGATGCTGTTGTAGCTCAAAGGTGGTCCGTAGCCACCCGACGTGAAGCTCGAGCGCATGCCGTTGATGAACACATCGCCCGTCTGGCCTCGGATTCGCGGCACATTGGGGCCGCCGAAAGCGGAGTCGGTGTAGGCGCTCGACGTCAAATACGAGAAGCCGCGCGGGTCTTGGAGATTGACGTTGTCGAGCTGCGCATGCGAGAGCATCGTCGTGTTGCGCGGCGTATCCATCACCCCGAGGTCGAGCCCGTAGGTCGACGTAGAAGACATCGACGTCGGCATGATGTTCTCATCGACCGCCACGGACCTGACTTCGATCGCCTCGATTTCGTTGGGCTTTGGCGCGTCGGCAGTCGGTGTGGGTGTCGGTTTTGTCGCCGCGTCATCGACGCTTGGGGTCGGGGCCGCCGGCGTCTCCGTCGCCTCGGATGCCCACGAAGCGCAGCCGGCCGTGATCGCGGTCACCATCACCATCAGCTTGAAAAGACTCGATCCGCCCGTCCGGGCATTCGTCCGGTTCTGAAAACTCATGCATCCCTCTCTCGTTATGATGTCGATCGACCGTCGCATCCGCTTTCAGGATGCTCGCTGTCACAAGGCGTATTACAGGGTCACAGGCCCTCCTGGGGATTCGGCCGGCTGTGCGGAGCCGATTGCGCGCAGGCAGACTGAGATGGTCATGCCGACGAGGACGGAGGCCAAAAAAGCATAGATCACGTACGAGTAGGGGCGTGGCGGCGTCGGGTAGACGCTGAGAAAAAGCACGACGATGAGCAGCCCGCTGGCGATGAGCGCCACGAGGAGGTCGCTGCGTCTCAACTCCTGACGTCGATGCAAATACAACGGCAGCGCCACAGCACTGAACAGGTAGCCGCCGATGATGCCGATCGAACCCAACTGCACGAGCAGGTTGAAGGTGGTGCCGGTGTCCTCGCCGAACGCGATCATCCCTGAGGGGCTCGCAATGCTCGCCAGCGAAATCAAGGCGATGGCCCGGTCCGGCGTGGCGAGGCGAATATGCGCCCGCCCGAAACTCGGCCAAAATTCTCCCTCGCGCGCCATCGAAAAAAGGACGCGGGCTGCGACGGTCAAGCAGCCCAGCGCGCAGGCAAAATAGCTCAAGGCGACGCCGAGCGTGCTAAAAATCCCGAGACCTGGAATTCGCAGCGCTTGGGCAAGGGCATCAAAGGGGACGGTCAGACCGCTTGACTGCCCGCCAATAACCCCCCGATTGCCGAGCGCCACCAGGCAATAGGTCGCCACGAGGTAGAAGACCGACAGCGGCAGCATGCAGCCGAAGATGGCGCGCGGAATGGCCGACTTGGGGTTGTCGGATTCCTCGCCCAAGCTGGTCGCGCCCTCGAAGCCCGCCATCAGCATGAAGGCGACCACGAGCCCGCCTTGCAGCCCGGAAAAATGCACGCCCGAGAGACTCATCTGCGCGTGATCGACCCACGCATGCGTGCGGCTCATGCCGATGACCATCAGAATGCTCATCACCGCGAGCGAGGTTGCTTCGATGATCAGCATCAGGTGAGTGGAAAGCTTGACCCCGCGAAATGCCGCCGCCCACGCCGCGAGCCCGAGCAGCGCGGTGAGCGAGCCCACGCGGATCCCGGAGTTCCAGGCTCCGAGCCAGGGCGACAACAAATAATCCAGATAGATTGCCGATCCCAGCAGCGCTGACGGGATGCAATAGGAGATGCCGAGCAAATACACCCAGCCGCCCCACAAGCCGCCGCGGCGGCCGAAGCCGAGACGCGCGAACGCCGCCAAGGAGCCGGCGGACGCATGCAAAGAGGCAAAGCGCAAAACGCTCAGCATCACGATCAGAAAGATGCTCAAGGTTCCGAACAGCAGCAGCCAGGTGCCGTTGCCGGCACTGACGATCAAGAGCGGAACGATGATGCTCAAGGTGCCCGCCGGTGATAGTACGCCCAAGGTCTGAGCGAAGTTTTCGAGCAGCGAGACGCCGCTGCGCCGCAGGCCCGGTGCCGTCGCGCTTTGCGATGAGCCACTGGAGGTGGCGGTATCCATGGCGGGCTGCACGCTCATACCGCGCTCATCCCGAGCGCCGCCCAGTGCTTTCGATACGCCACCGAAAAGCCATCGGACGCGATGTGCCATTCCACCCCGCGCTCGAGGGGCAAGGTCACCGGACTTTGCGACTCGACCATGACCCGGTCTTCCTCGAAAACCTGGGCGTTGAAGGCGTGAACCGCTTCAATCGGACCATCCTTGTCGAAGTTGCGCGCAATCGGAGAGAACAGCCGCGTGCGCCGGGCGCTGAGTGGCGATGGCGCGTTGAGAATGCATA
>Ga0116231_10014554_pt1 | contig 10522 bp, 6 predicted proteins | sample S1TSphgellanicum_2_FD_89695 | JGI IMG/M metagenome (GOLD analysis project Ga0116231, IMG submission 89695) | Host-associated microbial communities from peat moss isolated from Minnesota, USA - S1T2_Fd - Sphagnum magellanicum MG | ecosystem: Host-associated > Plants > Peat moss > Unclassified... | reverse complement strand
ACAAACCATACATGCTACCATGAATGTCCTCCAATTGCCACATCTTGCCAAATGCAGGTTCATACTCAACTTTGCATGGCCTGAAACATACACCACCTACAAGTGATCAATAATATTGATCATTCCTCCAAATGCACAAACAGTCATAGAAAAAGTCTACTCATTTGAAGACTTGTGCAGTCCTGTTGCAGACATTGTTGGAGTTTCTGTAACAATTCAGATTGCATCCTTTGTCAAAACACAATAAGAACCTGACACCAGAAAAGAATGAAACCATTGCAACCAAACAACACTATCCAACAACACCAAGGCCTTGATTATTATCTAGCAAAAGCATTCAAGACAATATAACAACTAAAACTGAATCCAATCTGTGAACAAGACAGGCCAAGAATTTGTAATCTGCTGGTCCTTTAAGAAAGAGCATGTGATACCACAAATCTCTAAATCAATTATTCAGAGCATGACCCCCCAACAATGACCAAGTAAAGATGAGCTCAACCTCTTAAATTCCCCGATCTCCACAAGAAAACCATGTCAGGTAATTTGCTTGTACTGGTTGCTAACTGATTTTTTAATAAATCAGAATCGTGCAGCTACTACTAATGAACAAAATTGAACTACCAACAAGTGGTGTTCTATATTCGTAGAATAGAATGTCCAAGCAACTCGTCAGTCAAGCAATAGTATGACTGAAACGAGGTGAAGCAGCAGGCCAATTGTTATCCCCAAAGTTGCCTTCCTTGCAAGACAGAAGGAAACCAGAAGGAAGCAAAAGCAAGCAACAGCAAAAGAATGAAGACAAAGGGGGCCTCTTCCACCGTCTAAAGAGACCTTGACACCGAAAAAGAAAAAGAGGCACGTATCGTTCACATTGGGTACATGTGTTCCCATCAAGTTCCTGATCGGTTCTCAACCTGTTCCTCAAGTTCTCAATGTGTTCTCCAACATGTTCCCCATAGCTCCTCACTTGATCCTATATCCTTTGACCTAAGTTCCACTCTTGAAATCTTTATAACCAGCCTAAAGGAGGAAATTAGAACATATCTATTGTGGGACCGCCCAAAGCTTGATAAATTTTTTTTTGTGATGGGCCAAAGATGCCCATCACAAAAGGAAAATAAATAAATTGGGAGTCACCAAAACTAATTAATATGAGTCATGACTCATAATATATTCCATGCCAAAAATTATTGGCACATATGGAAATGAGTTATTACCCAAATTGTTTTTAATAAAAAACTTTTCAATATTTAAGTTCAAGCAACTATAAAAATTTGAGCAATGTAGCACTGTGACAATAAATGCTTCAATATGGGAGGTTTGTGGTTATTGAATGTTGTGGTTATTGAATGTGAAGAGTTTCAATCTATGCTTGCTCTATCTCATAACCATGCACAAAAAAGGACACTTAAAACCATTATACAAAATCTGTAACCTTGGTTTATGTTTTTTGTTTGAAGGCATATATGTGTAATTCAACTTCATCAAATCAAGTTTCTACTTGTGAAATCCTAAAGAAGGACTAGCATAATTTTACAACCCAAAAAAAACAAGCCACACATCTAGCCAAAATAATCAAACCTCTAATAAACCAAGGAAAAAGGACCACTAGAAAAGGGAGTGGTTCCAAATTTTCCATTGTTTACAACACACACACAAGAAAAAAATAGGGGAAAAAGGGGGAAAGAAAACAACAAGAATGTGCATTGTTCTCAATGGTGAGGATGTTAAAAAGTTGACATTTTGTTGTATCATATCCTTAGTAAAGTAGAATTGTGCAAATAAAAGAAATTCAAGACCTACACAAACAATCTAAATGGTAGACAATGTATTGCAGTAACATCTACAAGTAATGATATACAAACTTCACAAATCAAATTTCACAAAGATGTGCCTTAACAAAATCATCAAAGAATCCCGATTTATCATCATAGATTCCCAACAATTACAATATTTAGTCTTATGGTTCATAACCATCATTCTTCCTTCATTAACATATTGCAAATTTTGTTAATGGTTGGCCACAGAAAATAATAATGATGAAATTCTTCTTCATGTAACAAATTGTTCATTAATTATGGCTAATAGACAACAAGGGATTTTGTAGTCATTCACAAATGTTGAAAAGAAAGAAGTAAACCTAAGGTCAAAGCTACCACTTGCTGCAATAAACAAAAAACTAATTATAAAAATATTTGTTCAATGCAAAACTCAAAAATTTCAAGATTGTTCCTAATTTTCCACAATAAATGCTTTCTACACAATGACAAGTTGAACATTGAACACTTGAGTCTTATGCTCTTTTGTGAGAGTCTTAAAACAAATTAAGTTAAAACATTTTATGTTAACTCTACAAGGTTTGTTTTTTAAATAATATATACAATCGGTTCAAGTTTTTTCAATCCTCTATTAGGACCAAAAGGTTTCTAAATTTGTGTAGATCCATTCACTCTTGAAATTGGTCACCCATCTTTCTTAAAATGAAGCTAATTAAAGCTCTCAAGTTGCTTTGAAATGATTAGTGTAGAGGTTGAAAATATAAAGCACTATTAGATGCTTGCTAAAGTGCTTTCAATTCTTCCTTTCAAAAATTTAGTAATACAAGGAAAAAATTGGGATATGTAGCAATAATATCTAAGAATTTAAATTTTGATTTCATGGACCTCCCAAACTATTGTGTTCACAAGACATTAGTTTGCCGAATCTTACCTACATAGCATAATGGTAGCATTAAAAAGGTTTATAATATGACACAACACAATCAACCTAATTCCAATTAAGTATGCATGATAAACACAAACATTTGAGTATGCACAATAGACACAAATTCTTAGGTTTTGACACAATGCACTTACACTTCACACAAGATTTAAGTCATACAGCACATAGGATTCGCATAACACTCAAAAGACTTAGGTTTCAAAGAACATGCAAAACACTCAAAACATTCAAGATTTGCAAACAAATGGTATCAAACTTAAAAAGGAAACTAGAATATGTAAGCAAGAAAAATTAGTGAACATTGGAATCAGTGAAATACATGACAATGAATGTGATGTCAAATTGCACTTCAAAACTTCATACCATTGGAACTTGCAACATTCCAATCTTTGATGCATTGACATTTATGAACCCATAAACATATTCTATAGTTGTTGATTGTAATAAAATAAAATCCCAAGTTCATGCATATTTTCAAAAGCAAAAAAATACCAATACTTCACAATTGCACCACTCTGGACATTGAAGAAACCACAAACAACAAAAATCTAGTCTTGAATGCAACATCACAAAATAATGTGATCAAGGTAAGAACATGAAAATTTGCAAAAAATATTCATGAGCTTTGGAGGCTTACCAAGTTATAAATGAATGAGTTTTTCCCTTGTGATGTTCCTTTGTTGGACCTCCTACCATTGTAACTCCTTTGCACCTACCACCATTGTAACTCACCCAATCTAAACATTCAAGAATAAAATTATTAAGGCACAAAAACAAAATTTTATCCCACTGCAATAATAAAATTTTAAGTCTTAAATTGATATTGATGATAAACTTTATTCTTGAGCTTTCATTAGTGCTAGTGATAAGATCCACCCTTAAAGGAACATAGTAGAAAGGGAGGCCCATTGCAAATCATATTCTTAACATCCAAATGGGTTAATTAGTGGTTAATTTAATGTGATTAGGATTGTTGGTTGACAAGATGGCTATTTCACCCATATGTGTCATCACATTTTGGTGAATTTTTAAAATCATGTAGTTCAAAATCATTAAAGTCATTTTCCACGCATTTTTGTTGTCACCATGTGGCGAAAATTTACCACAAATAAACATTAATGCAGGATGACTTTATATTAATATTTTTTTTTTCCAATATTTTGTTGTTACATCATTAATTAACATCTCCAAAGGGATTTAACATTAAATGATCAGATTTTTTAAAACATGTTTAAAAAGTTAAAAAACTAGTTTAAAAATTTTAATAAGACTAAAATCAAAATCCAATTGTAATGAATATTTTTTTTAAAATCAAGATTTGGAAATTTTTCAAATAAAGGAATATTGTAAAAAAAAATTCCTTTTCAAAAAAAACACACACACATTTTGGCAAAATTTTGCACCCAAAAAAATCATTGTTTTAAATAGGATTTGTAATCCATGTGGATCACCATTTGGTGTCAAATGGCAATCCTCGTGCCATTTTTACTTCAACAACAAATTGAGAAATGCAATTTGTGGGACTAATTAACATTATATTTGGAAGTGAACCAAAATAACATATCTTGATAGTAATAGGTAACAAAATGTAATAATAAAGTGGATACAAGAAAAAGGAAATTATTCCAATATTCTACTCAAAAACATTATTATCTATTTTGGGTGTCCATAAACATTGGTGATTGATTGAAGGTCACATATTTTTAATACCACTTTTAGATATGACTGGAAAATCATTTAATAAACACATTAGGAAATTACCCCTTATCATCCATAAGGAAATGGTCAGACTAGAAAGACTAATGAATTATTTTGTGGAATTTAGCAAAATGGGCAATTAGAACAAATCCATTTAAAACAAAAAATAATAATAAACGAAATAGTTTGGATCATATGACTAGAATAAAAAAATGTATGTAATGTTTTTCACCTATTGAATTGCAACTAAAATAATATTTGGTCATTAAAAAAAAAATTGTGGTGAAATTTCACAACTTAGGATTTTCTTTTTTCAAAAGATGAAAAAAATCCCTAAAAATTGTGATTTTAAGGGATTTTTTTGGATCATTTTTCAAAATAAAAATAATTAAATTAATCACATCTAGATCTAGACCTAGGCACATCCTAGTTGCCACTTGTAGTGTCACTTTTGTAAAAACCACCTAGGAAATTGCCATTTAATGATAATTAAAGTTGGGGATCCTCGCCATCGGACCTACTTGAGGAATTTGAAAAAAAAACTCAATCATGACTAATGTTGGTAGGTTCTTGAATTTTAGTAAGTTCAAGTTAGGTTATAAGGTTAAGTTTTAAGGTATTTGGACCGGAGGTTCTAAGTTTCCTTGAAATTACCATTGGAACCTAAATGAAGAATCAACCTATTTTCTAAATTGAATTAGAATTTGGATTAAGGGTGCTATTTCATTTTTAAAAGGTTTAGGTTTTTCTAAGTACATAAATACAATTTTATTGAAAAAAATATAAACTTGGTCTTACATTTTGCACAAATTATTGAATTTGATTGGTTGTACCTAATTAATATTACTTAATATTTATTTTGGAATGTGGGTACTAGTTAAACAAAATAATTAAATTTTATTCTTTGGGTTTAGTTGTGTGTAATGGAGATGGAATTGGACCTTGTTTTAAACCAGACCAATTCTAAATTCTTTGTGGAAATGACCAAAATTGAAAGTTTTAGAAATCTGAAAAACCAGTTTCAAGAGTGAACCAAAGGTTCCATTAAAAAAATAAAACTAAGATCAAAGGTTTATTTGGAAATCAAGAAATATCAAACAACATTGGTCATCACCTTTTTCAATTAATTCAAGATGTTTTAATACCATCAAAAATTTCTATAGCTACATATTGGATTGAAAGATAGATTTATGTTGGATGATTTTTAGTTTCTACCATGGATGGCTATGTTGAATTGGAAACATAAAAGTTCAATGATAGTGGAAGAGTTATTATTAAAATTGACAAAAACCTAAGCTATTTAAAAATCAAGTGATTTAGGGTTACTTCATTATAGTTAGTTTCTAGGTAGATTAAACGTGTGATGGCTTGGACCATTTCATTTTGGAAGCTTCATTATTATGATTCATTTTGTAACCATGCACAAAAAGGACACTTAAAAACCATTATACAAAATTTATAACCTCAATTTATGTTTTTTGTTTGAAGGCATATATGTGTAATTCAGCTCCATCAAATCAAGTTTCTACTTGTGAAATCCTAAAGAAGGAATAGCATAATTTTACAACCCAAAAAATACAAGTCACACATCTAGCCAAAATAATCAAACCTCTAATAAACCAAGAAAAAAAGACCACTAAAAAAAGGGAGTGACACCCAATTTTCCATTGTTTACAAGACACACATGAAAAAAATAGGGGAAAAAGTGGGAGAGAAAATAACAAGGATGTGCAATGTTCTTAATAGTGAAGATGTTAGAAAGTTGACATTTTGTTGTATCATATCCTTAGTAAAGTAGAATTGTGCAAATAAAAAAAATTCAAGACCTACACAAACAATCTAGATGGTAGACAATGTGTGGTAGTAACATCTACAAGTGATGATATACAAACTTTGCAAACCAAATTTCACAAAGATGTGCCTTAGCAAAATCATCAAATAATCATGATTTATCATCAAAGGTTCCCAACAATTGTAGTATTTAGTCTTATGGTTTGTAACCATCATTCTTTCTTCATTAACATATATCAAATTTTGTTAATGATTGCCAACAAAAAATAATGATGATACAATTTTTTTTCATCTAACAAATTGTTCATTAATTATAGTTAACAAACAACAAGGGGTTTTGTAATCATTCACAAATGTTGAAAAGAAAGAGGTAAACCTGAGGTCAAAGCTACCATTTATTGCAATAAACAAAAAACTAATTATAAAAATATTTGTTCAATGAAAAACTCAAAAATTTCAAAATTGTTCCTAATTTTCCACAATAAATGCTTACTACAAAATGACAAGTTGAACATTGAACAATTGAGTTTTATGTTTTTTTATGAGAGTCTTAAAACAAGTTAAGTTAAAACATTTTATGTTAACTCTAGAAGGTTACCTATTTTTCAAATACAAATGTGGAATAGGTTTGTTTTTAAAATAATATATACAATTGGTTCAAGTCTTTTCAATCCTTTGTTAGGACCAAAAGAATTCTAAATTTGTGTAGATCCATTCACTCTTCAAATTGGTCACCCATCTTTCTTAGAATGAAGCTAATTAAAATAAAAACTCTCAAGTTGCTTTGAAATGATTAGTGTAGAGGTTGAAAGTATAAAGCACTATTAGATGCTTGCTAAGGTGCTTTCAACTCTTCCCTTTAAAAATTCAGTAATACAAGGAAAAAATTGGGATATGTAAGCAATAATATTTATGAATTAAAAATTTGATGCCATGGACCTCCCAAACTATTGTGCTCGCAAGACATTAGTTTGCCAAATCTTACCTACATAGCATAATGGTAGCATTAAAAAGGTTTATAATATGATATAACACAATCAACCTAATTCCAATTAAGTATGCATGATAGACACAAACATTTGAGTATGCACAATAGATACAAATGCTTAGGTTTTGACAAAATGCACTAACACTTCACACGAGATTTAGGTCATACAACACATAAGATTCGCATAACACTCAAAAGACACTTAAGTTTCAAAGAACATGCAAAACACTCAAGATTTGTAAACAAATGGTATCAAACTTAGAAAGGAAATTAGGATATGTAAGCAAGAAAAATTAATGAACATTGAAATCGGTGAAAAGCATGACAATGAGTGTGATGTCAAATTGCACTTTCGAATTTCATACCATGTATCTTGCAACATTCCAATCTTTGGTGTATTTACATTCATGAACCCATAAACATATTTTATAGTTATTGATTATAATAAAATAAAAATCCAAGTTTATGCATATTTTCAAAAGTGAAAAAATGTCAATACTTCATCATTACACCACTTCATACATTGAAGAAACCACGGACAACAAAGATTTGATTTTGAATGCAACATCACAAAATAATGCGATCAAGGTAGGAACATGAAGATTTGCAAAAATTGTTCATGGGCTTTGGAGGCTTACCAAGATATAAATGATAGAGTTTTGCCATTGTGATGTTCCTTTGTTGCGCCTCCTACCATTGCAACTCCTTGTTTGCACTTACCACCATTGTAACTTGCTTAATCCAAGCATTCAAGACTAAAATTATTAAGGCACAAAAACAAATTTTCATCCCCTTAGAATAATAAAATTTTAATAATATATTTTGGGCAACCCTTTTCACATAGACTAATCTTTTCACAGTTATAAAATTTGCTTATGAACTTTAAAACAACCTAAAATTGTCTCAACACAAATATAAAGTTGGCACATTTTTAAAAAGATGTTTTTAGTTCTATGAAATTTTATAACTGTACAATTTGTCCTACCAATCCCCATAACACACATTTTCTAATATCTATAATGTATCCAACAAGATTTTGGCATGTAATTTGGAGGGATGCAAATCCAGGAGCTACAAGATTTAAACCCAATCTTCATAAAATGGAAATATATGTTGTGAATACTTTGTGAATAGTTGGTGCTTGTATGTGTATTATTTCCCTGTCCTCTCCAATGTTAGGCATTTCTTTTATTTTTATGAAGAACCTTTGGTTCCAGTTAAATTATTTTTAAAAAAAATTATCTCAATTTTAGTTTGACACATAAATGGAACTAGGAATTTAATTCTAAGTCTAGTTCTTGACAAAACAAATGCAGCTTTGGTTTCAGATCTAAAAATCAGACCTAGTTTCGATCTAATACTTAGTAATCTAGACTAGAACTGACAATTAACTTTGTTAAGCCTGATTAACCCCTGTCATTTTTGTTTTCAAAGTTGTTTTAAAAGTTTTGGTTCTGGTTTCAATTCATGTCTAAATAGAATTGGGTTCTTGGTTCTGGGTCCAATTTTTTAAGAAAATAAAATCAGGTTCTAGTTCGTGTTTCCAATTCTTAAATTTAGACCTAGTTTTGGTTTGGTTTTTATTAGCTAGAACCATAACTGATGTACTTGCCAAAAATTGGTCCTCTCCATGCGCCTCCTTTCTTGTTTGCTTCCATTATCAACCCATTTTGCTATGTTAATTCACCTTTCATAAAAACTTGTGTAGGGTTTTTTTAGTGTACATAGAAAGTGCATTACCTGGTGTAAAGAGCCCACGAGCTTTATGAAAATGTAATTGCCCACCTCCACAAGCACTGTGGTTTTGAAAAGCCCATTGTCCTAAACTACACTTGAAAATGGGTACAAGAAAATTTGACAAGTTTGTGAGTAATTTCGATGTTGCCATATGTCCCCTTTTTCCTACCTCTTTCATAGAAGGATAGAGCATTCTTGCCAGACATCATAGTTGCAACTTGCATCAAGAGCTTGATTCTACAACACAAAATTTACTACTTTGAATAGCGAGTAAGTTCTAGTCTGTAGGGAAGTGGTCCCATTTTATGATCTACTATTGTCCTGAAAGGGGGACATAGTTGTGGGCTGCATACAAGGAGTTCCTTTGAATACCTTTGACTAAATACCTTTGTCAATTGCCATTTCAACCTCCGTTACTTTCAAACACCTGCAGAGAATAGAAATCATTTGGCCTTAGCTTGACCAAGGATTGTTGACAAGCTTGGAAATTCTTGAGCCTTGATGATGTAGATACATAAAGTGTTCTTTAGAAAAAACCATCTACTGGCCTTGAATTCAAAACACAATGAGTTTTGATGCAAATCAATATACCAATTACAGATTGAAATGAAGAACATAAGCACTAGCAAGAGTTTAGATGGGCATCTCAATTAGTTGCAACGTAAAAAATCTACATCAACAAACATCTTCACAGGTCAGATGAGTTTTTGAAATTGCAATGCCAGATATTTATATCAACAGGTGTGTTCATAACCATGATTAGAGGTCCCTTGTAGGAGTACATTGGCCTACAAATCGTATTTAAATGGACCATTTGTCAACAACCCAATAGTAATGTCCTATCTGACTTCCTGAATTAGTGATGTATATTCAAAGAGTTTGTCATCAAATAGCCCATAGACAAGTCACTCCACAAAGTGCTAATTAGTTGGAGAGATTGTGTAGGCTTAATTGCATTGCTCCATGCTCATAACTTGGGATTCATATTCAATTTTCAACTATGATTCCAATTCATGGCAGTTACATGGTTACACATTGGGGTGGCACTGCCAGCAATGTGATGAAATTGCAAACTCCACCAAAGTCTCTTGAATACCAAATGCCATCCCATATGATGTTTGTCCCAGGTCTGCATTTTTTGCTTGTGCAAAAAATTTATGATATCATTTTTTTGGCCTACTAGTAAATCCCTAACTCTTTTTCATTTTGGGTTAATGGTGCCACTAGAACTTAGAACCAAGACCAGGCCTATTCATGCATATCTATCTATGAAGGAAGGTTGTTTGTTTTGTTTGTCAGGTTGAGATCTCCTAAACCACAGCACCTCTTGCTGCACTCTTAGTACCATTGGAAAGCTCGAGTTAGTTTCATAATGTTTGAACATGTGGTGGAGAAGTTAATATTGAATATTTAACAATTTTTTCACCAAGAATTCCCTTAAATCAAAACTAAAAATGATACGAAAATTTGGGCATGCTCTTGGTATTGTTGAAAAGCCCTCAGTGAGTAGGATAGGATTTAATGAAGGTGTTTTGGAAATTCAATTAGTTTTTGAAAAAATGGTTTTGAAGGGAAAATTTAGTT
>Ga0116231_10014553_pt1 | contig 10523 bp, 8 predicted proteins | sample S1TSphgellanicum_2_FD_89695 | JGI IMG/M metagenome (GOLD analysis project Ga0116231, IMG submission 89695) | Host-associated microbial communities from peat moss isolated from Minnesota, USA - S1T2_Fd - Sphagnum magellanicum MG | ecosystem: Host-associated > Plants > Peat moss > Unclassified... | reverse complement strand
TCCCAAATTTTTTTTTCTATTCATTTTTTGAAAATAAAAGTTGGAGGGAAGTGGTGGTGATCCCTCCCCACCTCCAACCCCCCAAGCCTAAACATGACCATGAAAATTTATCATTATTTTCTTTTATTTTCTTTTTTGAAAAGTGAACATAATTTTTAAAAAAAGACTATGTAAATGAATTCACAAAATAACTTTGAAGAATAAAAAGTGGGAGGGATTTTTTATGTCTCACCCCCACAAAAAAACACACAAAATTATTTTCCCTAAAGGCATATTAAACATAATTTTCTTTTGAAAAATAAAATTGGAGGGAGTTTATGGTGGCTCCCCCCACAAAACCCTAAACCCTTAAACCCTAAGTACTATAATAAAAAGGGATCATGTGTCTTTCCCTAATCATGGTTTTTCATGTGCTTCAAGTTTGTTGAAGCCTATTCACATTTGAGAATTTTTTTGTGCATGATAGTCCAAATTGTTGTTAGTTTCTTTTCACTTTTTTTTGGTAAGCCATGGAATATGGGAAATATTCACAATTTGAAAGGTAGAATCAAAAATTCCAAGAGATGTGGGAACCTTCTCCCAGCAATGGACCATCTTTGAAAGTGTCAAATTTTAGTGCACTCTAGCCTATAGGAAGGGCCTCCCAACCTTCACATATGAAGATCCCTTGTACTGAAGAACATGTACAACTTCTTGGAGAACAAGTCTTTATTGTGTTCTCACAACATTTGAATTTTGTGGAAAAGATAAGGGAGTTTGTGAAGATCAAAGAGGAGGAATTTAGCCAACCTACAAGGGAGACAAGCAACCAATGGGGGTGACAAAGTAAAAAAACCAAAAAGGGTAATTGCCAATGAGGAAGAAGATTTTTCATAATTGGATGAGGGTGCAAACAAGATATTTTGTACATATTTGCTACCTTGTTTTCTATTTGAAAACACCAAAAAATATATATATTGGGGTCAACCCAAATGACAACCCAAAAAGTATAAAAGGGATTTAGAGACCCCTTTTGACCCCTTTTATATAGGGGCCCCAATATTTAGTGGCTTACATTATTTTTTTTGTATATTTTACCATGCTTTCACCCATGAAGAAAAAACAATGGACACAATTGAGAGGATTTCAAGGTGGATACCTTGATTGCAAATCAAGGAGAAATGGATGTCAAATTTTCCAAGAGCAAAAATTAAGGTATGTTTTTGGATTTTCTTTGATTTTGTGAAAAAATAAAAAATTGCAATTAAGGCCATTGTGACCTTTAAAAAGTCTTGGCCTTGCCTAATGCCCCCCAATTTGTCTTTTGGAGACCCAAATACTTTGATGCCCAAACCTCAAAAGTAAGACAAGAAAATAAACTTGACAAAAACCAACCAATTGAAGGGAATTCTAGAACAAATCATTGTTGATAGCAAAAAAGTTAATGGCAACCTTTCAAACAACATCAATTTTACTGAAAAATTTGGATAGCACATGGCAAATTAGTACAATAGTTATATAATAAGCCCTTATTCACTCATGTTTTCATATTCTACCTCAAATTCAATTTCGGTTTTAGAATTTTCAAAAACCAAAATAGATTAGTTTTTCAATTTGTAGCTCCAAAGTGCTTTGGCCAAAGCTATGTGTTGATATGTTGCTTCATGTTCATGTTCATTTACTTCATCCTCTTTGATTAAGAATGTTTGGACGTCTGCATCTTCACAACCTTGGTCACCTAGAATTGCCATATTTAGGAAATGATTAAAATTTTCCCTTAATTTATGTGAGAATAACCTTTTCACCATGTCATTCAATTCCTTTTTTTCAATTCACCTTGTGCTAATTGACTTTGTAATATTTTTTTAGCCTCTTCGATCCAAGTCATAAAAAAAATATCCTTCGACAAAATGCATATGTTATGCAAATTTATATATGTGGGAACAACATCCGAAATGGAACACAATGGACAACCCATACATTTCATGATAATCCTCCACCTACACTTTAATATGCCAAATGTTCGTTCAACACACATCCGGGTTGATGATTGAATGAAATTCTAATTTGCCTTGTATCCTTCCAAAGTTAAATCACCTCCACCTTTGGATGGACAATAAATCCATGGATGCACTAGATATGCTACATCTGCAATCAACTTGTACGATAAAAACTTGCCCTAAATACGCATCTTCCCAACTTTTGTAAAATGGAAAACAATCCAATCATGCATGCTACTAACCCAACCAAACTCATAATCCCAGGATACACACTTTGTATCAACAATTCTTTGCAATAATGTAAAATGAAATGACTTTCTATAAATATAATTTTCTCCTCCTATGATAGGTGCTTGAATGGGGATGTGTGACCTATCTATTACACTACTGATGTGTGGAATTCCATGTAAAGCTTCAAACTCTTTTGTCAAAACCATAAATTGAGGTTCACTTGAAAATTTCATAAACAAATTTTGAAAATGCAACGTTACCATCCAACAAAACTTTCTCACAATCATTTAAATAATACCTTTAGCTATTCCAAAAAATCACCCACTAGTTGTAAGCCATTCACTATTCCTAACCACATCAAGGACATTGCAACCTTATCTTCCGTCAAAATTGAATCTCTCATAGGTATTTGTTGTTTTCTCAAATGTGGACCCAATTTTTCACAAAGGTATCGAAATGTACCATGGAAAACCTAGTCCTTTGCTTGAACATGTTTTCTATGTAACAACCAAGCAAAAATCAATTTGTGAATCCACATTGCTTTTCAAAAGCCCAAATAATCCTTTTTTCCTCCACATGAAATCACATATGACTACAAACAATGTAGACCTTTCCATTTCAAACCCTAAAATCAAGGCTTAAATGCTCAGCACTTGTTGAATCAACATATAAAAAACCCAATACATAACAATCACAATCAATATTCACTTTTTCCTCTCATCCATGATGTGTGAATGTTTTTTTCAAAATGGAAAAAAGGAGGGAAAAAAAGAAAAAAGCAAATGAAAGAGAAAAAAAAAGAAAAAATAGAACATTGCCACAAAGTTAGGGCACCCACATTTCCATAAAAGAAATTTAACCAAAAAAAATTTAATTATAAAAATGCATGTGGCTCATCCTTTGGTCCAAATTTGGGTTTACACTATGAGCCATGGCCAATGGGTTTTCTCTTGGTCTCATCCAAAAAGTGGGGTACCAATAGGTTCTTTGGGCCCCTACCCATGGTCTCCAATGTAAATAGGTCCTAAACTAACTAATTTACATTGATTTAAGAGTTATTTGATAACTAATCTTGAATTAAATTTATTTCATTAATTAATATTAACTTTTGAGGTTTTTTTTTCCAATTTTGTGAGGTAGATGGATTGGCAACCACCCACAAGAGGTTTTAGTCAAATTTAGCAATGGATTAAGGATGTAAATAACTAGGTTAAGAAACCTATGATATTTTGATAACAAACTATGAACTAAAGTCTAAATATAGTGATTAGAGATATTCTTCCCACAAAATTTGGTAAACATTTGAAATAAAAAAAGAATGTCTAGACAAGGAAATGTGTTCTCTATTGCATAGGTGCAAAATTTTGCTAAAAAAATATGGTTGCCAATTCTTGGTTAACCATTTCAAGATGACAAGGATTTTGAAATTGAGGCAAGTGTTTTTCCAAAATATAATTTACAAAAAAATTAATATTATATATGATTGTTTTGCAATAATTGACTTGTGTTCCTTTTATTCACATTCATGTTAACTATAACTCAAAGTTTGGGATTTTGAAAAATTGGGCACAAAACCTTGTAGTAAGGTCCATGAAAATTCTAAAAATTATCCCAAACCAAAACCAAAGACTCTTTGGGAGGGCTCTCTTCCAAACCATGAATCCAACAACAATGGTAAAAACATCAAATTAAAAATTGTGATGTTGAAAACATAGAAGCCCCCCAAAATCCCATTCCTAAAAACTGGAGGTCATTGCAAGAAAGATGTCCCACCCACAATCAATACCATGTTACTTTTGGCCACCACCCTCTTTGGTTTGATACAAGGTCAGGACTCTTACAAATTGACATAACTAGGCTCTCTACCCCACTCCCCACTTTGCGCATTTTTGCCCACCAACCAAATTGGATTTGTTTGAGGCTCAAACTCCATAGTTCCTCCACTCCAACCTTTTTGCATTGGATGATTGGAGTTCAGAATGGAAGCCACACACACTTTCATTCACACACTTTCATTTGATCGAATCTGCACATAGTCTTCTTCCATTGAAAAACCCTTTGAAGGGCTTGATCATGTAGAACCAACACTCAGATTGATATAGGGTCCTCATGGTAGAAAGACTGAATTTTGAATACAAAAGGCATTCAGAATTTCAATGATAGCCTAGATAGTTTGGAAAAAACTTTGACTGATTTGGATTATAGTTTTAGATAGTGGATGACCCAACATCCTTTTCTACACTCAATTTACTAAAAGGGAGAGGATGGCCCATTAATCCCTATACCCAAATCTATAGAGATCATCTTTTTCATTGCAACTATAAAAGAGACAAGTTCTTTTGCTTTTGTTTTTTCTTTCTTTTCTCTTTTTCTCATGAGACAAATATAACTAGGCCAAGCTGGGCTAGGCTATTTCTCTCATGTTGTGGTACAATGAAGATCCCCACCCTCTTCTCCACCCACCCTCCCTCCCACCCTCCCACCCTTCACCCTTGTCCATTTTCCCACTTTCCTAACCTTTTTAGTACTTGCCCACATTCATGCTAGTAAGGTTTTGCTTTAGTGTAAAGGTGGATGAATATGTCTACTTGGTTGCATAGTAGATGATGTAACTTAAAGACATTCTTCCCAAATAGCACAAACTAACAAGAAGTATGTGGCTTTGGGATACAATTACATAAAATAGTTTAACTACCACGTTCTCTTTGCATAATTGTCTTCAATCAACATGGTAGACAAATGGGTTTGTGCCAAAGAAAAGTTCCAATAGACAACTCCAAGATGGACCCTACTAGAAAATCCAAAACCCAACGTGGGGTTTGGAGGCCAAAGTGGATCCAAAAACATATGGTTGTTGGTGGTGCCATACCAATGACTCATCCTTGACCATGGTCACCGAAGAAATCCGGCAACTAACCATTTTTGACCATGGTCAAGGAAGAAAACCGGCATCAAGCTTTCTTGACCATGGTTATGGAAGAAATCCGGCAAGTAAAAACGATAATTATAGAGAGAGATTTGAACCCGATGACAACCACCCATGTGTTCTGAATCCACCCCCGGTTCATCCAAACTCCAAGCCACCCCCAAAAAAAAATGTTGAAACTTGAGCAGATAATTGTCACCAATCTTACAAAAAAAGTCATGCCCACAATCTCCAAAAGCTGAAGAACATATCAAATGTGATCTATCTTCTTCAAAGGGTTTGCTTTTGTTGAAAAGGAACAATTTATGATTTGATCACTCCAAATTTGGCATATACGACATCCTTTGTATTCCATATATAAAATGGAACGTGCCTTGATTGTCACAACCTATTTTACTCATAAGAATCCATTAATGAGCATATGCCAAACCCTTGTTATTATTATTACTACTATAAGTATATCAAGGGTTTATCTCTCTCTCTCTCTCTCTTTTCCCTACTTAGGGCATGGTCGGCGAATTGAGGGTTATGTGATCGATCAATCCATCATCCTTAATAACAAAGTCCGTTCATCATTGGCAATCGAAAACATAATGTGTCGACCCCACTTTTTTGTCGATTTTTTGTCATCGGGTCTTTTAATCATTACTCGCACATGAAAGCGATCGGGTTGTTATATCTAATACACTTTTTTTTTTTTGCTCCACTTTTTTCATGAAATAATTAGCCAGCCCTTTGTTCCTTTGCTTATTGCTACAAGCCCACATGGTAGATAATACATAATACTTCTTTCAAGGGATCAGGTCAAAATGAGTATAATCTTCCATATGTGGGATAGATCCCTTATACACCACCAAAAAAGGAGTAGTAAAAATGTAATTAGCTAATTACATTTTTACTACCCACTTATATTTACAGCCCCACCGGACTCAAGTCTCAAGCCATGCTAATTCACGAGCTATTACATGTAGGATAAATGCCCCACTTCCAAGGGTATGATACCCAACATACAAACTTATGAGATTGGGGGGGGTGGGGTTTCTCATTATACCCAGTGGGTTACCCAATCAATTTTTTCTTCAGGTATATACAATAATGTTTCATAAGTCTAGTAGGAGCAAATATTTCGTGTTCGATTAGCACTCAAAAAACCCAATTCACCTATATATTTGGGCATCCCCAGTTTTGGGATGTCCAAAATAATTGATCTTGAAGCAAATAGGTAGCATGGAGAGGGGATTAAATGTTCAGTGTTGGGTGGTCATTTGATTTTGTTAATAATTGTTGGTTGTTTTGATTTTTCAAACCCATCAAGGAACCGACAATTCTCATGAAAGAACCAGCAAAGGACCAATCATTCTATCTAAGGTTCTTTGATCCATTCATTGATTTGTTTGAGAACTGGAGTTAGATATAGTAATCAATTCTTTGGTCTTTTGTTGAGAACCATGGTTACGTATAAGTATAAACTCATTTGATTTTTGAGAATCACTGGTCAAGTGTGCGCCGTGCATAGCTGGGTTTTTCTTTCAAATGTTATGTTCATGTTTTGTTTCCAATGCTTTTGTCAATCATTTTATGCCAGTGTAGTAGTGCAATCTTCAGCTTTACTACACAAAGTCTTCTTCACCCATTATGATCCCCATTGCTTGCTTGCTTGCTTGCTTCCTCACTCGGTGCTTCTTATTTCTCCCTCCTTTCATGAGTGAGTGGTCGGTGAATGAAATCCTTCCATTATGTGACACTCATTAGTATGCTCCTGCCCACACCGTAGTTTCCTCACATGGGTTGTCACTAGTTCATGGTTTTTTTTCCCCAAGAAGCTGAGAAGGAACCAAAGAGAATGGGTTGCCACCAAATTCAAAATTGTAATAAAGTATTGTTTTAAACCCTGGTCTAGGGTAGGTACTCATTGTTCTTTGCATTAATTAGTGGGGTGCCTCCCTATTTATTTATTTACTTACTTATTGCAATGACTCATTTTCATTGGCCCATCACCCAAAAACCCCCAAAAAAAAAAAAAACTTAAATTGTAGAGGCTCCCTAATATGGAAGGTTCTATTTTGAAGGATGGAGTTCCTCTCCTTTGGCACTTTTACAAGTTTCGAGAACACAAGTGTGGGCAAGTGATGTGCTATGTATGCAAGCAAGAGATTTATTTCTTAGGACACACAACTACAAAAAATTTATGTTTTTAATTTATTAATTGGCACATAGTTGCCCTCTTATTGTACTTCTAGTGAAAGTAAATTACATCTAAGTGTATGTTATCTCACCTCTTGTACTCACAAGATCTAGTTAAAATTGAAATTTTAGTAAAGAGACTTAATTATAACTTTTAGTTTAGTTAATTATCACTTACTTGGTTGTCCCCTCTCGCCCTCCTCCCAAAACTAGAAAGAAAAAAATAAAAAATAGGACCCTCCCACCCCTTGCTTCATTGGTTGAGCAAAATTTATATCTCTACATTTGTTTGTCACCATTTTTCATCGAGATTTTTACCCATTTATAAAGGTCTAGGGTACTTATGGACAAGGGTTATAATATTAGTGTAAAAATATACACAAGTATACATGGTATGTGAAATAAGTTTGTGCCAAGGGACGTGAAAAAAAAAATGTATGGCCATTGAGTTTGTAAAAAGGAAACTTGAATTGTTTTGAAGAGTTAATTTCAATAAACTAACATTTAAATGTTGTAAATATAGCCTCACGGGCTTCAACTTATGTGCAAAGAAAATTTTGTGACCAATGAGGTTGTTGAAATCAATGCTTGAATTGTTTTTAAGACTTGCCTTGGTGAAGTCATAGTCAACTTACATGTTGCATGCAAATTGCAAGGAGCTTTTTACAATAAGTTGGAACTTTTAACACATCATTCTCTAATTTTAATATATGTGTACAAATTGTAACAATTCTACTCAACATCAAACTTGTAACATTGTTTTACATTAAAAGAGAAGATTTTGACACATTGTTTTGTGTTTTTTGTTTCATGAATTTTGTGATGTCTTAAAAGGAATGATCGACTTCAAGATGATGTTGCCAAATTTGGTTATAAAATACATGTGAATGTATTTTTTTAATAGTATTTAATTTTTTCTATTTATTATAACCATATATATAAATATGATAATTGAAGTTTCAAAAATCATTACATTTTTTTCTTTTTTCTTGTTTAATTTTTCTTTTTTGGTAAAATTTGTCAATAAAAAAGGTTGCAACACAACCCTTTTGTGTAGAAAGAAAAATAAAATCATAATTGAACTCATGTAAAACTCTTATGTTAAATTCCTTTCAAGGTTGTGTATGTAATGAGAAGTTTATGGCATTGTCTAACAATATGTTCACACTAATGTTTATTATTAAAAAAAATTAAGCCTTTACATTAACTAATGTTAGGGTTTAGATTATTTATCACTAAAAACATCTAAAGAAGGTAGCTTAACATTACAGGTATAAACATATGTTTGCACTTAATGTTGAATTGACAATCATTTTAGTATAGTTACATAACAATGAATCAGCTATAATTTTGTTTGAACTAATTAGCCATAAACTAAAATTTTGACAAAATTGGTTAGATAGCTTATAAACAAAGTTGCAATATTCTCATCATAGCATGATGATTGTGTGACACAAGAATGCCTATAATGTTCACCCTTCATCAATCTATATTGTTCATTTTACACTTGCTCCACAATGTTTATTTGATGTAGAACAATTGTTTTATTTCATTGTAAAATTTTGTCTTTGTTTCTATGTGAAGTTTTGCCTCTATGTGATGTTTTTTAAAGCATTGTCTTTGCATGAAGTTGTTCTCAAAACAATATCTTTAAGCGAAGATATGTATTTTCTTAAAGTTTGTTTCTTTATGAAAATCATATAGGAGCTTCATCTTTGTGCATCTTTTACAAATGATGACAACTTTGTTGTGTTTCACACGACTATTATTATTATTTATTTATTTATCCTTTTTTTTGTATCTTGTGTTGTTTTTCTTGCATTATGAGAGATTATCACATGTTGATGGATATTGAAGACAATTTTACAATTGTTATAAGATTTTGTTTTATTGATCTTGTTATTGCAAATAATGTATTTTCAAATTGATATGCCCCCTTTTTCAGGTTTAGTGCCAAATTTGATCAATGCAAACAACATTTAGGTTGTCATTACATAAGTGTGTACATCATCATACCATTGTTTGCAACTTGGGGTGTTGCTTGCAAACCTCAATCATTGGGTGAAGTTTAGGTCAATGACTTGGTTTTCCATTTTCTTCATTACAAAATATGATGATACATGCTAGCTTTGAAACTTTTGAATGAAGAAATAAACTATTTTTTTCATGTCAATCATCCAAGGCCTTTGATTTGCAAGCATGACACACAATATAAAACTATTTATCCTAGTACAAGTGCAAGTAGCTTGTGCCTTGTGCAAGATTGCACAAGTTTGCAATCTATTGGTTTGTAATGAATTGTTTATAGTGGGCTAATCAATAGTTTCATTTTTTTTTAAAGAGGCCATCACAATTATTAACATTGCTTTCAAGATCAAGTTCATTGTTTGATCATCTCAAAATAAAATGGACATGGTGATGCACCTAGCTTCAAAACATTTTGTGATTGTTAAACATATATTGATGGTACACATTTTTTTGTTTCAAAACCTTTTGGACCATTTTGTGAGGATTATTTTCACCACAAAACTAGATGCTACAATTTTGTGTGTTAAAATAATCATAATCACAAAAAAATAGTTTACTAACTTTTTTTTTAGTCTTCTAAAAAGTGTAATCATTCCAAAATACTTAAAAGATTAATAGGTTTATTATCATGTTCAATTTCATGGACTTTTTAATGTAGACAAAAGTTAAGAGGGGATTGTTTCCTATTTGTTAAAAAATAAGGGGCATCCCCTATAGTCATGGTTGATGACACTATATTAAAAAAAAGATGACAACATTTTTTAGATGTTTTATTAAAAAAAGCATAGGTGAGTTCAGTAATATAAAAAATGCCTTTGACATACTAAAAGTAAACATTTCATGTATTACAAACGAAGACATAAATGCACATTACCTTTGTTCTTGATTTGATCACTTGCTATTGCTTATTACATGACCTTTCCATATGTCTTCATAAAATAGATATGGAATAGATTTTTAATGTATTTTTAAAAAAATGTTATTATTCAAATTATGTTATTCAAAACTATGTTGCAACATGTGAGGATTTCTTGCGCACTTCCACCACTAAGATATGCACTCACAAAAAACCCGGTTAGAAGTGGAACTACTATGTAGTTGAAGTCTAACGAGTTAGGTGGTTCGAGGTAAGTAATGAAATTTACTAAAAATCTAATGCGTTGTGTCCAAATCTC
>Ga0116231_10014552_pt1 | contig 10524 bp, 8 predicted proteins | sample S1TSphgellanicum_2_FD_89695 | JGI IMG/M metagenome (GOLD analysis project Ga0116231, IMG submission 89695) | Host-associated microbial communities from peat moss isolated from Minnesota, USA - S1T2_Fd - Sphagnum magellanicum MG | ecosystem: Host-associated > Plants > Peat moss > Unclassified... | reverse complement strand
GGCCCGGGATTTCGGCGACTTGTCGCGCAGTCTCAAGGCAGATCCGTCCCAGCTGATTTACGAATCGAGTTATCGAGGCGTGCGGGTACCCCCATGATCACGAATGCCGGCGCACGGGCGCTCGCGCTGCTCGCGCTCCCTTTGATTGCCGGCGGGTGCGCGGGATCCTTGTTCAAGACCCAGCAGGCACCCCCTACCCTTTACCTGTTGTCCGCCGAATCGCCCACGGCGGATGCTGGAGCGGCGCAGCTTGGCGATGCGCAAGCCGGGGCGCCCGGCAGCGCGGCGCCCGGCAGCGCGGCGCCCGGCAGCGCGGCGCGGACCAATCTCGCGGTGCTCAAGCCGCGGGTGCGCACCGGGCTCGACACCGAGCGCATAGCCGCGCTCTATCATGACCGGCGACTCGATTATTTCGCCGACGCCCGCTGGAGCGGTCCGCTCGATGAGGTGATCGAGGATCTGGCGGTACAGTTGCTGCGCTCGCGCTCCGGACTCGCCGATGTGAGCGGCGATGCGTCGGCATTTGCGAGCCCTTATTGGCTCGAGATCGAGGTTGAGGACTTCCAAGCCGAGTATGCAGCGGACGCCGCTGCGCCGCCGACCGTGCACGTGCATTTCCTTGCGCGCATCGGCAGCTCCGGGGATGGGACCCTCATCGCGCGCTGCGAGGGACAAGCTCTCGTGCCGGCGTCGTCGAATCGGATGAGCGCCATCGTCGCCGCGTACAATGGCGCCGCCAACCAGGCTCTGCAGCAGATTGCCGCCACGTGCACGGCGACGCTGATGCCGCCGGACAGGATCCGAATGTCTGGGTCAGGATGAAACGTCGCGGCGCTCGACCGGATTTCGTATAGTCCTGCTGTCTTCACAACACTCGGGACGAGACCTATGAATACCCAGCCAGAGTCACCGGTTCATACGGCGGCGGAACAGGCAGAGTGGCATGTCTCGCCGCACTACCCCGAGGAGTTGCGACGCAAATGTCGGTGGAAGTCGCTGGTTGGAAATGCGGGAAATTGGATCGGTAGCATCCCGCAAAAAGATGTGGTGATGGGGATATTGGAGCTCGATCAAGGTGGGTATTATCCGGCGCATGCACACCCTGCTCCGGAGATCTACTTCGTCACTGCCGGCGAGGCTGAGTGGACCGTCGGCGAGGAGACCTTCACAGCTCGACCGGGCGTCGCCATTTATCACGCACCACATACTCCCCACCGAATGGTCAACAAAGGATCTGAGACGCTCCGTGCGATATGGTTCTGGTGGGCCCCGGACGGCAGCGCTGAGGTTTTGAGCGGCGAGGTTTACTTTACCTAGTGTCAGACGGACCCGGAAGGGTTCTCCGCGGCCTCCAGCGCCGTACCGATTTCCATCCATTGCGCCTCCAGCACCGACGCGTCGCGCGCCAAGTTGGCACGGCGGCGTGCGAGGCTGCCATCGCCTTCGGCCTCCTGTGCATCCAGCAAGCGTCGCTCCCGCGCCAGTTGCTCGAGACGCTGCTCGACCTGCTCGAGCTGCCTGCGCAATTTCTCGAGTGGGTCGCGCACGCGGGGCGCCTTCAGCGCGGCGGCCCCGGCGTCGCTCTTGGATCGTGACTCCCGCGGCGTCTTGCCGCGCGACTGCAGCCACCTCTGGTATTCGTCGAGGTCGCTGTCGAACGGCGTCACCTTGCCGTCGGCAACCAGCAGCAAGGTGTCCGCCACCGAATTGAGCAAATGGCGATCGTGAGACACGACCACCAAGCCACCCTCGAAGTTCTGCAGCGCCACGGTCAGCGCATGACGCATGTCGATATCGAGATGATTCGTGGGTTCGTCGAGCAACAGTAGATTAGGACGGCGCGCCACCAGCAGCGCGAGGGTCAACCGCGCCTTCTCGCCGCCGGAAAAAGTTCCAACCGGTTCGAAGGCGCGGTCGCCGCTGAAGCCGAACCTACCCAGGTGATCGCGAACGCTTTGCTCATCGCCTGCGGCGAAACAGGATCCGGACAGATTGCGCAGGTGCCAGCAGGCATCGCAATCGATGCTCAGCTGCTCCACATGGTGTTGGGCGAAGTAGCCCACACTCAAGTCCGCGGCTGCAACCCGCTTGCCCGACAGCGGCGCGATCGTGCCCGCCAGCAGCTTGATCAGAGTCGATTTACCGGCACCGTTCGGCCCCAGCAGCGCGATTCGATCCTGGGGGCTCACCGATAGGTCGATGCCCGCCATGAGCGGGCGGTCCGCGTAGCCGCAGGCGGCGCGCTCCAGCGACAACAAGGGCCGTGGAGTCTTGAGCGGCGGCAGGAATTCGAAGTCGAAGGGGCTGTCGACATGCGCGGGCACGATGCGTTCCATGCGCTCGAGCATCTTGAGCCGACTCTGTGCCTGGCGCGACTTGCTGGCCTTGGCGCGAAAGCGGTTCACGAACGAGGCAATCTCTGCGATGCGGCGGGCCTGACGTGCCTGCAGCACGGACTGCAGTGCCAGTTCCTCGCTGCGTTTTAGTTCGAACTGCGAATAGTTGCCGGAGTAGACGGCGATGCGCCGATTCTCGATGTGGAATACCCGCGTGATGATCGCATCGAGAAATTCGCGATCGTGAGAGATCATGATCAGCGTTCCCGGATAACTTCGCAGCCAGCCTTCCAGCCAGAGAATTGCATCGAGATCCAGATGGTTGGTGGGCTCATCGAGCAGCAGCAGATCCGCCCGTGAACAGAGCGCCCGCGCCATTCCCAAACGCACGCGCCAGCCGCCGGACAGCTCGGCCGCCGGCCGGTCGAACTGCCGCGCCTCGAATCCAAGGCCGTGCATGACCGCAGCAGCCCGGGCCCGGGCGCGGTAGCCGTCGATCGCGTCGAGGGCTGCATGTGCCTCTGCGAGCTTCAGCGGCTCATCGAGCAGCGCCGCGGCAGAGATCGCAGCCTCGGTCGCTCGTAGCTGCGCATCCCCGTCGAGCACGAATTCGATGGCCGGCCGGCCGTCGGCGGCGATTTCCTGTTCTACATGGGCGATGCGACTGGCCGACGCCAACTCGAGATCACCTCGGTCCGGTGCAAGCTCGCCGAGGACGGCCGCGAACAGGCTCGATTTGCCCGCCCCATTGGCGCCCGTGATGCCAATTTTGTCGCCCCGGTAGACATTGAAGTCGACGTGTTCGAAAAGCGGTTCGGGACCCCGCCGCAGGGTCAGATCCCGTGCAACGAGCATTATGAGCCTGTCTGAGTAAGTTTCGTGACAAGGCTCCTGGCTTATTGACCGAGACGCACCGCGCGCAACAGCGGTGCGGCGCACATGGCGCTGAAGTGACCGGCGCCCACCTTCTGGCCGGCCAGCAGCGCCAGCAGCTTGTGCGCTTCCATCGGCTCGCCGAACAGCCGTCCTTGGGCGTAGTAGCAGCCGTGGCCTCTGAGGAACTGGAGCTGCTCGGCGTCCTCGACGCCTTCGGCGATCACTTCGAGCTCCAAGCTCCTGCCCATGTCGATGATGGTACGCACGATCGCAGCGTCGTTGGAATCGACGGCAACGTCGCGCACGAACGACTGGTCGATTTTCAAAGTCCCGATCGGGAATTGCTGCAAGGCCGACAGCGACGAGTAGCCGGTGCCGAAATCGTCGATCGCCAGGTTCAGGCCCATGGCATACAGCTCGTTGAGCAGTCCGATGGTGCGCTTCGGATCGGTCATCAATGTCGTTTCGGTCACCTCGAGCTCGAAACAGGCCGGCGATACTTCGTTGTTGCGGAAGATGTTGCGGCAACGGGAGATGAAGCTCGCCTGCTTCAATTGGCGCAGGGACAGATTGATCGCGATGCGGCCCGGCTCGGGCACGCTCTTCTGCCACTCACGATAGTCGGCGCAGACGCGATTGAGCACCCACTCGCCGATTTCCGAGATCAGGCTCGTCTCCTCCGCGAGCGGAATGAATTGCGAGGGCGAGATGTCCCCGTGTCCCGGCAGGCGCCAGCGCAGCAGCGCCTCCGCGCCGACGACGCGGCCGCTGCGCAGATCGACCTTGGACTGATACAGAATGACGAATTCGTCGCGCTGCAGCGCGCGGCGCAGCTTGGCTTTGAGCATCAAACGTTCGACCGCGGCGGCGTTCATCTCCGGCACGTAGAAGGCGCAGGTATTGCCGCCGTTTTGTTTGGAGTGGTACATGGCGGCATCGGCATTGCGGATCAGATCGATGACGTTCTCGGCATCGAACGGACAAATGGCGATGCCGGCGCTCGCAGTCAGGTAGACCTCCTGCTGGTTCACGTAGAAGGTCCGGCTGATCTCATCGAGCAGCATGCGCGCCAAGGCTTGCAGCGCGGCGCGGTTGTCGGCGTCCATGGGCAGGCCGTCGATGAACATCGCGAATTCATCGCCGGCGAGCCGGCCGATGACGGCCTCCTTGCTCAGATTGCGCGTCAGCCGCTCGCTCAATATTTCCAGCGTTCGATCGCCGGCGGCATGGCCAAAGGTGTCGTTGACCTCCTTGAACCGGTCCAAGTCGAGATACAACAGCGCGAGCGAATGCTGATCGCGGCGGGCGCGTGCAATGGCCTGCTGCAGCAAGTGCTGAAACTGCATTCGGTTCGGCATTTTGGTCAGCGTGTCATAGCGCGCCAGATAGCGGATGCGGCGCTCGGCACGCTTGCGTTCCGTGATGTTGCGCGCGACGTAGATGCTGCCTTGGAACTGCGGATCCTCGGTGCTTATGGCGGAACTCGCCATCGAGACCGGAATGGTCTGTCCGGTCGCGGTGCGCAGCACCGTTTCGCGCCCTTCCGGCACCTCGTGCGAGGCATCGAAGGCGCTGCGATGGGCCGCATCGATGAAGCCGGTCAGCGGCCTGCCCACCAGGTCAGCCGCCGAATATCCCAGCAATGCCTGGGCTGCCTCGTTACAACTCTTGATGGTGCCGTTCGGCGCTGTGACCAGCACCGCGTCGCTCAAGCTGTTGAGCACCGTATTCAAGTAGTTCTTCGTGATCGTGGTCTCGTTCAGGTTCTGGCGCATGCGTTCGAGCGCAAACTGCAGATCTCCGATTTCATCGCGGCGCACCACCGCCAGGGGACGGGTATAATCACCCTCTCCAATCCGGTCGGCGCTCTTCACCAACGCGGCGAGCGGGGAGGCCAGCTGGCGGGCGAGATAGAACGCGCCCAGCACGCCTAGAATCAGCACGGGCAGCGTGATGAAGGCAAACGCGCCGCCGATGCGCTTGGTCTGCACTCCCTGTTTGCTGAGAAGCTGGGAGCGGATGCTCTGCAGAGTCGCCTGCATCTGCGCCCGGCTCATCGAGATCTGCAGGGCGCCGACCTTGGGGGCGTTGGGCTCACCGAGATTCGCACGTACCGCGGTCTGCAGGAAGAATGGCCCGTCTTGCCCGGGCTGGTCGATGGAATTCGCGCCGCTGAAAACCACCCGGTCGTGGGCGTCGAGCACCGCGACCCGCGCGATGTCGCGTTCGTCGAGCAGCTTCTCCGCGATCGCAGCGATGGCCACCGCGTTGCCGGCCGCCAAGGCAGGCGCGAGCGACGAGCTGGTGATCTTGCTCAGGCTGCTCGCGCGCTGCTCGAGGTCGGCCTCGAGGCTCGTGGCCACGGTGGCATATGTCAGCTGATTGGCATCAGCCGTGCTGACCCGGTGCTCGTAGTAGGCGAATCCGCCGATCAGCAGCACGATGATCGCGCTGCCGACCAGCGCAATCATCAGGTACTTTGTCTTGAGGCTCCGCGCCATTCAGGTCCCCGCGAATAAACCACCGAAGTGTACCCGTTCGTGCCAACCCCCAGAAGGGGCGGGGTTACAATCTATGCTCTTCAAATGGATGGAATCCGTGCTGATCGACGTTTATTCCGACGCGGTATGTCCCTGGTGCTTTCTCGGCAAGAGGCGTCTCGAGCTTGCGGTCGCGTCGCGCCCGCAATATGACAGCAAAGTGCGCTGGCGGCCTTTTGAACTCAATCCCGATGTGCCGTTGGAGGGATTGCCGCGAGCAGCGTTTCTCGCCTCGCGAGGCCTGGACCCGGCGCGGGTCGCGGAGATCGATGCCGAGCTCACGCGGCTCGGAGCGGTCGGCGGCATTCAATTCCGCTTCGACTTGATCGAGCGCATTCCGAACACGCGCTTCTCGCACTTGTTGCTGGCGTTTGCCGAGCGTCATGGCCGGCAGAGCGCAGTAAGCGACCGGATCATGCGCGCCTATTTCGAGGAGGGGGTGAACATCGGAGAAGTCGAGGAACTGGTGCGCTTGGGCGCCGAGGTGGGGTTGCCGCAATCGGAGTCGCGCAATGCGTTGATCATGCGTGCCGGCCAGGACGGCGTGGTGGCGTCCGAGCGCCATGCAACGCATTTGGGGATCACCGGCGTCCCGAGTTTCGTATTCGATCGCCAGTACACGATCTCGGGTGCGCAGGAACCTGCCGTTTTCGCGCAGATTCTCGACCAGGTGGCGCAGTTGGCCGCAGGTTCGGCGACCTCCACTTGAACGCACAGGAACTCACCGGGCAGGCGCGCAGCCACATCGTGGAGCTGCCCGAGCCACCCTGCCTGCTGCATGCTGATGCGCAGGGGGCGTTCCTCGCCATGAGGCGGGCCGCCGCCGCAGACGGCCTGGACCTCGCCGCGCAGAGCAGCTTTCGGGATTTTGGTCGGCAGCTGGCCATTTGGAACGGCAAATTTTCAGGCTCGCGGCCGATGCACGATGCCGCGGGGCAACCGCTCGATGCCGCTGCGCTCGACCCGGCCACGCGCATCGATGCCATCCTCATGTGGTCGGCGCTGCCCGGCGCGAGCCGCCATCATTGGGGCACGGACATCGACCTCATCGATCGCAACGCGATCGCCGCGGGTTATCAAGTGCAGTTGACTCCGCTCGAGTTCGGCAGCGAGGGGCCGTTTGCGGACTTGACGCGGTGGCTCGAGACTCATGCCGCGCGGTTTGGATTCTTTCGGCCCTACCAGGGCGTACGCTCCGGCGTGCAGGCGGAGCCATGGCACTGGAGTTTTGCACCGGTGTCGGAACCCGCACGCCGTCATTTGACCGCTACGATTTTGCGTGCTGCGATCGAGAACGCACCGCTGCTCGGAAAGGATCTGGTGCTCGAGCGGCTCGATGAAGTGCACTTGCGCTACGTCGAGCGTATCGATATGCCGTAAGAACCTTGCTCCCGGCGACAGTCCGGGCCGCCGGCCGCGGGTGCTTACGCCCAGAGGGCTTTTAGCCGGTTCAACATCAGGCCGCGCACCTCGCCGATCGGCGTCTCCGCGGAAGTGAACAGCGGCGGGCTGCGGCGTAGCATCGGCCAGCGCTCGGTGCGCAGCACGCGATGCAAATACTTCAAGTTTCGGTCGATGGCCTCGAGATAGGGATTTCTGCCTTCGAACAGCGGTTCGAGGTAGCGATAGGCGTGCTCGAATTCGCGTTCGAGCCGCTCCTCCCGCGTTTCTCTCGCGAACTCCGGAGTCTGGCGCAGCAAATCCACACCTGAGCTGTAGCGGACTTGCAGGCTGCCATCGCTGGCTTGGGCCGCGGCGATGCCAGCCAGCACGAACTCTGGATAAAGACGGTCGCGGCACTTTTCCAGATAGCAGCGATCTGCCATTTGCGCGATCAGATCCGCAGTGCCGAGCATATGACCCAGCTTGCGGTCGCGCGGATCGGCGAGCTCGATCTCGGTCGATTTGATTTCGTAGCCGGTGAAATGAACCACGCGCGTCGCGATCGGCACCCATGCTTCCATGCCGATCTTCGGCAGATAGCGCGCCAGATAGTGCGCACTGCGCGTGACGTGGTAAAGCGTATATTCCGCGCCGTTGCGATGCTCTAGATCACCATATTCGCGTATGTAGCCTGCATCGTGCAGAAGCGAGGTCACGACGCCCAAGGCGAACCGCTCCGCACCGAAGCGTTGGACTGGTTCCACCGTGCGCTCGTAGCCGATCATCATGCGCGCCGCGGCCAGTGTCATATCCAGCGAATGCTGGCGGTCATGATAAATGGTGTCGACCGCATGATAGCCGGGCATTCGTCCGGTGAAGAGTCTTTCGAAGTCGTCGAAAGCGGTTTCAATCTTGACGAATGACTCACCCGGCCAGGTCGCCGCGAAAAGCTTGGCAACCGCCGCTGCCACGGCCGCGGTAGAGCTCACTTGGACGGAATTCGTCACGTCGTAATCGTTACGGCGCAGGTCGTACATCACGTGAATACTAATCCGTTAGTGAGCTGCACGCCATGCGAGAACTGCGCCTTTGCGGCATCGTTCCACAAATAAGTAAACTCTCGAAAATAAAGGCTTTTCTGCACTGCACCGCGCCCTTTTGGAGCGCGGCGTCCTTCCGCACCGCGGCGTCCCTTCTGCAGGACGATCGCCTTCGGTCTCCTACGTCGTGCTCACGCCGCAATTCCGGTTTGCTTGAGCAGCGGCCTGACGTCGGGCTGCCTGCCCCGGAAGCGCACGAACGCATCCATGGCATCGATGCTGCCGCCGCGCGAAAGAATCGAATCCCGAAATCGCGCAGCCGTCGCGGCGTCAAATATGCCGGCCTCCTCGAACGCCTCGAAGGCATCCGCCGCCAACACCTCGGCCCACTTGTAGCTGTAATAGCCGGCCGCATAGCCGCCGGCAAATATATGCGCAAAACTCGACGCCATGCGGTTGAACGCTGCCGCCGGCACGACCGCCACGCGGCTGCGCACGCTCGCCAGGGTTTCATCGACGCGCGCGCCGGCTTTCGGGTCGAAATTCGCGTGCAGCTCGAAATCGAAGCTTGCAAGCTCGATTTGTCGCAGCGTATCGAGCGCCGCATTGAAGGTGCGCGTGCCGAGCAGACGCTGCAGCAGTCCCACGGGCAACGGTTCACCCGTTTGCACATGTGCCGAGATCAGCGGCAGCACCTCGGCGCGCCACACGAAGTTTTCCATGAATTGACTGGGCAGCTCGACCGCATCCCAGGCCACGCCATTGATGCCGGCGATGCTCGGATAGGCGACGCAGGTCAGCATGTGATGCAGACCGTGACCGAACTCATGAAACAGTGTCGTCACCTCGTCGTGCGTCAACAGCGAGGGCGCGTCGCCGACTGGCGCGGTGAAGTTGCACACCAGCTGGGCGACCGGGACCGCCACGCCTGTCGGGAGCGACTTGGCGATCACGCATTCGTCCATCCATGCGCCGCTGCGTTTCTCGCTGCGCGAATACGGATCAAGAAAAAAGCCCGCCACGGGCCGGCCGCCGGCATCGAGCAGATCGTAGTAGCGCACGCTTGCATTCCAGACGCTCGCGCTCGGGTTCTCGCGAATGCTGACCCCATACAAGCGTTGCACCAGGGAAAACAAACCCTGCAAGACCCGCGGCAGCGGGAAATACGGCCGCAGGGCCTCCTGCGACACCCTGAATCGGCTCTCCTGCAAGCGCTCACGGTAAAAGGCCACGTCCCATGCATTGAGCTTGCGGCCGGCGAATTCCTCGAGATCGGAGAACTCCTGCCGCGCTGCAGGCTTGCAGCGCCGGGCAAGGTCATCGAGAAACCCGAGCACCTGCTTGCTGCTCTTGGCCATGCGCGTCGCCAGCGCATAGTCCGCGTAGTTCTCGAATCCCAGCAGCCGGCTCAGTTCGTGACGCAGCGGCAAAATTTCCGCGATGATGGGCTGATTGTCGAAACGGTTCGCGCTCGGCCCCGAGTCCGAGGCGCGCGTCACCCATGCCTCATAGAAATCGCGGCGCAGCTCCTCGTTTTCCGCGCTGGCCATGATGGTGACGTAGGTCGGCTGATCGAGCTTGAAGAGCCAGCCGCTCTGACCGGCTTCGATCGCATCGGCCGCGGCGCGATCGATGGTGTTGGGGGGCAGGCCGGCGAGCACGCTGCCACTGGCGACGTGACGCGTGTAGGCGCGTCCCGCATCCAGTACGTTTTCCGCGAACTTGGTGCCGAGCTGCGCCAGGCGCTGCACGACCTCACGATAACGCGCCTTCTTGTCGGGCGGAAGATCGACGCCCGCCAGGCGAAAGTCGCGCAGTGCATTCTCGACGACCTTAAGCTGCTGGGGATCGAGCGCACCCCCTTGCGTTTCCAGCACGCGCGCGTAAGCCGCCTGCAGGGCGGCGTTCTGCCCAAGCTCCGACGAATATTCCGTATACAGCGGCACGCATTGGTTATAAGCCTCGCGCATCGGCGCGGAATTCGCCACGGCGTTCAGGTGCCCGATCGGACTCCAGACCCGGCTCAGGCGGTAGCTCAATTCCTCGAAGGGAATGACCAATGACTCGAACGTCGGCGCCGTCTGGGCGGTCAGCTCGGCTATTCGGGCGCGATTTTCGGCCAGCACTTTTTCCAGGGCAGGCCGGGCATCGGCCGCAGTGATGCGGTCGAACGCGGGCAGGGAATCTATTTCGAGCAGTGGGTTTTTCACGCTCCGATTCTACCAGAGGCGTGCGCAGGTCTTGCAGACGCGTGCACCGCACGAACTTCAGTATCATGGCGGTGCGGCTCGACATCCGCGACGGAGTTAAAATTGTCTACCTCAAGCTTCGATCTGATCACCGTCGGCG
>Ga0116231_10014549_pt1 | contig 10527 bp, 6 predicted proteins | sample S1TSphgellanicum_2_FD_89695 | JGI IMG/M metagenome (GOLD analysis project Ga0116231, IMG submission 89695) | Host-associated microbial communities from peat moss isolated from Minnesota, USA - S1T2_Fd - Sphagnum magellanicum MG | ecosystem: Host-associated > Plants > Peat moss > Unclassified... | reverse complement strand
TGCTATCTCACGGGTCACAAGCAGTGCAAACATCAAGATTTTCAGCGGCCAGGGTCCCGATGGATACATGTGGAATGTCGTATATAAAGAGGTTTTGGAAATGTAGTTTGTAATTGTAATTTTGTAATATGTACCATCAAATACACACACACCTGTGCATTAGGCACAGGGTTCAAACTAATATAAATAAGATGAAATATTTTCAATCAATGAGAAGTTTGTGATGATACTATTATTGCGATGTGGCTTAATTATTTACTTAAATTTGCCTCAAATTTGGTATAAACCTTACCAAATGGAAAAATTATCTACTATTCTTTTAATTACCTTATCACCATCATAAATGTTTAAAACTTACCTTGTTTTTACCCTACCCAACATATGAGATTTATATATCCATGGGTTTGGTGTGTAAAAAGAGGGAATCATCACATGCTTTATTTGCATTTCCACATTTTGCAATACATTTGATGATGAGTTATGGTGACCCAACTAATAATTTATTTATTTTTTTCATTTTATTTGCCATTATTTGGGGAAATTAATTTGCCTTGAACAAGACTTTTTCTTTTTTCTTTTTTTTCTTTTTTTCTCCCCCATCCCCTTGGACTTTAGATGCACTACTATTTTGGCATTTTCAAAAAGCTTTAATTTAATTTAGTTTGTTTTTTTAATGTCATGTGCATTTGCAAAATGCCAATTGCACAACTATTGTCTTTTTCCACACTTGCCAACACTTGCTAAGGTAGCCACACTTAATACACAATTTATTAAAAAAAATCTGATTTGGGTGGTTGGCTTTTCAGCTGCATTTGGAGCATCTAACTTACATTGCCAAAGGATGTCTGAAGTGTCAAAGTTTTAAACAAAGCATTCAAGTTGGTTTTCAATATATTTCTGCAGTTTCAAGTTTTAAAAAAAAAGCATTATTGGTTTTCAATGTATGTCTGAAATTTCAAGTTTTCTTTGGGTTTTTTGATATAAAGATAGTGAGGATTGGATCATGTAACAGATCTATTTGAAGCAAAACAGATCTAAGGGAAGAATTTATCTCAAATTGTGATTGAAATGAGAACAAGTGCAAACCAATCAACAGAAACAAAGCATTACTTTCTTAATATAAAGATAGTGACAATTGAATCATGTAAGAGATGAATTTGAAGCAAAAAATGTGAAGAATTTATCTCAAATTGTGATTGAAATGAGAACAAGTGCACCCAACAGAAATCGATCAATGGAAACAAAGCATGGCTTTTTCAATATAAAGATAGTGAGGATTGGATCATGTAACAGATTGATTTGAAGTGAAAAATGCTAAGAATCCATCTCAAATTGTGATTGAAATGAGAAACATTGCAGCTGATGGAAATCAATCAATGGAAACAAAGCATTGGGTTTTTTATTTAAAGATAGTGAGGATTGGATCATATAACAGATTGATTTGAAGCAAAAAGAATGGGAAGAATGTAACTCAAATTGTGATCAAAATGAGAAAAATTTACACCTGAAGGAAAACGATCCTGAACAACCAGGAACAGCACACACTTACACAGTAGTTTAAGAGAGAAAAATTTAAGCAAGAGAAGAACTGCAGTATATACAATCTGTGCAGTTCACAATCTATCTGCACATAGAAAGAAATCCTGAAAGGCTTTCTTCTATCTCAACACAAGCTGCAACAAAAGTTCTGTACTGTGTAGTTTTCACAAGGAGAGAGAGAGAGAGAAAATACAGAAGTTGTTGTGGAGTTGTGTGCAATCTCCTTCTTCTTCTTCCCACCAAGTTCATAGCTGCTGTGTGTTGTGAAAGAGGTTTCTTGCATTTCAAGGTGTGCATTTTTCCTCTAGCGCATTGTTTCTTGTATCATGTCATCCAAGCCTCCAAGGGACTCACTGGTATCAATTCAGAACCATGGTTATCAGTTTCACACGAGAAAGGCAAGAAATGCTGCAGAAGCTGTTGTGGAGTCGTGTGCAGTCTTCTTCTTCTTCCCACCAAGACAGTTCTCATTACCTGTGTATTGTGGAAGCGGTTTCTGGCATTATTTGAATGAGGTTTTGCTTTTTTTTCCTCTAGCACATTTCTTTTCTTCTTGTATCATGGCCTGCTGCAAGCCTCCAAGGAACTACTGAGCAGCAGCAGCAGCCTACATGATGGGTTGTCAGTCGGTCCAGTTTCTTTCTTCTCAGTCCTTCTTTGATGATTTGTTGATGAGGGCTTTATGGATATGTGGGATGACTCCACCGCCTGCAATGGTGCCCTTAATCAATGTGTCCAGCTCTTCATCTCCTCGAATTGCAAGCTGCAGATGGTGGGGTGTGATGCGTTTCACCTTCAGATCTTTGCTGGCATTTCCTGCAAGTTCTAAGACCTCTGCTGTTAGGTACTCAAGAATGGCAGCTGAGTAGACTGCAGCTGTTGCTCCCACTCTTCTTCTTCCATTTGCTGCCACTCGTGACTTCAGTAGTCTGTGCATACGTCCCACTGGAAACTGCAGCACAAATTTTGGAGAAACAACAGAATCAGATGTCCTGTCTCTGTCTTTCTGGGATGCATCATGCGGTAGTTGCATGCAGATCAGATCAGCAAAGAAAAGAAAAGCACTACAAGAAGACGGGTGAAGAAGTGATGAATGGGATTTTATTTATATTTTTTTGGGGATTTGGGTTTTGTTTTTCTGGTCATTTCTTGGGGTTGGGGAGAAAGATACACACACACACACACATACCCAACAACACCACACAAACCTGAAGTCCAGCACGAGAGGATCTAGAAATGGACTTTTTCTTCTCATGATTCTTGTCAACCAAGTCTGCAGTTGTCTTCCCAAACAACAATCCCTTGGCTCCTCCTCCTTTTCCTGCTTGGTTCCCTCCTCCTCCTCCTCCTCCTCCTCCTCCCACCATCACCACCACCATTGTTGGATGGTTGCTTGCGTCCTTCCTTCCTTCCCCGGCACAATTCTTGTTCTTGAAATTGGATCTCTTCTTGAACCAAGAAATTATTCGCAAACAAAAAAAAGAAAAAAACAACAACAACTACAACAACAAAAGAACAGGAATGTGATCTTCACCAAGAACTAAGCATCTGGAAGCTCCAACAAGTAGTTACACCACTGGGCCAAAAGAGATTGGGGAAAAAAGAACACTAATAAGACTGCTATCTGTAGTAATAATCTTGTGCTCAAAAGACACAGCGCAAGAACATGGGAGTATTTAGCACAAACATGAACACTTTGGTTGGTTCCATAGGAGAGAAATTGTGCTTCACACAACAAATTTGGGAGTATTTAGCATAACATGAACACTTTGGTCAGTTTCATAGGAGAGAAATTGTGCTTCACACAACAACAACACAAGAAGAAGAGACCAAACCCCACACATACACACACACACACACACACACACACACACATACAAGATCAAAAGCTCAAGACACAAGATCAAAAGCTCAAGAGATTTGGAAGTTGGAATTGATAAGTATCTTCAACAAGTTTTGTAACAGAAATAATAATTATGAAGCAAGGCACAAAAAAAGGACAACATGACTATGGCCACAATTCTTAAAAACCCACAAAACAAAAACAAAAGGGTGTGTGTCACATTGTGGCCTTGCCATTTACATGAAAATGTATATCTTAAAAGGCAAAAGAAGAAGAATTATGGAAAACTCAAATATTTCACCATGCAACAAATATAATCTTCCCACAATACTCTAAAAACAAACAAACCAAAATCCTTCAAGAAATCATATATTATAACTCTATAATAACTAATCTCAAGTTTCAACAACACAAGCCAAAATATATCATCTTTCAAAAATCCTCATATAAAAATAAATAGACCTATTATTATTATTATTATTATTTTATTATTACCTAGGGGCCTATAAAAATCCCTTAAGTTACTATACTCTATAATGAATCTAAACACAATACCATAGTACCTTTACCATTTCGGCATAAAATTTTTTAAAAAATTGATTTTGTCAAACTTTTTTAAAAATTATTTGTTATTTGTGCTGAAATTTTGCTAGGACCAAAACTTAAAACTGAATATACACTAGACTGTTCCATAACTCTAACAACGGTCTGTTTATTTATTTATTAATAACCATTACTGCCAAAAATTGCAAAATTAAAAAACCAAGTACCGAAGTTAATATTTAAATTTTAATTAATTATTTGACAACAAACTGCCAAAATAATAAAGGTACTACAATATCCTTGTCTTGGTAGCAAGGCCAAGAAAAATTATGTTATGTTATGCACAGAGTCCCAGATTTTATTTATTTATTTATTTATTTATTATTATTATTATTTGGGTGTGTGGTGGGTTTTCGCCATTTTATGAAAAAAAATGCAAAAAAGAATTTTCTGTCACAAATTCCCTTTTGTTTTTTTTTGGAAAAATTTCGCCAAAAAAATGGATTTTTTTTAATTTCAAAAATTCGCCACTATTGCGTACAATATGATATGAAAGGGTGCTTAAGAATCTATAATTCCATATTTTGAATATTATCAAATTTGGCTAAATATACTTATGGACTATCGCCACTTGAGCAACAACACAAAATTGAAAAAACAACATTGATGCACATGCAGGCACCTACGGAGAGAGATGGTGGGCTCAAGAAAGGAAATTTGGCAAATGGATTGGTTGATGGTGCATAAGAGCCATGATGGCTGGCAGGCATGGAAACAACAACAACAAGAAAAGAGTGGAAGAAGGGTGTCAGCCTTCTTTTTTTTCCTGGCTATATATAGCCAAAAAGATAAAATTAAAATTAAAATAGCTAAAATCAAGTGCTTTATGATTTTTGATTTTCAGTAGCCAGAATTCCACCAAAATTTAAGTAAATATTGCCAAATTTATGTGCATGGATTCAAGTAGGTGGCCACAAATATAGAAGGATGTTTTAACTAGTGTTGGTAGGGTATATACATAGGTATGTAAAACTGGAACCAATTGGTATCACTTTATGAAAATCTAGGACATATTTTGGTTTGTTGCTTGCCTCCATGATTATATTTGTTGTACGGGATAGGAGCAGTGAAAATATATGTAGCAGCAGTGGAGGCGCTCAGGAATAAGGAAAGACAGGTTGAAACTCAATTTACCACCAAAATTGGTGGAAAAAGTAGTTTGGGTCCCAGCTATTTTGCTTTGTGAAATTTTCATTCCCAGTTACAGGTTTGATGCCCTATTATGCTGAAACTGGCTGTTCTTGGCCCCTAATTGCGAAACTTTACAGATAACTCTATTGTGTGAATTTTGGTTTTGTTTCTGGGTATGAATATGTCAAGTTTAGTAGTAGATCTACAAAGCCCTAATTGTTGTCTATTCATGTTCAAACTTGAGATACCCCAAAACATGTAGGATGTTATATATACTTGCTTGATATGTATATTTAAAGAACATTTGAATACTCATGTTTTAACCCGTTGTCCAAATTGAAAAAGACTTTGATACCCATACATAGTTGGTATATTAAAATGGACATACCCATCCAACACTGGTTTAAACATTTTTATTTTCATGTTTAGCTTGTAGCCAAATTTGGTTAAATCTTCTTATTCTTGATCATCATTTTGGCTACATCCTAAAAAACCATTGATGGGTGTCATCATTCTAGATGTCAAGTTTTAGGGTATCCGAAATTGGAGGTTCAAAAATTTGCTAAAATTGGATTTGGCTCCATGTCATGAGGTCGCATGTTGAAACTAAAACACATGTATGACACATGTATGGTTTAGGTCTAGGGTTGTAAGGTATCTAAATTGGAGGTTTTGAAATTTGTTGCAATAAGATTTGCTCCGAACCATGATTTAAAGCCTTATTGAAGGAATTGAAACCCATGTATTAGGCAAGTTCTAAGTGAAGTTTTGGGGTATTTGGACCTAAGGTTTAGAAACTTGTTGAAACCAAATTTGAAACCAATGGGTATGGGTAGGTTATATGTATACCCATGACTAACGATTATCCAAAATCAAAAGAACCAGTTCTCACCCTGGTCAAGGCAACATAAGAAATCAGCTGGAATAAGATTTTTCTATAGAGTTGAGCACATTGAATATAATAATCAAGCTAGGTTGGCTCATTTGGGAATATAAATAAATATAATATAATATAATATATATAAATAATCAAGCTAGGTTGGCTCTTACTAATTATAACAACATTGCCATTGGCACGGTGTGCAAATTGTAATAGATATCGAAATATCATAATTGAGTTGGCAATTTATTTATTTTTTAATTTGTCAAAATTTTAAAAATTATTGCACGGATTGTTGAAATTTTGAAATTTGGTAATGGCAAGCAACTCCAAGTCTCATTCACCTTCAAACTAGGCTTATCATATAAAATGCAAATTAAAGAAATGAAATATTATTCATTTGGTGAGGTATTTTGATTTTGAGTGTTATTTTTTCTAATTCTTCTAAGGAAATGGTTGATCATCATTTTTATTATACTGATTTAACCAACAACTTGAGAATGTTTTGTGGAAATTCCCAATAGATTGTTTAAGGACAACTTTGTTTTTCTTTTTTATTGCTACAAAAAAAAAGTAACCAAATCATGAAAAATAAGCTATATATTTCACAAGCTAGAGATGGTTGGCAAATTTGTTACTATTTCACATAATCATGAAAGTAGTTGTGTCTCAAATTTCAATGGCGTATGGGATCCTATTGGCAAACAAGAATTCTTGTAAAGGCACTTGCAAGCAAAAACCAAAAAATGTAGCAAACAATTGGTGTGCATCAAAATGAATGAAAAATGATTATTTTTTTAATTCATGTTGAAATTATAAATAATTTTGGAATGTGGGCCAAAAACATTGAGAATAAATATTTAATGTGCTAAATTGCCTTCAATAAACAAAAAAAGCATTTGGCATTAAAGTGTTCAATTTATTTGAATGTTACAATAATCTTATTTTGAGTGACATCCAATGCCCATGTGTAGGGACCTTGACTATAAAATCCAAGGTGATTTTGTGTCTTCGAATTCTATGAATTTTATTAATGTCAAATTTCTATTTTAATATAATATATGCCATAATAAACACCAACACAAAATTTGCATCACACATGTGTGATGAGCCATGGCTATTTGTGCAAAGAAAAATCACATCCTCTTTTGGCAACATTACACTCATAATTTCCAATTTATTAACAATTAAGTTAGGCTTTTTATCTAAAGGATTTTGACACCCAGTGTAAAAGAAAATTTATTACTATAAACATACTTTGAAATTATATGTGGGCCTTTCGACATTGATGGCATCGTAAGCTTCTAAATCCCTTCAGAAAAATTCATGAGTTTTATTTTTTTGAATTAAAAAAAAAATCAAGACCAAAAATTTGAAGACATGGCACCATCACAATCTTGCTCCAAATGAGATTTTTTAATGAATACATGGAAAATGCCACTCGTAACTATGTTTTGTTGCAAGTACATATGCTAACATAGCCTATTTGCCATGGGTTAGAATTTTTTTGAAAGCTTATCACAAATGGCCAATTCCTTTGCATACCCATTGTTAGAATTTGTTGATATGTTATTGGATTAGTTGTAGCCCTAAATTAGGGGTTTTTCAAGTCTAAAGCATGATGAGTGTAATCAAAGGTCACATCAACTTTTGGTGTTGGAGGTTTGAATGTTGTTGATGGTGTTTGGAGACGCAAGGGTTTAGGGTTTATCTATTTAGTTTGACATTCTAATGTAAAGAAAAAGGAAAAGTCACATTTGTTTTTTGTTTCTTGACAAGCTTGGTTAAGGCCATATTGAAGATTTTATTTGTTTGGAAAAAAAGGCTATAAAATGGTTGTTTTATAGTGGAATTTGGGTGTGAGATAGGTGTGTCTATTGTTTTTGGAAATGAAGTTGGTGATGGAGGATGTGGCCCCTTTACAATGATGAAAGTGAGGTTTTGCAAGTGGAGAAAAGGAGAATGTGAGAAATGATATGAGGACTTAAAAAAATGAGAGATAAGGGGTGTGTTGGTTGGTTGCACAAAGCAAGTCAAAGCAAAGATATCTTTCTTTTCTTTTGTGGGTTGGTGTGTGAAAATGTTCACGATAAGTTTTTGTTTATGTCCAATTTAATCTATTCTACATGGAAAATTAGGACAAAGTGCAAGATTAAACACTTTGATGTTTCAATGTAAATTACATGTGAAAACAATGATAATCTCTAGATATGAGTTAGTCTAGTGAGTTTTCTTTATCTCAAATTTAGTATATTTAAAAACTTATTGGTTTGTGTTTTTTGGAGTTGAAATGTTGGGTGATGGGAAATTAAACCCATGTTTATGGAAACTTCGGAAAAAAAACTTGGATCCAACATCTTAATGTAGCACTACATATAGAAATCTTTTCATGTCCTTCAAGTTGTAGTGAATTTTTCTTGGAACCCTTCTTTTTGTAAACATTTCCCTGACAATGGGATGGAAATTGGGGTATTTTCTATTTGTCTTCTGGGTATGGGATTATACTAAAGTAGGTATGTGTGTTCACACATGCATGATGTTAGAGAAAATATAAAGGAATTTCCCATATGTGGTTGAATTGCAGATGGAAACCTCAATTATTATATTTGAACATATTGTATGGTGGGAGTTGATGTTTAAAGGAAACCACATAGAAGACCATGATAGCTCAAGAAAGGGAATTTGGAACGATTTGATCCAAACATGTGCCTATAAAATGGCCTAGATTTTTAGGGTTGTATGTTCACATTGAATTGTTTATAATGTTCATGGCAATCCTTTCCCACGCAATAAACATATGTTTTGAAATTTCTTTTTTAGGAATGTGTTATTGAAAAACTTTTGGACTTTAATATCCCTTTTATCTTTGGTATCAAAACATTATTTTTTTTAATGGATTAAATTTGTAAGGAATGGATATTGGTGTTTGATATTAATGATGTGGGAAGAGAGTGTCACAGATGGCAATGCCATGGGGTTCATTCATTTGAATGTTCATCCATGACTTGTAATGAACTTGTACCTAACTCCTAGTTTAATGTTAATTCATTTTTAGTTAACTTCTAATTAAGTTGTAATTCACTTCTAGTTCACTTTCAGTTAAGTTTTAATTAATTCTCAATTCACTCTTAATTCACTTCCAGTTCACTTTCAGTTAATTCTTAGTTCATTTCTAATTCACTTTCAGTTAATTCTTAATTAACTTTCAGTTGAATCCAAGTTAAATTCTAGTTAAGTATGAATTAATTCCCAATTACCTCCTAATTACTTAAGCAATGAGCAAATTGGAAGACTTGTCAATGAAAATAAGAAACATTGACTACAAAATGATTTTCAACGTGGTAGACATTGATAATATGACTTGCTAGTTGAACTTGATTTTTTAATTAAAGTGGGAACGACTGTTGATGTTGAACATGGATTAATACAAACTTAAAGTGATATTGGTGATAAGGTATAAGTTTTACCTTTGAACATGTTAAACATGCTTTTGGTTTTGGAAGAAAATGGCAAACATGATGTATTGCAAAATTATTTGGAAAATTTACAAATTGTTGTAAAAGATGAACATGAATAAAAAATAGTTGCCTTGTTTGGAAACATTAATTTTTATGGTGAAAGTGAAGCAAACTCGAAATGAAATGTTGGATCCAACATTGAAAGAAATGATGATTCTTCATAGTCAAAGGTCATACAACTATATTTTCATGTTTTGCATAATGATCTACATGATAAAGGTTTGGAACAAATGGTGGAAAAAGAAAGGCCTAATCAAATCATGAACCTTATGTGTCATGACCAAGGAAACAAGATTAACATTGATAAGATGTTTGCAAAAGATGATCTTCAAAATTGGCTACATTGGGTGGATGAAGGATAAATAACCATAATGACACATATGTGCAAATTGAAGGAACAAAAATCTATTGATTATCCAATGTTGATGCAACTTACCCAAGTTTCTATCAAAAAGGTGCATCACTAATTACCTTTTAAACAATATGACATAATGTGATTGGAGATCAAAAGCAAGATTAAGTTGGATTTGAGTCTCAAAGAAGGACATGTACATGAACTATGGAACATATCATAACAATTTTCAAGTGTATTTACATGGCATAAATGGGAATTAGGATGTTGTACTTTTGGAGAACATGCAATTGACACTTGGATTTCTTCCATGTAAGACAAGTCCCAATAGACTTTCTTTTTGGGAACAAACCAAGGTAAAATGACAAATTGAGGCACTAGGGTAAAGAAGCTAGTTAGTGAACACCTAATAACTCAAAGGAGGTAGAATCCTCACACATTGTTCATTTGGTTGTAAATTCAAAAAATATTTGTAACCCTCCACCTATTACTTCCAATGCTATAAAATTTGACAAAGGAATGGGGAAAATATGGGGTGTTTGGTGTAAGGGGATTCAATGTTCGATGATAGGTGAATTAAAACATATTAAAATTTCAAGCTTAAAATCTTTGATCATTGCATCTTTGTTTATGGAATACAAAGAAGTTTTGACAAGCCTTA
>Ga0116231_10014547_pt1 | contig 10531 bp, 4 predicted proteins | sample S1TSphgellanicum_2_FD_89695 | JGI IMG/M metagenome (GOLD analysis project Ga0116231, IMG submission 89695) | Host-associated microbial communities from peat moss isolated from Minnesota, USA - S1T2_Fd - Sphagnum magellanicum MG | ecosystem: Host-associated > Plants > Peat moss > Unclassified... | reverse complement strand
TGCAAAATGCGGCACCAGCGGATAGACGTTATTGCGCTTGGCCTCACTGTCGAACAGTGCCACCAGTTCCTTCAGCTTGGCCGGGTTGGCCGTGGCGAGATCATGCGCCTGGCTGTAATCCTCTGTCAGGTTGTACAGCTCCCAGGGATGGTTGCCGACTGGCGTGGTTTCCCATTTTTCGGCGAAGCTTTCCCAGGGAAGCAAATGGCGGGAGCCGGCCCACCAGCCATCCTTATAAATGCCGCGATTGCCGACCATTTCAAAAAACTGCACGTGGTGCGTGGAGGGTGCCTTGGCATCGGTGAAGCTTGCGGCAAGGCTATGGCCTTCCAGCGGTAATTGCTTCACGCCATCCACCACCGCCGGCGGCGTAATGCCCGCCACGTCGAAAATGGTTGGCGCAATATCCGTCACATGCTGGAACTGGTCGCGCACCGCGCCATGGTCGCTGATCCTGGCTGGCCAGGAGACCACCAGCGGATCGGTTGTGCCGCCCAGATGTGAGGCCACCTGTTTGGTCCATTGGAACGGCGCATCGAGACCCCAGGCCCAACCGACAGCATAATGATTGAAATAAAGGTCGCTCCCGAGGTCCTTGGCGATCTTGTTGCGATCTTCCACCGGCTGATTCTTGCCCGCAACCGTCTTGGCGTCCTCGCCCTCCAGGCCGCCTTCCGCACTCGCGCCATTGTCCCCGACAATGTACAACACCAGTGTGTTGGAATCCTTGCCTTCCGCGTGGATGGCATCAAGAATGCGTCCCACTTCGTGGTCGGTCTGTTCCAGGAAGCCGGCATACACCTCAGCCTGGTGCGACAGCAGCTGTTTCTGCGCCGGTGTCAGTGAATCCCAGGCCGGAATTTCAGCCGGGCGCGGCGTCAGCTCTGCATTGGCCGGAATTACGCCGGCCGCTTTCTGACGAGCGAACGTTTCCTCGCGCAACTTGTCCCAGCCCTGGTCGAACTTGCCTTTGTATTTGTCGATCCACACTTGCGGCACCTGGTGCGGCTCATGCGTGGCGCCGGTGGCGAAATACAGGAAGAACGGTTTGCCGGGCGCCACCGCGTCGTGCTGGTGAAGCCAATGGATCGCGTCATTGGCCAGGTCGATAGTCAGGTGATAGCCCTGCCCCGGCGTCGGCCCGGGATCCACCGCGGACGTATTGCGATAGAGATGCGGCTCCCACTGATTATCCAGCCCTGCCAGGAAGCCGTAGAAATATTCGAAGCCGAGCGAAGTGGGCCAATGCGTGAACGGGCCGGCCGGTCCCACTTCCCAGGTCGGCGTGTTGTGCCATTTGCCGAACGCCGCGGTACTGTAGCCGTTGTCCTTCAGAACTTCGGCGATGGAGGAGGCGCTTTTTGGCCAGAGCGAATTATAGCCGGGGTAGCCGCTGGAGCCTTCCGTGACCGTACCGAACCCGAGCTGATGGTCGTTACGGCCGGATAGCAGCGCCGCGCGCGTCGGCGAGCACAGCGCATTCACGTGAAAATTATTGTAGCGCAGGCCGCCTTGCGCCAGTTTCTCCAGTTCTGGCACATTGACGGGGCCTCCGGTAATGGCACTGGCACCGAAGCCGACATCGTCCAGCAGCACAAGCACGATATTTGGCGCCGTCTTGGCCGGCTGAACCGGCTTTGGCCAGTCAGGCTTGGATTTGTTGCGGTCGGCATCAATCTTGCCGGCGAATGGCGGCGGTTGAATCGGCAGGCTGCCAGATTGGGTTTGCGCGCGTGCGCCGAACCAGCCCTGGGCCAGCAGCGCGGCACCCGCCAGTAATGCCGCCCGAAGGCCCCGCCTGCGCACCATGGCAACGGACTTTTCGCCCTGCGTCACATGGGTGTCGTCCGGCACGAATTTGTCAACAAGTGTCATGTCAATAACCTTCCGCAACTGTTTTGCCCTGGTATGCAGCCGATCTTATCGCAAGCCTGCTTCGCGGCTTAATGGCCAGCCTATCACTTGAGCTCCAGTGTGATTTGTTGAATTTTGCCGTTGAACGAAAATGGCGTTTCGTATTCGTCACTGACCGGCGAGCCAAGATCGGCGCCAACATCGAAGGTTTCACCGAAATTGCCGAACGAAGTAAGGTCGCCCTCGCCTTCCAGCCGGCCATTGACGAAAAGCCGTCCATGGCCGCCATTGGGCGCCAGTGTTTTCGCCACACTAGCTGGGGAGGCGGTGAACTCGTAAACCACATGCACCTTGCCGGACGGCAACGGATCGCCGGCCTCAATCACCTCGCGGCTATGTGCGGCAGCATTGTTTTCGTAAAGCAGCCTTCCGTCCTTGATATAGAGGCTGAAACCGCCATAACGGCCGCCCTCCGCCACGATCACGCCCGATGCACCGGTGGCTGGCAGCTCCACATCAGCGGTCAGCACATGCGAGCGCCCGCTCAGGATAGGCGCCGCACGGATCGGCAAGCGCGTCACGCCATCACGATAGGTGAACGAAGTTTTACCCGCGGCCGGCGAAGGCTGCGGCAGGCGCAGCGGCGCTGTCGGATAAGCGTGATTGCGCTTTGCTTCGCTGTCGTAGAGCGCGATCATTTCGGCCAGCTTGTCCGGCTGCTGATCGGCCAGATTATGCGCCTGGCTGTAATCAGCAGTCAGATTATACAGCTCCCACGGGTGCAGCCTGTCTGGATCCTCGCCGCTCCATTTGTCCGGGCGCCCGGATTCCCACGGCAGCAGGAAGCGGCGGCCGGCAAACCAGCCATCCTTGTATATGCCGCGATTGCCGACGAGCTCGAAATACTGCACGGTATGACCGGTCTGCGCGGCCGGATCGGCGAAAGTAGGCACCAGGCTTTTCCCTTCGAGCGGGATTTGCTGCACGCCATTGACGATGTCTGGCGGCGTCACGCCGGCGGCCTGATAAATGGTTGGCGCGATATCCACGATATGGCTGAACTGGCGGCGCACATCGCCATGCGCGTTGATCCTGGAAGGCCATGACACGATCAGCGGGTCGGTAATGCCGCCGAGATGGGAGGCTACCTGCTTGGCCCATGGGAAAGGCGCATTTAGAGCATAAGCCCAGCCGGCGCCGTAGATATTGTTCAGGGCTTTCGAGCCAAGCTCGCTGGCGCGGGCCAGCTGGGTGGAGACGGCATCGGCGCTGCCGTCGGCCCGGCGCAAATCGCCGCCAAGCGGGCTGCCTTCCTCCGTCGCGCCATTATCGCCGACAATATAGAACACCAGCGTGTTGCCGGCGCGGCCCTCGTCCTTAATGGCCTGTAGCACGCGGCCCACTTCGTGGTCGGTTTGCGCAAGGAACGCGGCATACACCTCCATCTGGTGCGCCAGCAGCTTCTTCTCGTCGGTGGTCAGCGAATCCCAAGCCGGCAATTCGGCCGGTCGGGGCGAAATATCCGCATTGGCAGGAATGATGCCGCGCGCCTTCTGCTGCTCGTAAATCTGTTGCCGAAGGGCGTCGTAACCGGCATCGAAGCGGCCTTTGAACTTGTCGATCCACTCCTGCGGCACCTGGTGCGGCGAATGCGTGCCGCCGGTGGCGTAGTACAGAAAAAATGGCTTTTCCGGCACAATGGCGTCGTGCTGGTGCAGCCATTTAATGGCGTCATTGGCGAGATCGACGTTCAGGTTGTAGCCCTGCGCCGGCGTGGCCGGCGGCTCCACGGCGTTGGTGCCGCGATACAGCGAGGGCTCCCACTGGCTGGTAGCCGCCTGCATGAAGCCGTAGAAATATTCGAAACCCTGGTAGGTCGGCCAACGGTCGAACGGCCCGACCGGGCTGACCTCCCACACCGGCGTGTTGTGCCATTTGCCGAACGCCGCCGTCGAGTAGCCGTTATCCTTCAGCACCTCGGCGATTGAGGCGGCACTTTTCGGCCACACGGAATTATAGCCCGGATACCCCGCTGCACCTTCGGTAATCGGGCCGAACCCCACTTGGTGGTTGTTACGGCCTGATAGCAATGCGGCGCGCGTAGGCGAGCACATCGCATTGACGTGGAAATTGTTATAGCGAAGGCCCTGACTGGCAAGCTGGTCCAATGCCGGCGTCTGTATTACGCCGCCAAACGCCGAGGACGCACCGAAGCCGACATCGTCAAGCAGCACGAGCACGATATTTGGTGAGTTGGCGGGTGCCTGCACCTCCAAGGGCCAGGCCGGCTTGGCGTGATAGCGCGACGGATCGGCCGTGCCAGCAAAGGGCTGCGGCGGTTTGGGCAAAACCTCCGCGGCCAGGCAGGAGGCGGCCAGCGGCAGAACGGCACCGCCGGCCAACAGCCACGCGTGCAAACGATGATGCATGACCTGCTCCCTACAGCTTGATCCGGACGGTTGCGCCGAACGTGGCCGGATCGCCGATATTGCCGTAAAGCAGGCCGCTGAACGGCGGGGTGGTGCCACGCACCAGGTAGTAATCGGTGTTGGTTGCGTTATGCGCCCACAGGAACAGGTCGTATTTGCCATCAGCCGTGCGCGCACCCGCCCGCAAGTCGAGCAGCCCATAGCCCGGAACTTTCGAATAGATCGAATCCGACGCCGCCACGTTGAAGCTGGAGCGCAGACTGAAATCGGCGCCGAAATACCCAATGATGTCATAGTGGCCCCAGCTGCCGAGGGGCTGGGTGATTTCGCCGCCCGTGGTCATTACCCAGCGCGACGTGCCAGGGACCGTCTCCCCCGTCAGGTTGCAGATTTTCGTCGCCGCGCCGGATTCCTCAATCGGGCACTGGCCTTGCGGATAGGACTCATAAATCGCCCAGGTGTAGGCGCCAGCGAAATTCAGCGTCAGCCAATCGAACGGATTCGCGTGGCTATCCACCTCGAAGCCCTGCGATTTTACCTTTGGCACGCTGGCCACATAGGAAGTGAAGGCCGGCGGATTGGTGCCCGGCTCCACGGAAGCTGTGATGCCCTGGTAATCGGAATCCTCGATCCAGAACGCGTCGGCGTTGGCGATGAGCTTGTTGTTAAACCAGGAGGATTTTACACCGATTTCGTAATCGTCGATCCGTTCAGGCTTGACGATCGGGTTGACCAGGAAGTCCGGCTTGCCGTCAACCAGCGTGGCCGGCAATAGCGTGACGTTGGTGCCGGAGGATTTGTTGCCGCGCGCATATGTCGCATAGGCGATGATATCGTCCGACACCTTGTAGGTGGCAGTGCTCAGATACGACAGCGCCGCGTTATGCGTCAGATTCTTGTAGTAATAATACGGCACCGGAAAGCCGAAAATACCAGCCCGTATTTTCGTAATCGCCGCGGCCAGCTTCTTTGGCAGCGTATCCACCGGCACGCCGCCGTCCTGATACTGATCGTAACTACCGGATTTATCTTCGTACGTGTAACGCAGACCACCGGTCAGATCGATCCTGTCCGTCACGTGCCAGGTTGCCTGGCCGTACGTGGCATAGCTGTTGGTTACCGGGTCGGTTTTGGTAAAGACGCGGTAATCGTTCAGCGCCAGAGTGGAAATTGCCTTCGGCACGGTGGGCAGGAACCATGGGCCGCCGTCGGCGCCGAAACCGGTTGTGCCGGCGCCTTCCAGATCCTGATAGAAGAAATACCCGCCGGCGGAGTAATCCACCGGGCCGCCGGTCGGCGAGGTGACACGGAATTCCTGGCTCGCCTGCTTCTGCCAGTTCTGCTGGTTGCCAAAGGTTTCAGTCTGCAGGCCGACCCCCGGCGACGCGCCGTTCTGCGGATACCAATTCCAGAACCGCCACGCCGAAATGGAGGTCAGCGTGAAATCGTCCAGCAAATAATCCGCCTGCGCCGAAACGCCGCCTGTCTCCATGCGGAAATAAGTCGGATCATTGATGGCGGTGTCGCGCGTGAACGGGTTGAAGCTCGGAATCTGATAGCCGGTGAATTTCTCGCGCACGAATACGTCGTTCGGTATCGTCGTGCCGTTGGTCAGCGTGGTGAACGCGCCGGAGACCATATTCACGCAGCAGGTTTCGTACTGGTGCGCGTAATCGGCGATCAGGCGAACCGTAAGGTTGTCGTTCGGCGTGAGCAGCACCTGGCCGCGCACCGCCTTATCGTCCAGGCCGCCATAATGCTGGCCTGCGACAACGCTGGTAATGGTGCCATCACGTGAATCGCCAAGGAACGAGACGCGGGCGGCCACCTTGTCGCTAAAACCGTCGCTGACCGTGCCTTTCACCTGCCAGTAGCCATAATTGCCGACCGAGGTTTCCAGTTCGGCGCTCGGGGTGAAGCTTGGCAACAATGTATGCACATCGATCGCGCCGGCCGTGGTGTTCTTGCCGAACAGCGTGCCCTGCGGGCCGCGCAATACCTGCACGTTGCTGATATCCGGCAGGTCGAACGATGCGGTGCCTGGCCGGGCATACAGCACGCCATCAACGTAAACACCGACGCCGGCCTCCAGGCCGTCATTCGACACCGACACGTTGTTGCCGACACCGCGGATATTGAAGCTGGTGTTGCGCGGATTGAATTCACTGACCTGCAGCGTGGGAACCAGGAATTCAAGCTGGGTGATCGCGGTGGTGCCGGTGTTGGCCAGCTTGGCGCCGCTGACCGATGTCAGCGCGATCGGCACTTTCTGGGCTTTTTCGATGCGGTGGCGTGCGGTGACAACCACTTCCTCGACGGCGCTGGAGGCGCTGCCGGCGGAGGCCACCTGAACCGGCGGCGTGCTGGCCGCTTGGGGTCCGGCCGGCGCGGCCGGCGCCGCCATTTGGGCCAGCGCCGGGACGGACCCGGTCAACAGCGCGAGCATGGCAGCCGCCGGGATAACGGGGCGCAAGGCGGTGCTGCAGCGCAGCGCCGGCACCGAGGCGTGACGCTGGACCCGTCGGCTGCCTGGGGAATACATTAGGCACGCTCCATGTACGTGAATTTGGTTAATCCACGATAGAGAGCCGCGCATAGGATTTGTTGTCAACCCGGGATTTCAGATTGATAAAGAATCGAATGCCCGCACGGAGGGGCAAAATCGGTCAGGCTGGCGAAAAAGGCGAAGCGATTCGCGCCGCACTGGGCCATCGCGAATTGCTAGCGTACGCTTGAAAAAGCGTTGCCCACAGCGCGATCTTCTTGAATACACTTGTAATACGACGGATCCCTATCCCTTAGCATGTGGCGGTTTGACAACATCTTTTCGTTGTGTTGCGCGGGCCCACTATTCCGCTTGTTAAGCGTCCGTCACGCGGCCGGCTCTGAAGGCGTGCAGCGCCAGGCTCAGAGGCTGGTTGCGGTATGGCTTTGCATAAGGGCGCCCTTACTGGCGCCGGCCAAGCACCACGGCCAGGCAATTTTGTTATAACGCGATTCTATAGTAGAATACCTTAGTATGCAGCTCATTGAAGAACTGGGGCGAGCTTGCTTCCACTACCCGCTCGCTTGCTGCCGCCCCTTCCCACTTCCTGCGTGGATGAGCGGCACGGCACTCAGGCCCGGGCCTCAGAACGTGTTCTGGATGCCGAAATAGTAGGAAAATTGGTCATTTGTCCGCGCGTTCTGCAACCCCTCGCCGGCGGACAGCAGCAAATGGTAGTGGTCGTTGAAATCGTAGATCGCGCCGATATTGAAGCCCGTGCTGTCCCGCCCGGGCTCGGTGGCCGCGGTTTGGTGAAACACTTCGGCGCCGATTGCCAGCTGCTTGGTAACTTGCCGTTGCAGCAGCCAGCCCACGAAAAAATAATTGCGGTTGCCGGCGCCCGGATTGATCCAGTAGCCGCCGCCGCCATAGGTGGTCCAGTCGCCGTCATCTTTCTGTAACCAAACCGGCATGAAAATCTGCGCGTGGCCGGCGCCCAGGCCCAGCCGCGCATTTCCTGTGGGCGCTTCCACCAAAGGAAATATGCCTATATCGGGCACCCAGCCATCTTTGTCCTGCTCGATGAAGCGGTATTTCGTGCCGAGCTCGATATCGCCCAGGCCGTACTGAAATCCGTCACCGGCTTGCGCGTTGAAGGCAATGGGCGCGATGACATGCAATTGCAAATTGGGCGCCGCACCGTAATTCACTTCAACGCCAGGCAGGATGCCGCGCGTATCGCCTTGCACTGCGTTTTCGGTGGAAAAGCCGTAAATTTCCCAATGCTGATTATCCACCGGTTCGGGGTCGTCGGTCAAAAATGGCGGCCCTGCGGATGCAACGCCGGCCCACGCAACACCAGCGCAGGCCGTAACGGCGGCTACGCTGCAAAATCGGAAGCGCCGCACGCCTGCCTGCCTCTCCCAAAGCCCATGCAAGGCGGGAATTTCAATGTCCGCCAGGCCAGATCATGACGGCTGTGTCGGGAATACTCCAGACCTTATTCCGCTCAAGGCAACACGCACGCCATCGTCCTGAACCGCGCAATCGTCCTGCACCGTGCGAGTATGCTCAACCCCTGTGATCGCCGCGGCCGCCACCGCCACAACAACCGGAAAGGCCCGTGCAGATAGACTGGCGCGCCAACGGTCGTGCGCGGCGTCCACCTGCTCATGCACCGCTTGACTACCCTGCGGCCTCGTATCGGACCTTAAACCCTCCATCCCTGTCCGGTTTGAGTTGAGCGCGGTCTACTAACGAATCGCCGGCGCCGTTCCGGACGGCGCGCGGCCGGCCATGGACCGGAATACCTGGCGCGGCTCCGATTAGCTATCGCGCCAGCGTCATCGCTTACGGTCCAGGCGTTCCGCAGTCAGGCGTTCCGCAGTCAACAGATACTGTGCGTATAAAATCTATGGCTTATAACTTTACGCGCAATGACCAACCTAGCCGCCATACCGCCGTGCATAAGCGGCTTGGCGGGCTGCCAACTCCGATGCGCGGCCGGCTGGCGTGATTGGCTGCAAGCCGCCCAGGGCAGACACCTTGACCAGTCGCACCTCGCGCACGCCTTTGGCGTTTGGGATGAGGGGCTGCGGCAGCTTCTGCCAGCGGACAAAAATCGAACCGTCGTGCAAATCGGTGGTGTCCAGCCAGTTGACCTTGCCGGGATCGTGCGCTGCGAGCACCAGTGTGATGGTGCCGTCGCCGTTCGGCCGAGTCTGCGCCAGGTTCAGCGACGCGGTGTGGTGAATGTAGTCGAGCGAGCCAAGCCAGGGGTTCGCCAGCTGCACAGCGAGATATTTGGCGCCGATCGGATCGAGCGTGATCAGCAGCGCTTCATCATCGGCAATGTGAAAATGACCGGATGCCGACAAGCCCCATCGGCCGCCTTCGCGGATTTTAGGGGCTGAGAGCTGGTTGGCTGGCCCCTGGAAAAACCCCGGCGCATTGGCGAAACCACCGCCCTTTGCCTTCTGGATGACGGGCGCGATTTGCTGCACCCGGGCGGCCGCCTGCTGCGCGAGATCCGCCTCCGTGGCCGGCGGTGCGGGCTGCGGACCGTCCACTCGGGTGAGGGTCAGGCGATAGGGCGTTTCCGTGCGCCAATCCTGAATCGTGTCGCGAATGAGCAGGAAATGTGCGGCTGGCGTGGTCGCGATATGGTTGGTATCGGCAGGCCGCTTTTCGGGGCCCACTGTCAGGGTGAATGAGCCTTCTGGCGCCTTGCGGATGTCGGTATCCACCAGCTCCTGGATCACTTTGCTCCATTGCGCCTCGGCCGGAAGGGCGGGAAGAAGTTGCACCGAAAATTGCACCGGCGGCTTGCCAGCAGGCGCAGCGCTGATCCGGTAATGGGCACCATCCTCTACCGGAACGATGCGAAAGACATTGTCCACGTTCGGCATCAGCACCTTGCTGGCGGGCACATTAATGCCGAACCAGTTGTGCGCCGGCGCCCAAACCCATTGCAGGCGCGGCCGTCTCGGATCTCGGTTAATGCTGTCTTGCACGGATGCGAACAGAATTTCGTTTATTGCGGGCGCCAAGGTGGCGCGGCCTTCAGGCGTTGCCGCGTACGGATCGGCGGCGAACAGTTTTTCTACCGCGGCGCGCTGAGTCTGCACCTGCGAGCTGGCGAGCAAACGCAAGGCCTGGTCGTCCAACGCGCGTTGGTCCGGCGTGGCGAGTGGACTTGGCTGGGCCAGCGCCGTACCGCACAGCGCCAAGCTGCCGAGCAGTATATGGGTTGCTAATCGGCTCATTCGATCGTCTCCACTGCATGGCCGCACAGCAGCACGGAGGCTGGCACCATGTTCCGCCGGAATGGTCACACCCCCAAAACGCGTAGTATTCTTGCCTTGGCCTCGCCAAATTCCGCGTTCGTGCGCTCACGCGGCCGCGCCAATGCAATCTCGGCGACCGAATGAATGCGCCCGGGCCGCGGCGTCATCACCACAACCCGGTCGGCCAAAAATACCGCTTCTTCGACATCGTGCGTTACCAGAACCATTGTTATGCGTTCCAGCTGCCAGATACGCTGCAATTCATCCTGCATGCGCGAGCGAGTCAGCGCATCCAGCGCGCCGAACGGCTCGTCCAGTAGTAGAATGCGTGGGCGGCCCACCAGGCCACGAGCGATGCTGGCACGCTGCGCCATGCCGCCGGAAAGCTGGCGCGGATAGGCGCGTTCGAACCCGGCAAGCCCTACCAGCGCCAGATGTTCCTGCACCAGCTGCTGTTTTTCCGATCGCGACCCGGG
>Ga0116231_10014546_pt1 | contig 10531 bp, 8 predicted proteins | sample S1TSphgellanicum_2_FD_89695 | JGI IMG/M metagenome (GOLD analysis project Ga0116231, IMG submission 89695) | Host-associated microbial communities from peat moss isolated from Minnesota, USA - S1T2_Fd - Sphagnum magellanicum MG | ecosystem: Host-associated > Plants > Peat moss > Unclassified... | reverse complement strand
CGAACAGCTGGTCCGCCTCGGCGGACCGTCCGGCGGCGCCCGGCCCAAGATCCTCGTCGGCATCAGCGACTCTGGTCAACTCGTCCCCGATGATGAGCCGCTTCCCGACGGCTTCGCATCATGGATCGTCAAATTTCGTTCGAGCACCAACGATGTTCCGGATATCGGGCCACTCGAAGCCGCCTACGCGGATATGGCGCGCGCCGCCGGACTCGACGTTGCCGAAACCCGACTGATCGCAACGCGAGAAAGTCCGGGCTACTTCGCGACGCGACGGTTCGATCGCGGGCCGAACGGCACGCGTCACCACCTCCTTTCAGCGGCCGCGACCCTGGAGGCCGATTGGAGAATTCCGAACTTCGGCTACGAGATGCTCCTGCGGCTCACGCGAATCGCCACCCGCGATCAAGCCAGCGTCGAGGCCGTTTTTCGGCGCGCTGCCTTCAACGTCGTTGCACACAATCGCGACGATCATATCAAACAGCACGCCTTCTTGATGGCCGCCGACGGACGCTGGCGGGCCGCACCCTCGTACGATCTGACGTTCAATTATGGTTTCAACCGCAGTGGCCATTACTTGACGGTCGCCGGCAAAGATCGCGACATTACGCGCTCCGACCTTCTCACGCTTGCGGTCGAGGCGGACGTTCATGCCGCCATGGCACGAGAGATCATCGAGCAGGTTCACGACGCTGTCGCCCGCTTCGATGAGCACGCCACCCGCTACGCGGTAACGCCGGCGACCCGGACGGAGGTCAAGAGCGCCCTTCGCACGACCCGGATGCAGCCGTAGCCGTCGCCTTTTGCGCTCTCAGCACCGACTTCTTCGGCAAAGCCCCGCGCCGTTATTGCATAATTATTCGTTTTTATGTATAATTATGCAATCATGATGACCATGCCGGCGGCGGCGCGGCTGCGGGGGCGGAACCTGCTCTCGATCCTCGACCTCTCGCCCGATGAATTGACGAGCCTGATCGGCCTGGCACAGTACCTCAAGGCCTCGGGGCGCGAACAGCAGACGTTCTTGCGCGGCAAGACGCTGGCGATGCTCTTCGAGAAGCCGTCGCTGCGGACGCGTGTATCCTTCGAGGTCGGGATGACGCAGTTGGGCGGTCACGCCATCGCCGCGACCGGCAACGACTTCATGGTCGGCGCGCGCGAGACGCCGGAAGACGCCGCCCGCGCGCTCTCGCGCTTCGTCGATGCGATCGTGGTTCGGACCCACGCCCACGAGCCGCTCCAGCGCTTCGCCGCCTCGGCGACCGTGCCGACGATCAACGGCCTCTCGGCCGCCGCCCACCCGTGTCAGGCCTTGGCCGACATCCTCACGATCAAGGAGCGTTTCGGCACGCTCGCCGGCCTGCGACTCGCGTTTCTCGGCGACGCCCGCAACAACGTCGCCGTCTCGCTGACGGAAGCTGCGGCGATGTGCGGGATCTCGGTCACGTTTGCCGCGCCGATCACGCACCGCCCGGCCGACGCGTTCCTCAGCCGGCTGGTGGAGCTCGGCAAACCGTACGGTGTGACGGCGCGCTGCTTCACCTCACCGCTGCGCGCGGTACGCGACGTCGACGTCGTCTACACCGACATTTGGACCTCGATGGGCGATGAAGCGCTGGTCGAACGCAACGCCGCGGCGCTCGTGCCCTACCGCGTCGACGCGGCGCTGATGGCGGCGGCCGCCTCGCACGCACTCTTCATGCACTGTCTGCCCGCGCACCGCGGCGAAGAAGTGACGGCCGAGGTGATCGACGGACCGCAGAGCGTCGTCTTCGATCAGGCCGAAAACCGGCTGCACGCGCAAAAGGCGCTCTTACTCGCACTCATGACGGATATCCGGGGACTTGGTGATGACTGAAGCGGTACTCAACGCACCCAAAACCAAACGCCAGCGCGCGATCCTCGCGCTGATCGCCGGGCGCCCCGTGCGCTCGCAGGACGAACTCGCGCTGTTGCTCGAGAGCCAGGGCTACGAGGTCACGCAGGCCACGATCTCGCGCGACATCAAGGAACTCGGCCTGATGAAAGTGCCGCTCAAAGGCGGCACCGGCGGCCAGTTCAAGTACGTCGAACCGAGCGCCGGCCCGATGTTCTCCTCGCGCCTGCACCGCGTCGTCGCCGAGCTCGTCGTCGGGGTGCGCGGCAGCGTGAACCAGATCGTCTTGCGCACGCCGCCGGGATCGGCGATGATGCTGGCCTCGGCGATCGACAGCACCGGTTGGCCCGAGGTCATCGGCACCCTCGGCGGCGACGACACCGTCCTCGTCGTCATCGAAAAACCCGAAGACTTACCCAAGGTCATGCAGCGCTTCGAAGACATGCGCAGCGACCACTCCGAATAGACCGGACAACAGACACAGCCAACGTCGCGTAGCCACCATGTCCATACATGTCGCGTAGCCACCATGTCATCCTGAGCCTGTCGAAGGATGGGCACGCCGCTCAACGTTATCTCACGCCCATCCATCGACAGGCTCAGGATGACACTCAGAACTGCCTCCCTTCTTATCTAGGAACACGGTCATGAAAATCGTTCTCGCGTATTCAGGTGGATTGGATACATCCGTCCTCCTCAAACAATTCGTTGAAGCCGGCCACGATGTCGTTGCGATGACCGCAAATCTCGGCGAGTCGGATCTCGTTGCGGGTGATGGATCGCAGGCGGCGCTCGATGCGGTGCGGCAGAAGGCGATTGCGCTCGGTGCGAAAGATGCCGTGCTCATCGACGCGCGCGAACGCTTCATCACCGATTTCGCGTATAAAGCGCTCGCGGCGAACGCGCGCTATCAGGGCGTCTATCCGCTCTCGGCGGCGCTCTCGCGCCCGCTGATCGCCGAGCTGCTGGTGGAAACGGCGAACGCGCACGGCTACAACGCCGTCGCGCACGGCTGCACCGGCAAGGGCAACGATCAGGTGCGCATCGAGGTCGGCGTGCGCGCGCAAGCGCCGCACCTGACCGCGCTTGCACCGCTGCGCGAGAAACCGCTCTCGCGTCCCGACGCGCTCGCCTACGCACAAGCGCACGGCGTTCCCGTCTCGCACACCGTCGCGAAGCCGTACTCGGTGGATGCGAACCTCTGGGGCCGCTCGATCGAAGCGGGCGTGCTCGAGAACCCATGGAACGCGCCACCGGAAGACGCCTACGCCTGGACCGTCTCGCCCGAGAACGCGCCGGCGGCCGGCAGCGAGGTGATCATCACGTTCGAACGCGGCGTCCCGTCGATGGACGGGCTTACGGGCGCCACCTTCATCGCCGAACTCAACAAGCTGGCGGGCGCGAACGGCGTCGGCCGCATCGACATGATCGAGGACCGGGTCGTCGGGCTCAAATCGCGCGAAGTCTACGAATGTCCGGGCAGCGTCGCGCTCATCGAGGCGCACATCGCGCTCGAACGCCTCGTGCTCACCCGCGACGAACTGCGCATCAAAGCCGGGCTCGACCAAAAATACGGCGAGTTGATCTACGACGGACAGTGGTCGGCGCCGCTGCGTCACGGGCTCGACGCGTTCAACGCGTTCGTCGCCCAGCGCATGACGGGCGAGGTGCGTCTGCGCTTGCGGCGCGGCGTCGCGACCGTCACCGGTTCCCGTTCACCGTTCGCACTCTACGATGAATCGCTCGCGACATACGGCCAAGGCGACACATTCCGTCACGACGCGGCGGGTGGCTTCATCCAAATCTGGGGCTTGCCGGTCGCCGCCGGAGCGGCGAAGGCTGCGGACGCGGCCGAACGCTCGACCCCGGCGCTCACCTGAGCGCGCCGTGATCGACGACGACGTCGAAGCGGCCGGCCTGCAGTGGGGCGGACGCTTCGCCGAAGCGCCCGATCCGGTACTGCTCGCGTTCGGTTCCTCGCTCAATGACGATTTGTTCCTCGCGTCGTTCGACGTCGTGTGTTCGCGCGGTCACGTTCGTGCGCTCGAAGGTGCGGGGCTGCTGAGCGCCGCCGCGGCGGAGGCGCTGCGCAGCGCGCTCGCAACGGTCGCGACGGAAATCGAGACCGGCGCGTTCGCGGCATTCGCACGCGCCGGCGCGTTCGAAGACGTGCATGGTGCAATCGACGCGCGCGTGCGCGAACTCGCCGGCGAAGCCGGCGAACAGCTTCACGCCGGACGCAGCCGAAACGATCAGGTTGCGACGACCCTCGCGCTCTACGCGCGCGACCGCGCCGGCCGCGGCCGCGCGCGCTGCGTGCAGATCGCAAGCACCCTGAACGCGCGGGCGCGCGCCGCGCTGGAAACCGGCACCGTCATCGCGGCGACCACGCACTGGCAGCCCGCACAGCCCGTGCTGCTGGCGTTTTGGCTCGACGCGGCGGCCCAGCCGTTTCTGCGCGCAGCACAGCGCTTTGCGGCCGTGCAGGCCGCCGCGTCGGCAGCCTGTCCGCTCGGCTCGGCCGCCCTCGCGGGTTCGTCGCTGCCGCTCGATCGCACGGCGGCTGCCGCCGAACTCGGCTTTGCCGAACCCTCGCGCAACGCGCTCGACACCGTCGGCGATCGCGATGTCGCGCTCGACCTTTTGCACGCCTGCGCGCGCGCGGTCGCGGCGGCCTCACGCGCATCGGAAGAATTCGTGCTCTGGACGACACCGGCGTTCGGCTACGCGCGCCTCGGCGACGCGGCCTCGACCGGATCGAGCCTCATGCCGCAGAAACGCAATCCCGATCCCTTCGAACTCGTGCGCGCCGCCGCCGCGCGCGTGAGCGGAGCGTACGCCGGCGCCCTCGGCTGCACGATCGGGATCGGCCTCTCGTATCACCGCGATCTGCAGGAGACGAAGTCGCTCGTGATCCGGGGGACCGAGCACGGGCTCGCGGCGCTCGAGGCGTTCTCGCGTGCGCTCGATAACCTTGTCTTAAATGAAGCCGCGATGGACGCGCGTGCCGCCGACGGCTACACGGTTGCAACCGATCTCGCGGACGCGATGATCGCGACGGGAACGACGGCACGCGCCGCGCACCGGGCCGTCGGCGCGCGCGTGCTCGCGGCCGAGCGCGCAGGCCGGCCGCTCGACGAAAGCGATGCTGCGGCGTTGGGAATTCCCGGCGCGCCGATAGATGCGCGGGCCTCGGTCGCGGCGAAACGAACGAGCGGTTCCACTTCACCTGCCGCCGTCGCAGCTGCAATCGACGCAACGGACGCGGATCTCGGACGTTTGAGAGCATCATGACGACCGTTCACATTGCCGGAGCCGGCGGGTATGCGGCGGCCGAAGCGATCCGTCTGCTGGACGCGCATCCGGGCGCCCGGATCGGCACGTTGATGAGTCGCAGCGGGGCGGGGACGCGCGTGTGCGATGCGTTTCCGTCGCTGCCGCACCTCACGCAAACGTTCGACGATTTCGAGACCGCGCTGCCGCAGGTCGCGGCCGGCGACGTCGTCTTCCTCGCCGCCGATCGCGACGTCGCGCTTGCGCTCACGCCGAAGCTGCTCGCCGCCGGCGCGCGGGTGATCGATCTCGCCGATACGTTCCGGCTCGAACCGCACGCGCACGGCGCCGTGTACGGATTATCGGAACGCTATCGCGATGCGATCGCAGGCGCGAACTTGGTCGCGAATCCGGGCTGCTATCCGACGGCCTCGCTGCTCGCGCTCGCGCCGCTCGGCGCGTTCGCCGATCGTATCGCGAGCGTCGTGATCGATGCGAAGAGCGGGATCACGGGCGCCGGGCGTTCACCGAAACTCGGATCGCTCTTCGCCGAAGTCGAAGGCGACGTGCGCGCGTACGGGCTGAGCGGCCACCGGCACGCTCCCGAGATTTCGCAAGAACTTCACGCCGTCGGCATCACCGCGCCGATGACGTTCGCGCCGCACGTCGTGCCGCTCTCGCGCGGCATGCTGGCCGACATCTACCTCATCCCGCGCGCACCGCTCGATCGCGATGCGATCCTCGCGACGCTGCGGCGCGCGTATGCGTCGAGCCCGTTCGTGACCGTCTTCCACGACGGGCGTGCGCCGTATCTACCGGCGCTGGAGAAGACGAACGAAGCGCATCTCGCGGTCTTCGAAGAGAGCGGGATCATCCATCTGCTTTCCGGGATCGACAATCTCGGCAAAGGTGCGGCCGGTCAGGCCGTGCAGAACATGAACATCATGCTTGGGCTTCCGGAGGATCAGGGACTTGGCGCTGTCCGTACCGTCGTCGGTTGAGGTCGAACCGCGGGTCATCGAGGTCCGCGGCGGCCTCGGAGCCGTACCCGGCGTCCGGCTTGCCGGCGTGCACGCCGGGATCAAAAAACGCAAGACCGACCTCGCGCTGATCGCGTTCGGGGGTCCGCAGGTCTGCGCGCAAGTCATCACCACCAACGACATCAAAGCCGCGCCGCTGATGGTCACCTCGGATCATCTCGATTTCGACGGCGATGCGATGGGCGCGATCGTGGCCAACGCGGGCTGTGCGAACGCCTGCACGGGCGAACGCGGGTTGCGCGACGCCCGCGCGACGGCGCGCCAAGCAGCGACGCTGCTCAAGCTGCGCCCGACGCAAGTCGCGATCGCTTCGACCGGCGTGATCGGTGTGTATCTGCCGATGGATCGCATGGCGAAGGGCCTCGAACGCGCGGTGAAAGACCTCGCGACCGGCCACGAGGCGGCCTACGACGCGGCCGAGGCGATCATGACGACCGATCACGTACCGAAGCTCGCCTCGTATGCGTTCCACTGCGAGGGCGAGAAATACGTCGTCGGCGGAATCGCCAAAGGCTCGGGGATGATCGCGCCCAACATGGCGACGATGCTCGCGTTCATCGCGACCGACGCGCCGATGTCGCGCGCCGCGCTGCAAGCCGCGCTCTCCGAAGCGGTCGACGGCACGTTCAACATGATCAGCGTCGACGGCGACATGTCGACCAACGACTCGTGTTACGCGTTCGCGAAGCCCGGCACGGGCGATGCGCCGCACGGCTTCACGGCCGCGCTGACCGCCGTCTGCCGCGACCTCGCGATCGCGATGGTGCGCGACGGCGAAGGCGCCTCGAAGACCCTCACGCTGACCGTTACCGGTGCGAGAGATGCCGCGCAAGCGCGGACCGTCGCGCGCGCGGTCATCAACAGTTCGCTCGTCAAGACCGCGCTCTACGGCGAAGATCCGAATTGGGGCCGCGTCATCGCCGCGGCCGGCTCGGTCCGCGCCGGGATCGATCCCGAAAAATGGGCGCTCTGGCTCGGCGATCACGTCTGGGTCGAACGCGGCGCGATCGAAGCGCTCTCGGAAGCCGAAGCGCATGCGCTGCTCGAGCACAACCAGATCGCCATTCGCCTCGACCTCGGCATCGGCGACGCGAGCGCGACGGCCTGGGGCTGCGATCTCTCGACCGATTACGTACGCATCAACGCGCACTACCGGACCTAAACGAAAGGCTCACGATGGCTCGCATGCTGACCGAAACGCACGCCGCACGGATCGTAACGCGACATCCGCATCTGCTCGCGAACTACGCGCGCGCGGAAGTGAACATCGTGCGCGGCGAAGGTGTGTATCTCTTCGATGAGTCCGGGAACCGCTATCTCGATCTCGTCGCCGGAATCGCGGTGTGCGCGCTCGGGCACGCCCATCCGCGCATCACGCGCGCGGTCGCCGAGCAAGCCGCGACGCTCGTGCACTGCAGCAACCTCTACAATCACGAACCGGCGGGGATCCTCGCCGACCGGCTCGCCGAGCTCTCCGGTTTTCAAGCCGTCTTCTTCTGCAACTCGGGCGCGGAAGCCAACGAAGCCGCGATCAAACTCGCGCGCAAGCACGCCTGGCGGCGCGGTGAGAAGGAACGGACGACGATCCTCGCCGCCAACGGCTCCTTTCACGGCCGGACGTTCGGCGCGCTTGCCGCGACCGACAATCCGAAATACAAAGAGGGCTTCGAGCCCCTCCCGGGCGGGTTCACTTGGACGCCGTTCAACGACATCGCTGCGCTCGATGCGGCGATCGACGAACGCACGGCCGCGTTTCTCGTCGAACCGGTCCAAGGCGAGAGCGGCGTCGTTCCCGCGACGCGCGAGTTTCTCGCCGCCGCCCGGCGCATCTGCGACGAGCGCGGCGCGCTGCTAATCTTCGATGAAGTGCAGTGCGGGATGGGCCGGCTCGGCCGGCTCTTTGCCTCGCAATTCTACGACGTGCGTCCCGATGCGTTCACGCTCGCGAAATCGCTCGCCAACGGCCTCCCGATCGGCGCGTTGATCATCGGCGGCGCGGCCGCGACCGCGCTCCAACCGGGCGATCACGGCACCACGTTCGGCGGCTCGCCCGTTCCCGCCGCGGCGGCGCTCGAACATCTGCGGATACGCGAGGTCATCGATCTCGATGCCAACGTCGCGGCCAGCGGTGCGCTCTTGCACAGCGAACTTGCGGCGATCGCGGCCGATTGGCCCATGCATTTCGAGGCGCCGCGCGGGCACGGCTTGATGCTCGGACTGCCGGTGCGCGCACCGTATGCAGCATCGGCATTCGTTGCACCCGCGCTCGAACGCGGACTCTTGATCAATGCGGCGGGCCGCAACACGTTGCGGTTCGTTCCGCCGCTGATCATATCGAATGACGAGGTGCGCGAGGCGATGGTGCGCTTGCGCGCCACCATCGCCGACATCGCCGGCTAGGCCCTCCTAGTTGTCCGGGTCGAGCGCGCCGATCATCAGCACGTTGCTGGTCCCGATCGGGCCGTCGAGGATGAACGCCGAGACGTTCTGATCGCTGACGAACGGCAGGGCGTTCGTCGTATCGTTCGGATCGAGCTGGACCGGCAGCAGCGTCCCGTTGGTCGGCGAGGCCGCGTAGAATCCGATCCCGTTCGTCGCGCTCTTGGGAAGGTTGAAGATACCACTGTTCGTATCGACCGACATCTGCTGGAGCGCGACCGGCGACGCTGCCGGCGCCGGTGACGGCGCATAGTAGCCGACCGTGAGCGTTCCCGTCGTGCTCGAATTGGTCGGTGAGCAATTATTGAACTGCACGGCCGCGGCGGTGGACGCGGTTTCGAACGTTTGCTCGTTGAAGGTGCAGAGCAGGAGGTTCGAGTTGTAGAGCGAGCCCCCGAGGACGATCGTGTAGCGGTGGTTCGCTTCGACGACGAAATTGTTGTTGACCGCCGTGTACTGCGCGCCGCCCGTGGTGTACGTAAAGGCATTCGTCGAGCCGACCGGCGTCGCGCCGACGCTGTAGGTACCTGCGGCGATCGTCTGGTACGAGGTGAGCGCCTTGTAGTTGAGATCGGGGATATAGCGCGTTCCGGCCGGCAGGTCGAAATCGACCGCGGTCTGATCGGGCGAGCCGTTCAAGAAGCGGACGTAGCCGTTTCCGGTCGCGCTGCCGTTCGGCGCTGCGGCACCACCGCACGCCGCCAGGGCAACGACAACAAAAAACGCGACAAACAAACGAAAACGCACGATCACTCCTCGGAGTCGACAAACGGTGGAAGCGCCCGTATCATAGGGCACCCGGCTTCAAACAACCTGGGGGGAACCGGGATTTTCATCCCGTTCCAAGAGGCTTTATCCGAGCCTCGAGCCGAGGAATCCCGCGAGGGCGTCGTTCGACACCCGCTCTTGGCGCATGGAGTCGCGGTCGCGCACCGTCACGGTGCCGTCGGCGAGCCCCTCGTAGTCGATCATGATGCAAGCGGGCGTCCCGATTTCGTCCTGCCGCCGGTAGAGTTGGCCGACGTTCCCCTCATCGTACTGGGTGCGGAACGCGGGCCGCAGCGCCGCCTCGATCGACCGCGCACGTTCGACCAGTTCGGGCTTGTTGCGAGCCAGCGGAAACACGCCGACCTGGACGGGTGCGATCTTGGGATGGAATCGCAGTACCAGGCGCTTCGACTCCTTGCCCTGCTCGTCGACGATCGATTCGCTCTCGTAGGCGTCGATGAGCATCGTGAGCGTCGTGCGATCCATCCCGGCCGAACTCTCGATGAGGATCGGCGTGTACTTGGCTTTGGCAGCCTCGTCGAAAAACGTGAGGTCCTTGCCCGAGAGCTTCATGTGTGCATCGAGGTCGTAGGTACCGCGGTGGGCGATCGATTCGAGCTCGCCCCAGCCCCACGGAAAGAGATACTCGACATCGGTTCCGGCGCGCGCGTAATGCGGCCGCTCCTCGGCGGTCAGCTCGTAGAAACGCAAGCGCTCTTCGCGCACGCCGTAGTCGCTGTACCATTTCTTGCGCGCAACGACCCAGTCTTCGTACGCGCGCAGATCGTTGCCGTCGTCGGGGACGAAATACTCGAGTTCGGCCTGCTCGAATTCACGCTGACGGAACGTAAAATAGCGCGGCGTGATCTCGTTGCGGAACGACTTGCCGATCTGGGCGATCCCGAACGGGGGCTTCTTGCGCGCGCTCTGATAGATGTTCTTGAAGTTGACGAAGATGCCCTGAGCGGTCTCCGGCCGCAGGTACGCGCGCGACTCGGCGTCTTCCATAGCGCCGACTTGCGTCTGCATCATCAAGTTGAAGTTGCGCGGCTCGGTGAGCGTGCCGGTCATCCCGCAGTCGGGGCATTTCTCGAGCGACGCGAGATGATCGGCGCGGAAACGGTGCTTGCAGTTG
>Ga0116231_10014543_pt1 | contig 10533 bp, 10 predicted proteins | sample S1TSphgellanicum_2_FD_89695 | JGI IMG/M metagenome (GOLD analysis project Ga0116231, IMG submission 89695) | Host-associated microbial communities from peat moss isolated from Minnesota, USA - S1T2_Fd - Sphagnum magellanicum MG | ecosystem: Host-associated > Plants > Peat moss > Unclassified... | reverse complement strand
TTCGATCCCGGCTGTTTGGCTTTTCATGAGAACCGCCGCTATGCGCGCACCGCGAGTTACGCGCAGGTTTCAGAGCGGCTGTATGATAGATCTAGGTATCGCTACAGGAATTATCTGGCGCGGCTAGAGCCGGTGATACCGATTTTGCGGCCGACCTTTGAGCGGCTGGGGTATTCGTTGTAGCCCGCATCGCGCTTGGGCGATGCGGGTGGATCCCGGCACGTGCCCGACGGTTTCCGCAAAGGAATGATGGTGGAGAAGAAGTTCTCGGATCTGGATTCTGAAGATGCCGCGCATCTCGATCGGCAACGAACATGGGTGCGAGATCATTTTGTTGAGGAGGCATGCTCTAAATACGACGATGTCGAAGAGAAACTCCGTCTTATTTCAACGATCTTGCAAGAAAAATGGGTGGACCCCACTGAGACCTGGAAGCTTCAAAGTCTCGGTGTTGCGCTAGGAGATGCTTTTGCACAAAGGTTGAATATGGAGTGGATGGTCATCGAGGATGAATATGGGCGTGATCCGACCCTCAAGGATCCGGATACGAATATGAACCTAAATCCACTTACCATGATCTCAAAGCGGGTGGAGCGAGGTGAAGCACCCGATGTTTTCCAGATGTTCAATGACGTATGCAGGCGAGTCGAGGAGTTGCGAAAACGTTGGACGCCGCAGAAGTGACGGCAACCAGCTCGTAAGGTGGGCTTCAGCCCATCACCTTGCGCGGCCCATCTGGAAAGGTGGTGGGCTGAAGTCCACCCTACGAATGTTCGTTTGTGTATTGGGCGATGCGGGTGGGCCGGCCGCCCGATCCGCGACACCCCGCATCGCCCAAGCGCGATGCGGGCTACAAAGGCAATTTTCCTTGCCGGCCTTCCGCTGCCACACTTACCTCGCCATCCCCAAACACCAGTTTTAGCCGGGCCCCTGGCGTCACCGTGGCGGCCTGGGTCACCGGGTGACCAGCCACATCGCGCACCAGCACAAAACCCCGCGCCAGCACGCGCGCATACGAAGCACTTTCCAGGCGGGCCGAGAGCACCTGCAGACGGCCGGATTGTTCACCCAGTTTACGATGGATGCCGGCCGGGCTCAATCGCGGCGCCACGCGGTTCGCAGCATCGCGCCGTCTTTGCACAGCGCCCCGTAGACCGGCTAGCAGCCGGAGCCCCACGAGCGAAAGTGCCCCCCGCCGCGCCGCGATCAGGGCGCCCGGATCCGGTATGTGCCGCTCCACCCGAACCAGCGCACCGGCCCGCGCCGCCAGCAGATTCGGCAAGGCAAGCGTCAGCCGCTGGGTGCGGTCGTCCAGCCGCATGCGAGCGGTGCCCAGAATGGCGGGCAGGTCCGGCACACGCGCGCCAGCCGCCTCCAGCCGGCGCCTGACGCCTTGCAGGGCACGATCCAGCCCACCGATCAGGCGCGCGGCCTTTTGGGCCATGTCGGCGAGCAACTCCGTGCGCGCGGGCACGGCCATTTCCGCGGCCGCCGTGGGGGTGGGGGCACGGCGGTCGCTCACATAGTCGATCAGCGTGGTGTCGGTCTCATGGCCCACCGCCGAGATCAGTGGCAGCCGGCACGCCGCCGCGGCGCGCAACACAACCTCCTCATTAAAAGCCATCAGATCTTCCAGGCTGCCACCGCCGCGGGCGACGATCAGCACGTCCGGCCGGGGGATGCCGTGGGCGGGCAGACGGTCCATGCCGGCGATGGCGGCGGCGATGCGCTCGGCCGCCCCTTCGCCTTGCACCGGCACCGGCCAGAGCAGAATGCGGCGGGGAAAGCGGCGGGAAATGGTGGTTTTGATGTCGTGCAGAACCGCGCCACTGGGCGAGGTGATCACACCCACCACCTGCGGCAGCAGCGGAATGGCTTTTTTGCGCGTGGCCTCGAACAGGCCCTCCGCCGCCAGGCGCTGGCGGAGCATTTCGATGCGGGCCAGCAGGGCGCCGGCGCCGGCATAGTCCAGCCGGTCGATCATCAGCTGGTATTCGGAGCGATCGCCATAGGACGAAATTTTTCCGGTGGCGATCACCTCCACGCCGTTCTCCGGCTTCAGGCCGAGCCGGCCCACGGCGGATTTCCAGATCACCGCGCGCAGCTTGCCGCCTTCGTCCTTCAGGCTCAGGTAGATGTGGCCCGAGGCATAGGCCTTGAGCTCGGTGATTTCGCCGCGCACACGGATGCGCCCGAAAGCGCCTTCCAGCGTTCGCTTGATGGCGCCGGAGACCTCGCTGACCGAGTATTCAGGTATGTTGGATTTCGTGGGCGGGGCGGTTTCGTCCATGGCGGCAGCCTATGCTACGGGGGGCGCCAGGTAAATTTGCAGGATGGTGCGAATGCGCGTGTTGGTGGTGGGCGCCGGGGGCAGGGAACATGCGCTGGCCTGGGCGATCTCCAACTCGCCGCTGCTGACGAAACTCTATGTCGCGCCGGGCAATCCAGGCACGGCTACAGTGGCGCAAAACGTGGCGATCGGGGTTTTGGACGTGCCGGCGCTGGTGGCGTTCGCCTTGGTCGAGCGGATCGACCTGGTCGTGCCAGGGCCGGAGGCGCCGCTTGTTGCGGGGATTGCGGATGCCCTGCGCGCGGCCGGTATCAGGTGCTGCGGGCCAAGTGCCGCGGCGGCGGCGCTGGAGGGCAGCAAAGCCTTTACCAAGCAGATCTGTGCGGCCGCCGGGATACCGACGGCGCTGTGGGAGGAATTTACCGAGGTTGAGTCGGCGCTCGAATTCGTCTCCCGCCGGGGGGCGCCGATCGTGGTGAAGGCCGATGGGCTGGCGGCGGGCAAGGGGGTGACGGTCGCGCGCACCGAGCAGGAAGCGGGGGACGCGATCCGGGCGCTGCTGCGGGATAAGAGCCTGGGCGAGGCGGGCGCCCGGATACTTATTGAGGAATGCCTTGTGGGGGAGGAGGTGAGCCTGTTTGCGCTGTGTGACGGCCTGCAAGCCGTGTTGCTGGGGGCCGCGCAGGATTTCAAGCGGATCGGCGATGGCGATACCGGGCCGAATACGGGGGGGATGGGCGCCATCTCGCCGCCGCCGGGATTTCCGCTGGATGCGCAGTTGGCGGCGATTGATCTGTTCATCCGGCCGGCCCTGCGGGAGATGGCGGCGCGGGGCACGCCGTTTACGGGCATCCTGTTCGCGGGGCTGATGCTGACCGCCGATGGGCCAAGGCTGATCGAGTATAATGTGCGGCTTGGCGACCCTGAAACCCAGGTGCTGCTGCCGCGCCTGGCACATGCGGATATTTTGGCCGCGTTCCTTGCCGCCTGCGATGGCGAGCTTGCGCGTGTGGCACTGCCGGCGCTCGATATCGCCTGCGCCGGCGTGGTGATGGCCGCGCGTGGCTATCCAGGGGATTTTTCCAGGGGCCTGCCGATCGCGGGCGTCGCGCGGGCTGCCGCGATCCCTCATGCCGCCATTTTCCATGCCGGGACCGATCTGCGGGAGGGCGCCTTGGTCTCCAGCGGTGGACGGGTGCTTACCATATGCGCGACCGGCCCGACACTGGCGGAGGCGCGCGACGCTGCGTACCAGGCCGTGCATGCGATCGACTTTCCGGATGGCGTGTTCCGCACCGATATCGGGCAGCGGGCGATCGCATCGGAGCACAGCACATGAGCGTGCATGGGGCCGAAAAACCCATCACCATCCCCGATCTGCGGCGCATGAAGGGGTCGCCGCAGGTTTGGCTGACCGCCTACACAACACCGATGGCGCAGCGCCTCGATCCGCATTGCGATGTGCTGCTGGTGGGGGATTCGCTCGGCATGGTGCTTTACGGCCTGCCGAGCACGCTGGCGGTGACGTTGGACATGATGATCGGGCATGGCGCGGCCGTGGTGCGGGGGGCAAAACGAGCCTGCATCGTTGTGGATCTTCCTTTTGGAACCTACCAGACATCGCCGCAGCAGGCGTTCGAGACCTCCGCCCGCGTTCTGGCCGAAACCGGGTGCGCGGGCGTGAAACTTGAGGGCGGCACCGAAATGGCGGACACGATCCGGTTCCTGACGCAGCGCGGAATTCCGGTGTGCGGGCATGTGGGCCTGATGCCGCAATCGGTGAATGTGGCCGGCGGCTTTCGCGCGACCGGACGCACCGAGGATGAGGCGGCGAAAGTAGCGGCCGATGCCCGCGCGGTGGCCGAAGCCGGCGCCTTCGCCGTGGTGCTGGAAGGCACGCTGGAACCGGTGGCCGCAGCGATTACGCGGGACATTTCCATCCCCACGATCGGCATCGGCGCATCGGCCGAATGCGACGGACAAGTTCTGGTGATCGACGATATTTTGGGCACTTTCAACGATTTCAAGCCGCGTTTCGTGAAGCGCTATGCGCAGCTTGGCGACCAGATTTCGCAGGCGGCGGCGGCATATGCCAGGGATGTGCGGGCGCGGAACTTTCCTGGGCCGGACAATGTATTTAGGAAAGTGAAGTGAGTGTTCTTTTCTGAAGAAAAGAACAAAAAGACTTTTGTTCCTGCGCATGCGGACAGATCGGGGCTACCTCATCGCTCGTGGGAGTTGCCCAGAAAATAAAAGTCTTTTGCTTCTTTTCTTCAGAAAAGAAGACTCTTCACACTCTCGTGGGTTCGTGCGAACACATGCACATCCAAGCGTTCACTCCATGGCGGTTGTAAAATGCCGCCGCTCGATAACAAATTCAGGAGGACCATAATGGGTCTGCTCACAAAACCGATCAAGACTCTTGACGATCTGTTCGTGCATACGTTGCAGGACATCTACTATGCCGAAAACCAGATCGTGAAGAACTTGCCAACCATGATCAAGAAGGCCGCGAACCCCGAATTGAAAGCGGCCTTCGAGCACCACCTGACGGAAACCGAAGGGCACGTGCAACGGCTGGAACAGGTTTTCAAGAACAACAAGCTGACCCCGAAAGCCGTAACGTGCCAGGCGATGGACGGCATCTTGAGCGAGGCCAAGGAGATCATCAGCGACTGCGATGATGAACATGTGCGCGATGCCGCCATGCTTTCCGCCGCCCAGGCCGTGGAACATTACGAAATGACGCGCTACGGCACTTTGATAGCATTCGCCGAGCAACTTGGCAAAACCAATTGCGCGCGCCTGCTGAAGGAGACGCTGGAGGAAGAGAGGGCGGCCGACAAGAAGTTGACCGGCATTGCCGGATCGCGAATCAATAGAATGGCCGCTTAAGGAAACGACGTAGCCCGCATCGCCCAAGCGCGATGCGGGCTACGGGCTTCTCAAAAATAGCGCGCCGCAGAGGGCGGATAGAACCGATGCAGACAGTACGGCGGCCTTCACGGCGGCATCTTCATCCGCGGCGGGAAATGCCAGGTGGGCGATGAACAAGCTCATTGTGAAGCCGATGCCGCAGAGGAGTGCTGCACCGTAGAGGCCGCGCAAACCCATGCCTGGCGGCAAGCTGAGCACGCCCAGCCGGCGGCCTAACCAAGCCGCGCAAAACACGCCGGCCTGCTTGCCAATAGCCAGGCCGAGAAACACGCCAACCGGTGCCGGCGTGAGCAGGGCCGCGCCATGCAATCCCCGAAAATCGAGGCCGGCATTGAAGAAACCGAAAACCGGCAGCACGGCGTAGTAAACCCAAGGCTCCAGATGCCGTTCCAGTCGGCGGGATTGCGATTGTACATTCCCGCTGTCGCCGGGGACGGCAAACGCCATCGCCACGCCCGCCAGCGTGGCCTCCACGCCCGAGCGGAACAGCAGGAACCATAGCAAGGCTGAAACCAGCCAGTAGGCCCACAAACCGCGCAACCCCACCTGCCGCAACATCGCGAGCAGAAACATGGCCATCCCCGCCGCTTGCAGCGCACGCAACTCCACATGGTGCGAATAGATCACGGTGATCACCACGATCGCTCCAAGATCGTCGATGATCGCAACGCCGGTCAGGAAGGCGCGCACAGGTGCCAAATCTGGCCGCCGGATCAGACGCAGTACGGAAAGCGAAAAGGCGATGTCGGTCGCGATCGGCACCGCCCAGCCGTGGAAAGTGCCGGGGCTGGCGCGATTTATGGCGAGGTAGATCGCGGCCGGCATTGCCATGCCGCCCAGTGCCGCGATGGCCGGCCCGGCGGCGCGGCGCCAACTGGCCAATTGCCCGGCCGCCATCTCCCGCCGGATTTCCAGGCCCGCCAGAAGGAAGAAGAGGGACATGAGCCCATCATTCACCCACAGCAGAAGAGGATGCGTGACCTCGCCCCAGCCGAGCGGCAGGGCGAGCATGGCTCGGTAGAGCGGTGCGAGCGGCGAGTTCGCGCAGATCAGCGCGAGAACCGCGGCCAGGATCAGCCAAAGGCCCGTCGTACCGCCAGGGCCTTCCGCCCCGTCGCCGGTTTCACCTGCCGTCAATGAAAATGCCGGCTGGGCGGTAATTCTTTGATCATGCGGCACCCGATCGCCAAGCCTTCCAGCAATTTATCCACATCGACGACGCCAGAAACGCTCTCGGCCGGATGCGTTGATCGAGATCAAAGGACAGAAAGAATCTTCTTTTCTGAAGAAAAGAAGCAAAAGACTTTTATTCTCTCGCTGCTCCCGCGATCGGGGCCATGGCCCGGATCTATCCGCGGGCGCAGGCATAAAAGTCTTTTGGTTCTTTTCTTCAGAAAAGAACATCTTGCTTCAATTCCAGTACATAGCGCTCCACAAACATCCGTGTTGCCGGCTCCATATTGGAGAATGGCCCGGGGCGGTAGGCGCGGGAGAGGACGCCCTGCTGGTTGCGTTCGATGATTTTCTTGTCGGCCTGGCTGGTGATATCCCACAGCCAGGTCAGTGCCGCCGGATCGTAGTCGCGATGTTCCTGGGCGCCGGCATCGACGATCCATAGCACCTCCATTTCAGTCTCCAGCACGGTTTTTGGCAGGAAGCGGTAGATCACGCCGTAATCCGGGTAGGCCAGGAAGGCGGAGAGGAAGCCGAGCTCGGCAAACATGCAGATGCCGTCGTATTGTGCGCTTCCCAGCAGAGGGGCAAGTGGCTCGCCTGTGCGGCTGCCGGTGCTTGTGGTTTCCGCCATGGGGGAGTGCATGACGCGAAAAACCTCATGCCCGTCTGGCTGCGGGGACCAGGCTTCCACATCCTCGGCGCTGATCCGCCGGCCGCCGGGGCGGGCGAGCACGTGAATCTGGGTGAATTCCGGGTGGGCCGGGCCGCAATGGTAACATTCATGGTAGTTTTCCAGGACGAGCTTCCAGTTCGCCTGCACGGAATAGGTTTTTCGAGCGGCGATCTTGGTGTTTTCCCAGCCATGTCGGCTCGTCATCCTGGCCAGCGCCGGTTGCGCCTTTTCCAGCGAGGGCGGGTTATCACCGAAACTTATGAAAATCAGGCCGCCGATGATGGCGACGGGCAGGGGCAGCAGGCTGTGCTGCGCGGGGTCGAAATTATCCGGCATTTCGCGCGCATGGCGTAGCCTTCCGTCCAGATGGTAGGTCCAGGCGTGGTAGGGGCAGGTGAGAACCGGCGCATGACCCGCGTGTTGCGTGCAGATGCGTGATCCGCGGTGCCGGCACACATTGGCCATGGCCCGGAGATGCCCATCTGCGCCGCGGACGATGATGGCGGACTCAGCGCCCAGCTCGGCCGTGATGTAGTCACCTTGCGCGGGGATTTCGCTGACATGGCCGGCGAGTGACCAGCGCGCATGGAGCAGGTTCATGTCGTGGGCAAAAATCTCGGGGCGCAGATAGTAATCCTGCGCCAGCGTGGTGCCTGGCTGGTAGGGCGGGAGGGTTTGCATGGAGCCGCGCTTATAGCCCGGCGCCGCTGGCTGGGCCAGGGAGGAGGGGCGACGATGGCGGCCCGGGGCGCGTTGTCGATTTTTGAAGGATCGTAGCGCGGATGGGGGTGCAATGCGCAAGGCGCATTGCACCCTACGGTATGCGTAGGGTCCGGATCAGGGGAATGGGCGGGCGCAGGCGGTTTTGTTCAGGGGGGACGGATCGCGGCGGCTGGGCGGAAGAGTTCGGGGGGCAATCGGTTGGCGTGGTAGGGCAGATCGAGGGATTTGCACACCTTGAGGAGGACGCAGCTGCCTTGGAGGCGTTGGTGCGGGTCCTTGGCGAGTTCGGCGTCGATATGAAGGTCGATGTCCTGCTGGGTGAGGGGGATTTTGCGTCTTTTCGTGGTCAAGTGGATGGCTTCGCGGAGGTAGCGGGCGATGTGGGGTCGCCTTGGGTCCTGCGGCGCTTTTGGGGCCTCGCTGGTGGTGGATTCGGGTTGGTGGTGCCGCGCCGGTTCGTGGCGCGCACGCGACCCCTCAAGGAGGAGGCCGGCGGCGAGGCGGTTCTTGAAGGCGATCGTTTCGTAAATGGCGCGGCGGAGGCGGAGGAAGATTTGACGCGAATCGGCGCGGCCGGCGCGGCGCGGTTCCTTGCCGTACTGATCCGTTGCGGGCGCCGTGGCTTCCTCGTGCGCCTGGCGGAAAGCGAGATCGGCCAGTTTTATGCCGAGCTCGATGAGGCGCTGGAGAATGCCCACATCGTCTGTTGGTATTTCGGTTGCCTGCTGGAGTGAGGCGGTGGGGGCGATGGCGTTCAGAGGGTTTTATCCACGCAGGGGTTCGGTGCAGTATCGAAACATATTGCCGGGCGGCTTGGCAAGTATTTTTTTGGTGTGGGTGGGGGAGTTGAGCGGGGAGGGGGGCGTGGCGGGCTGACGCCCACGCTACGGCTCCGAGGGGTGCGTTGGCGTTTGTATGTGTGTGTGATAGGCCGGTTTTATGCAGGGGAAGAGGCCAGGATGGGCAGACTTGCCGCGGACCGTAGCCTGGCTTGGACGTTGCTTTATGCAGGGTTGGCACTGGTGGCGTGGGCGGCGCCCGCTGGGGCGGCCACGCCCTGCGATGCCGGGGCGATCTCGGCGCTGGCCGTCGATGGTGTGACGATTGTCAGCGCCGCGCATGCGGGAGCTACCTGCACGGTGTTCGGCACGCTGAACACAAGCGGGTCGGCGCCACCCGGGGCGGCCGGTTTTCAATTGCGGCTACCGGATGCGTGGAGCCGCAGATTCATCTTTTTCGGCACCGGAGGCTTTGCGGGGCAGGATACCGACCCTTCGGCCAACCCTGTCGATATGCAAGGGGCATTGGCCCGCGGATACGCCGCGATCGTCACCGATACCGGGCACCAGGGCGGCAGTACGGATGCGAGCTGGGCGCTGATCCGGCCGGGCGTGCCGGCGGAGGCGAAGGTCGCCGATTACCTGTATCGGGCGACGCATGAGGTGACGTTGGCGGGCAAGGCGCTTGTGCAGCGGTTTTATGGCTTGCCGCCGCGGTATTCGTATTTCGACGGATGTTCCAATGGCGGGCATCAGGGCATGACGGAGGCGGCGGATTATCCCGCCGATTATGACGGCATCATTGCGGGGGCGCCGTTTTTCGATGCGCATGTGCTGCTGAGCGGATTGCATTTTTTTCTGCACGACCTGCATTCGGCCGCCGCCTATGTTCCGGTGACGAAACTGCCGGCGATCAATGCGGCGATCCTGCAAGAGTGCGATGCCTTGGATGGCGTGAAGGATGGGCTGATCCAGAATCCTGCGGCGTGCGCGTTCGATCCCGCGGCGCTGATCTGCAAGGGGCCCGAGACCGATACGTGCCTGACGCCGGCCGAGGCCGGGACAGTGGGCGCGTATCTGGCGGAGACGCGGGATGCGGCGGGTGGCTATGTTTATGCCGGGTCGAGTGTGACCGCCCTGACGGGGGCGGCGGCCTGGAGTTTTGGGATGGCGCGGCCGGCTGATTTGAAGGCGGCGGAGCCTTGGGGCAATGGCGGATTTTCGCCGGCGCCGATCGGGTGGCAGTTTTCCGATCATGGCCTGCGGTTTTTGGTTGAGCGGCAGCCTGCGTTCGATGTTCGGGGTTTTGGGCATGGGGCGGGGGGCAGTTTTGGCCAGGCGGATATCGATTTGTTCGATGCGCGCCTTGGCGTGGCGGGCGCGCCGAAGCCGCTTGCGGGGTTTAGTATTTCGCCGCTGGCGTATAGGGCGTTTCTGGATGGGCGGGGGAAGCTCCTGATGTATCACGGGCTTTCGGACCCCGCGATTTCGCCATTCAGCACGATGCGGCTCTATGAGCAGATGGCGGGCGCCGCGCCGGGGGGATACGCAAAGCTCGGGCAATCGGCGCGGCTGTTTATGGTGCCGGGGATGCAGCATTGCGGCGGGCCGGGGCCGAACGAATTCGACACGCTTACGCCGCTGGAGCAATGGGTGGAGCATGGGGTGGCGCCGGATGCGATCGGTGCGGTGCATATTGCGGGCGACGATGTGAAGAAGAAGGTGGATCGCGGCATGAAGCTTTGCCCGTTTCCGCGGCAGGCGGTTTATGGCGGCCGGGGAGAGGTGAACGATTCAGCTTCGTGGGTGTGCACGGATAATCGGAAGATGCTTGATGTGGGGAGGAACGGAATCGAGGCGGGGTTGTGAGGGCGGAGTGATGGGTGGCGCTTCGCGTACCCATCTTATGGTTGGCCTTGGCCGGAGTGAGGCCCCCCACCCCGACCCTCCCCACA
>Ga0116231_10014541_pt1 | contig 10537 bp, 6 predicted proteins | sample S1TSphgellanicum_2_FD_89695 | JGI IMG/M metagenome (GOLD analysis project Ga0116231, IMG submission 89695) | Host-associated microbial communities from peat moss isolated from Minnesota, USA - S1T2_Fd - Sphagnum magellanicum MG | ecosystem: Host-associated > Plants > Peat moss > Unclassified... | reverse complement strand
GTGGCCGCACCGGCCGCCTAAAACTTCCCCTCCCCTTTGTGGGGAGGGTTGGGGTGCGGGGCCTCTCGCGCTGAAAGCCCTTCTTGTCTGAAGCAAAGGCGGAAGCCTGCCCGGGGCTGTTCGCTCCTAAACTTGAATTCGCTCTCCTATTTTTCCGCAGCTTCCCACTGAGAGGCCATGGCCCGGATCTGTCCGCGGGCGCAGGACTAAAAGTCTTTTGGTTCTTTTCTTCAGAAAAGAACGCCTTTCTTATGCCGCGCTCATCGTCGGTTTTGACGCGATCGCGTCGGCCAGATGGCGGGGCCATTGCCGCAGAACTTGCCGATCCGCATCGCCATTTCCGGCGTGTTGGCGGCGCGTTCGGCCAGGATGGCATGCAGTGTCTGCCGGCTGACGCCCAGTTTCTCGGCGGCCGCTGTCACACTCACGCGCAGGGCGGGCAGCACGTCTTCCCGCAGCAACGCGCCTGGGTGCATTGGCTGGCGGTTGGGGTCACGTGCTGGGTAATCGGTCACGGCTCTTGCCCTATCTTGACTTCCTGAACCTAGAGGATGGCGGCTCCGCGGCACCAGTTGCGACCGGTCCCCCGCTCTAGTATACGGCCCGCGCGGCGCCGGCGTAGCTCAGTGGTAGAGCAACTGATTCGTAATCAGTAGGTCGGGAGTTCGACTCTCCCTGCCGGCACCAGTAAGCCTTTGAGAGTGAGGGGCGGCGGGGGCGGGGCGGTTTCTGGCCGGCGTTACGCAATTCTTGTGGCACCGGCTCAGTTCCGATCCAGCGCGTCCCGGACCGCACGGGCAAGCTCGCTTGCGTGGAACGGCTTGCCGAGGAGGGTGGCAGCACCGGCGGCGGGAAATGCTTTTCCCACAAGTTCGGTGCTGTAGCCGCTCATGCATATCACTTTCAGCCGTGGGTTATTGGCGCGGGCCCGTTCCATCAATTCCGTTCCGGTCATGCCCCCCGGCATCACCATATCGGTGAGCAGCAGGCGAATTTCTGTCGGATGTGCCTGCAATACCTCCAAGGCCTGATGCCCGTTCTGCGCTTCCAGAATATGGTATCCGAGCCGGATAAGCGTCGTCCGCATGGAAAGACGTAGCTCAGGGTCGTCCTCCACCAGAAGAAGTGTCTCATTGCCGCCGGACGCGGCCTGTAGCCCTGCCGGCAATGGCTTCGCCACTGCATCCCTGGTCAGGCGCGGCAGATAGACCCGGAAAGTCGCTCCGTGACCCACTTCACTATAAACATTAACCCAGCCTTTATGCCGGCGGACAATTCCGAACACAGTCGCAAGCCCCAGGCCTGTGCCTTTACCGACTTCTTTGGTGGTAAAAAAGGGCTCGAAAATCTTCGGCAGATCAGCCGCCGGAATGCCGCAACCGGTGTCGCTCACGCTCAGGCAAACAAACGAACCCGATCTCTCCTGGGGTGATTGCGGCACCGTTGATCCGTCGAAATCCACGCAAGAGGTTTCGATCACAATCCGGCCACCGTGAGGCATCGCGTCGCGGGCATTCACAACGAGGTTCAGCAGAACCTGATCCAGCATGCCCTGGTCGGCATAGATATGCATCGGCACGGACGCCAGCTTTACATCCATGTGGATGTGTTCACCCACGATACGCTGTACCATTTTCAACGTGTCCGCGATGGACTCGCTCAAATCCAGGTCGCGCGGCTGGAACATTTCGCGGCTGCTGAACAGCAGCAATTGGCGGGTGAGTGTCGCGGCCCGCTCGACCGCGGCAATGATGTCGTCAACGGAGTCCGGGTGATGCTGCAAGCCCCCGGCGCCGGATTTCAGCAGATCCGCGTGCATCTGGATCACCGCCAGGATGTTGTTGAAATCGTGTGCAACGCCCGCCGCCAGAGCACCGATGCTATCCATCTTTTGAGCTTGCAGAACCTGCCGCTCCAGTTTCTTCTGCTCGGTGAGATCGAGCACGAAACACACGCCTTCATCCGGCATGTCCTCGAACTTTGCCGAGCCGAGCAGGATGGGCACACGCGAGCCATCTTTGCGGATGAACTCCTTCTCATATGGCCTGCAGCTGCCATTGTCGGCGATCGCCTGAAGGGCAATGCGATCGAGGTGATGGAACTCCGGCGGTGTCATGGCACTCCAGTTGATGCGTCGCGCCTTCAGGTCTTCCCGCGTAAAGCCGGTGAGTGCCAGGAACGCGTCGTTGGCTTCGAGAACACTGCCGGCCAGGTCCCAAAGGAAAACCCCTTGCACATTGGAATCCATCAGCCGGCGCAAGCGGCTCTCCGCTCGCTTTGCTTGCGTGATGTCGCGCGAAACCCTCGACATGCCGATAATTGCGCCGTCCGTATTTCGTATCGGTGAAATGGTGGTAGAGATATTTATCAATGTGCCGCTCTTGGTTCGCCGCACCGTCTCGTGGCTGTCGAGGCCCTCGCTGCCACTGAGAATCTGGGCAATGATCTGCTTTTCCTCCTCATGGCGTTCCTCCGGAACCAAACGCAGGAAGGACCTGCCTATCATTTCTTGTGCGGAATACCCGAATGTCTTCTCCGAGCCCCTGTTCCAACTCGTAATATTCCCATCGGTGTCGGTGCTGAGGATGGAGTCGTCGGCGAATTCCACAACCGCCGCCAATTGGCTGGAAAGTGCCTCCGCCTGCCGGCGCCGCTCGTCTCTTTCCTTTGCGTCAAGAGCGAAGGATATGGTGTTTGCCACAGAGGCCATGAGCTCGACTTCATCTTTCAGGAAAAAATCCTTTTCGCCGGCATACAAACTCAGCACACCCGTGATGGTCCCGCGCGATTTCAGCGGAATCGAAGCATTCGCGAGCAGGCCGCTCTTCAAGGCTGCTTCGCGCCATGGCTGCATCTCACCTGATGCGGCAATGTCATTGCAGAAATCGGAATTGCCGCTTGCCAGAACCCTGCCCACTATGCCAAGGCTCATGGGGCTTTCGCCAATGGCGATCGCACCTGTCGGTCCAAGCAGAGCAGGCAGGCCTTCCCCGTGCCAGGCCACCGGATACGCAACCTTGCCCCCCGCATCGGCCGCAGCCACGAAAGCCATGCGCAATTGCCCGATCTCAACGGCCATGCGGCACACCAGATCATAAAGTTCCTGCCGATCCGGCATGCGCAGAACGGCTTCACTGATCTTGCCCAGCACTGTGTAAAGCCGGTTCAGCCGATGCAGCCTTGCATGCGCCTTGTTGCGCTCCGTCACGTCCTCCGCCATGACGAGGAGATTAGATACGTCGCCGTTGGCTTCGTGCACCGCCGAAACACTGATACGGGCCGATATCGTTTCGCCATTCTTCTTGATATACCGCTTCTCCATGACGAAACTGGGCAGCTGGCCGCTCAGCATCTGGTCACGCAACGCCAGATTTTCATTGAGGTCGCCGGGATGCGTGAGTGCCGCCCAATCCAATGACAGAAGTTCCGCCTCCGTGTAGCCAAGCATCTCGCAATAGGCGGTATTGGCCCGAAGGAAGCGCCCGAGCGGTGTCGAAATGGCGATCCCGGTCGCAGCCGCCTGAAACAATCGATTGAAACGCTCCTCGGATTTTCGCAAATCCTCGCTCAATGCCTGCAATGCCGGGTCGCGCGCCGCCGCGCCGGAAGCGGCGCCGCCCTGCACGCGGCGCAGTTCTTCCTCGGTTTCCTGCAATCGCCGCAGAAGATGAGACACATAGAGTTGCGAGGGCGGCTCGGCATCAAGAGGCAACTCGTTCATGAAGCTTGGCCCGCACACCCGGAGTTTGCCGCCTTGAGCAACGGCCGGCGTGGTGCTGGCGGGTACACGCCGTCAGTCTCGGGCTAGGCCAGCGGGCCGGGTATCGACACCTGGTCCGCAGCTTGGGTGGCAATCGGGAAGGGCGAGACCGGATTTGGATCGGCGGCTGAGTGGCGGTGACGCATCGAGACGTCGGAGACGGCCCATTTGGCCAGCCAATCCGGAATCGCTCCCACCGTCATGGGCTTGGCAAAAAGACTTCCTTGCATCGTTGCCACGCCCAATGCTTCGAGCAAATCGGCGGTATCCTCCGTTTCCACGCCCTCCGCCACGCAGTTCATTTCCATGTTCGCGGCAAGGTCGATAATCGATTTCACGATCGCGCGGGAATCACGCGACGCAATCATGTCGCTGACGAACGAACGGTCGATCTTGATTTCGGAGAACGGCATTTGCCGCAACACCTTGAAGGATGCGTAGCTGGTTCCGAAATCGTCAATCGAGAGAGAAATTCCCTTGAGGCGCATCCGGCTCAACACGTTCAGGGCCGTGGCAGCCTCCCCGAAAGCGGCACTCTCCGTTATTTCGACATGGAGACACTCGGCGGGCATGGCATGCTCGGAAAGGCATTGTTCGATCCAATCAGGAAATGTCAGATTGTGCAGGTTGCGGACCGACACATTCACCGATATCGGAACGCGCACGCCGTTCGTCTCGAGTTCGCTGTACGCTTCGGCAGCGCCACGTATGACCCAGGCGGTAAGGGCATCGATGGTCGCCAGGTCGCCTTCCGCCATCGGGATGAAGTCGCTCGGGTAGACCACGCCGGCAACCGGGTGGTGCCAGCGGATCAGCGCCTCCAACTTATGAATTGTCTTGGGCTTGCGCGTAACCACAGGCTGAAAATTCAGCCGCATTTCCCCTTTCGCGATCGCCTCGCGCAGCCGCTCGATCGTCAGGTGTTGAATGGGCTTATGCAGGCGCTCGAACATTTGCTGAACCGAGGCGAGGCGCAAGGGTTTTTCCAGCACTGTATCGATATTCAGCCCCAGGCCCCGTGCCACCATCTGCGCACTTGCAAGTACCCGCGTATCGAAGCCGCTCATCAGCACCACCGCGCCTTTGAATTTCCGGTCGGCCAGCACCTGCAACTGCTTCACGCCATCGGTGGCACCCAGTTGCAGGTCCAGCAGAACCACGTGCGGCGGGCCGGTGCGCAATTGTTCGTCGAACGCTTTTTCATCGTTCACCGCGACGGCGTCGATGCCCAACCAGGTAGCGGCCCTGACGAGCACACGCCCGACAGCTTCGTCATCATCGAAAATCAGCACACGCATGGTGGCACCTTTTCGTCTGGTTCAGGTTTCTTCAAACCCCTTCCCCCTGTGGGGTGGGCCAAGGGGAGGGTTCGTGCCGCACGGCGAAAACGCAAAGTAAGAACCTTCTTTTTCTGAAGAAAAAGAAGCAAAAAGACTTTTTTTCCGGCGCCGGCCGATATAACCGGGCCATGGTATCGATCGTGGTCGCGGCCCAGAAGATAAAAGTCTTTTGCTTCTTTTCTTCAGAAAAGAAGTGCTTTCTTTGTTTTGGCCAGGTGGCACGTCGGCTGCTCCCAATTCGCGAGAGAAACACATCTGCGTCAAGCCGAAAGCAGGCTGTGCAAGAATAGCAGCAACCGCTTCTTATCCGACAGATCGCCCAAAATGATCTGCCGCCACGCCCCGGAGACTCCGATCAATGTGGGTGTAACGATCACGCCGTCGCCGGTCGCTTTCCCTGAACCGACGAGGACATCGATGATTTCCGGTTGAATGGCTTTGGCGGGTTCGCCGATATGCGCCAGAGCCGACATGAGATTCTGTTCCGCCCGTATGGAGTTCGACGTTCCGGTCACGACGTAGAGGCGCAAGTGACGGTGTTCCTTGTTCATCGCCCCGTCATTCTCGTCGATGGGCGGGATTGGAGTTACGTCTATGCTCGTCATTTACGGCCCGGTATTGTCTTGCGGGTGTTGCCGGGGCTCGCCACCGCCTGGCGGCTTCTGGCCCAGTGCAGTGATCATGGTATCCTCTTGCACTGTGTTTATCGGTTTAGCCCCTTCCGGGGCGTATGGCACCGATGGACGGCAGCGCAACGTGATATCGGTCGGGGCGGCAGGGAGCGTGCCGTGTTACGTTGCGGTGCACCCGAAACCAGGGGCTTTGAGCAGCTTGAGCTCATGAACCGACAATTGCATATGGCGGCGGTTGGCAGCCCGCACGTCGTAACAATCCTGGCGTCCTCCCCGAGGGTCAGCCGAAAGTGATGATAGTTAAGAACCACATTTCCCATTTGCAAGAGCACCTTAGACGGAGCATGGGCGAACTTTTCGAGGGCAAAATCGTTTGAAAGTGTGTGCATTCTGGTGTCGAATTGATTTGCTATGCAAATCAATACAGGTTGGCGCCAAGTTCTGCAACTCCACACCATGTAGCTTGTATTCAGTGTCCGGCTTGGCGCAGTTTTAGCAGCACTATGAGCATCTGAAGCCCGTCTTCAGGCTCCGGCTGTGCTCTGTGCGTGACTGACCGTGTCTTGAGGGTGGGTGGCAAGTGCATCGCCCTTGCCGAGGTGGCAGCTTTGGCGGCGCCGAACCGAACGTTGGTGATCTACCACCATCATACGCGCCGAAAAGGTGGGCACATCGCCGGGCTCGCGTATTGGGCCGGCCGTCTCCGCGGGCTGGGCTTTGCCACGGTGGACGCGATCAGGTCGCGACCCTATTCGCCCAGGGCGTTTTCATACTCGATGCACCGCCACATATTCGGATGCGGGCAGCCCAGCTCGCCGCCCGACGGCAAGGCCATCTTTCCTGGCACGAGCACGTCCATAGTCCGACACGACATGAAGAGCGGGGCTGCAGAAGGCCGGGCTCCGTCGTGGAAAACCAGACCAGCACAATACGTATCGAGAACAAAGTGCAGTTAAAACCTTGCCCTCTGACGTCGCCGCCCCGCTTCGGTTGAGGCTCTCAATGCCGGTTGCTCCATCTGCCAAAATCGCAGCATTCTCGGGAACGCACCGTGTTGCCGTAACCCAGAACCACCCAAGCTGCAAGCCAGCGAGCTTGCGGCTGTCCAACCAAAGCCGCGGCGGCGCGAGAGCGTATTTTTCAAAGCGTAGCGGCCTATTTCGACCAGCTCCAGTCTGAGGCCGACCCTTTGCAGCCGCCGCCCGGTGCGCCTGTCCACGCCCGGCCCCGTACGACACGGCCGGTGGCGGCGCCGGTTGGCAAACCGTCGCGCAAGGCAAAGCGGCCGTTCACCAAAACCTGCGCCACGCCCGTCGCGAGCTGCGCGGGATTGTCGTAGGTAGCGTGGTCGGACATGGTGGCGGGATCGAAAACAACGATATCGGCAAAGAATCCGGGGGCGAGCCGGCCGCGATCCTTCAGCGACAAATTGCCGGCCGGCAAACTCGTGAGGCGGCGTATGGCTTCGGCAAGGCTAATTATATGCGTCTCCCGCACATAGTGGCCGAGCAGCCGCGCGAAATTCCCGTAGGCGCGCGGATGAACGTGCGAGAGCAAAAACACGCCTTCCGGGGCCGGCGCCGCTTCATCCGATGCAAAGCTCATCCATGGCAGCGCGATCTGCCGCCGCACATTTTTCTCGCTCATCAGGAAATAGGCGACGGCGACACGCGAACCATCCTCGGCAACCAGGTCCATCGCGGTCTCCTCAGGGCTTTTGCCGCGCATCCGCGCGACCTCAGCCAGGGTCTTGCCCGTGAGCGATTTGAGGGCCGGGTTCTTGAAAGCCAGCAACAGCGTTTTCTCGGGGCCGGCGCCGGCGTAGTAGCTCTCCCATCCTTGTGGATGAGGCTCGCGCATTTCGGCGGCCACACGGGCACGAACGGCAGGTTGCTTCAGCCGCGCGATCCATTGCTCCAGCCCGCCCGATTGCACCCAGGGCGGCATGGCCGCATCCAATCCGGTCGCGGCCGCCGTATAGGTATACATGTCCGCCGTGATCCGCACGCCTTTGGCCCGTTCCGTGTTGATCATCTCAACAATCTTGTCGAGCTTGCCCCAATTGTCCCGGCCCGCCTCCTTGAGATGGTAGATCTCGGCGGGAGCGCCCGATGCCTCGGCGATATCGAAGGTTTCCTGCAGGGCCTGCTCGAGATGGTCGCCCTCGCTGCGCATATGCACGGTGTATATGCCGCCGCACCGGGCCGAAACCTTGGCGAGCGCAATGACTTCCGCGGTCTTGGCGAAACTGTCGGGCGCATACATCAACGCATCCGTCAGCCCCAGCGCCCCCTCCTCCATGGCCTGGCGAACGAGAGTCTGCATCGCGGCAAGCTGGCGCGGCGTCGGCTGAACATCCGCTTCGCCAAGCAGGTTGACGCGCACGGTGCTGGCGCCGACAAAGGATGCGACATTCGGCGAAATGCCTTTGCGCTCCAGCATCTCCAGGTATTCGCCCAGCGTGGTCCAGGTGATGGAATATTTGATGTCGCCCTGCCGCTGCACCGCCAGAACCTTCATCGCTTGCGTGAGCGGCCCCATGGAATCCTCGCCCAGCACCTCCAGCGTAACGCCCTGCATAAGGTCGGAGAGTGCCCTTCCATCTTCCATGAACGTCACTTCAGGATGGGCAAGCATGTTGATGAAGCCAGGCGCCACGGCTTTGCCATGGGCGTCGATCTCGGTTTTTCCGCGGCCCGCCAAATGGGGTGCGATGGCGGCGATGCGGTCGCCCTTCACACCCACATCCTCGAGCACCGGCGCCGCGCCGGAGCCGTCGTAAACCTCGCCATTGCGGATCACGACGTCGAAATCTTTTGGCGCCGTGGCGGCCGCGGTCGCCAGACCACAGAAAAGGCATAAAAGAACTTCTTTTTTGAAAAAAAGAAGCAAAAAACTTTTGTGTTTTTGTACGGATGCCTGCTGCAACATGCGCCTCAAGAACAAAAGTTTTTTGGTTCTTTTTTTCAAAAAAGAACGCCTTCTCTCTGTTACGACCACGGATCGGCCACGCGCGGCCAATAATTCAGCGCGCGCTTGCGATAGGGTATGTCGGCGTAGCGCGGCGATGTGGCACCAGGTGTCGCGACATAGTGGATTTCGCTCGCCAGCGGCTCGAACAGCGCGGTGAAGTGATTGGCCGATTTCACGATGATGGCGCGGAAGTTTTCGGGATCGGCGCCAAGCCCCGTCAGGCTGACCGGATCGAACACCTGGGTGCGATGGTTGGTTACGATCAGCGTAAGGCCGCCGGCCGTCAGCCGAACAGCGCGGCCGAGCGGTAGCTGAACATCGCCGAAGCGCTGCCGCAGACCATCCGCGATCGCCTCCACCCGCGCGCCGCGCAACGTGACGGGTCCGCCCGAAATGGCCCCGAAACGGCCGCCGACGCTGATGTCGAGAATAGCGCCGACCCCCGCGCGAAGGCACAGGGCGACGGCGTCCTGATCCCAGAACATTGCCAGGGCAACGTCCGACACGCGCCGTTCGATGCAGGCCCGCAACAGAAACACCGCATCTCCCGGCGCGCCGCCGCCCGGATTGTCGCCGGTATCGGCCAGCACAAGCGGCGGCGTGCCCAAAGCTTTGCGGCCGATCAGGTCCAGGGCGGTCTCCATGTCGATGAAGCGTGTGGCCACCTCGCCGCGCATCGCCACGAAGCGGCGTCCGAAACGCTCCGCGAGCGACGCCGCCCTGGCCTTGTCGCCATCCGTAATCGCCAGCATCCGCGCCCCCGCATCGGCCACGTCGCCATGCGCGAAACCATGGATCAGCGACAGCGAAATGAGTCCGGAGCCGGCGCCGGCACGCTCGGCCTCGCTCAACGCATCGACGAAGCCGCGCATCGGCTGGGTTTGCGTCGGGAAGGCGCCGATCATGCGGCAATCCCACATGGCCATCGTGGGCCGCAGGATACCCGCCGTGCTGGCCACCGCAATGTCCATAAGCTCCCACGCCCGCTCAAGAACGTCGGTATGCGGATATTCCTTGTAGGCAATCAGCGCGCTGGCGCTGGCCATCATGCGGGCCGTCAGGTGAGCGTGCGGATCGAGCGTCGCGCCCAAAAAAGTCCTGGCAGGCAGCAGCGCACGCGCGCGCGCGAGAATATCGCCCTCCACATCGTCCTCGCCTTCGGCGATCGCCGCGCCATGCAGCGCCAGTAAAACGATATCTGGCGATGCCGCCCGGAGCTCCTCCAGCAGGCGGTCGCGCAGCGCCTCGTAGAAATCGCGTGGAATGGGTCCCCCGGGCTGGGCGACGGCGCAGGGGCCCTCGTGAACCGCCATCCCACGCCGTTTGGCACGCCCGCGCCACAAGGCGAGCTGCGTGGAGCAGATATTGAGCGGGCGCGTGGTCGCGTCGCCGAAAGCGAGCAAAGTCTCCCGGAAGGCGCGCTCATCGGTGGGGATGGGCGAGAAGCTGTTGGTCTCCGTATCGAGGCCGGCGATGAACATGCCGCTCATTGCGCTGCCGCTTCCCTCCGGGCGGATCGCGCGGCCGCCAGGAAGGCCAGGGCGCCCAGCACGGACGCCGGCACGGCCATGGCCGTCATGGCATGGCCCACCCCTTGCGGGCCGCCAAAAACCCTGTCCGTGAGCATCGCGGTGGTCGTGGCGCCCAGCCCCAGGCCAAGGCCGATGTTGAAGAAAGAGATCAGCGCCAGGGCCACGCCGCGCACCGGGGCCGGCGCAAGTTCCTGAACGGCGGTGATGCCGATGGCGCCGGCGGCGTTGGACATCACGATCCAGCACACGAAGATTGCGATCGCCACCGGCGCGGATGGCGCGAGCACGACCAGTGCGCCG
>Ga0116231_10014540_pt1 | contig 10538 bp, 9 predicted proteins | sample S1TSphgellanicum_2_FD_89695 | JGI IMG/M metagenome (GOLD analysis project Ga0116231, IMG submission 89695) | Host-associated microbial communities from peat moss isolated from Minnesota, USA - S1T2_Fd - Sphagnum magellanicum MG | ecosystem: Host-associated > Plants > Peat moss > Unclassified... | reverse complement strand
GTGTGTGTGTGTGTGTGTGTGTAACTGGGCTAAAGAATTGTGTTCTGGTGTGATGGGATTTTGCAGGTTATGGAAATTGTACATATCCAGCCAGGTAATTACATGTTCTTTGCTGATGATGTACATGAAAGATTGAGGGTCTGTTCATGATTTGTGAGCTTTAGTGGTTGGTAGTCTTAACTTGAGTTTTGCGAATTGCGGGTGCTTATTTCAATCTCTGGGAAATACCTTTTTGTGCAGCACCCAACTGGTAGCTGAGACGACGGTGTCTGGATCTTCATTGCTTCTTCAAACTGGAGTACTCCATCTCATTTCTTCAATGCTTCTGGTGTTGCTGATGCTGAACCTGAGATAGACTTGGATGTTGTGAATATTTTAAGACACAATGAATGTTTGCAGAAACAGATAACCTGCATTCCCGGACAAAGGCACCTTGTGAAACTGACTGTAGATTGAGTTGCCCTCCTGTATGTACTACCTGGAGCTAGCTAGCCAGCTCAAGGATTCCAACAGTAGTCAAACAACAAAAGCATTTTCAAATGTGCTTTGCCAGTGTAGCTAGCACACAGAAGTCTAAAAGAATTTTTTGTGCAAGTAATTCTTGTCATATCAAAGAATCCAACTAGAAGAGGATGCAATTGGATTCCTCTGTAACTGTTGATCACTCATGCCATTCTTCCCTCTCTTATCTGACAGCAATACAGACCAATTTTGGTATTTCACATCCCTAGGCCTTCTTGAAAATCTGGAATAGCAATTCCTGATCACCCCCAATCATAAAAGTGGTGGTCTGACGCTTTGTGAGTGATGCTTGTATTGGTTATGGTTGTACTTATTCTTGTCATGTTGCCTTCAAAGTTTTGCTCTGGAGTTTATTTCTCTGCACTCTCATCTTGTAGAAACGCACTTCTGCACCTTCAATTTGGCTCTAACTCAAGAAATTCTAGCGGATGGTTCAAAATCAAATTGGAATTAGGTCAGGAACTCAAACAAAAAGAAATAAATCTCAACAATTTTTCCATTTAATGATAGTAGTGTTACTTTATATGCCCTTCAGTTCTTTCAAGTTGCAGTACTAAGGATATGATAAGAAATGGGTGAGAAAAAGTGCTGTCAGTTGAAGGACAAAATGAAGTTTAGGCTGTCTTGCATGAGATTGCAAAGGAATGTGTAATCCCCCTACAACTGAGGTACCATAGTTCTGGCTATACACCATTCTTAATCACTGGAGGCGTGCAGTTGTACACATGTAGTGCAGTACTAGTTATGAACGATGTGCAATCACACTGTATAATGTATGGTGCACAAAAATTGTAGGCAATGATAGAAAGAGTAGGATTGACTCTTTTGTGTTTTTGCAATCATCCACAATACAACCACTTGAACAGTCAACATACATTAAGCTACTTGTCCAGTCTTCTTGTGCAGGGAAATCAGGTGGAAAGAGACAATTGAATGCAGCATTGTAAACTGCACAAGTTTTGTCATGCTCACTCAAATCCTGCAAAACTATCAACCAGAACCAAACTAACTATTTTATCCTTTTATGGAGAGGAAACTACATACATAACTCACACAATATGCTGCACAAAGCTGTAGGTCCAGGTAGCAGTGTAGAAGATCTACATTCTATCATGAGGCAGACACACTACAAAATAGTTGCATCTAACAACTGTATACATGAAGTCAACATGAAACTCCCTGCACAGGACTCACAATGATGATAGAAGCACATTCACAATCTCAAGCTATCTCCCAACAGAGACCTGAAAATCAATTTAAATATCCACAGTCAATCAAAATATCTAGCATGTTTTCCAGTGTATCTTCAAATATCTTCCAATGAGAAAAGCCTTGGGCCCCGTAAGTCTAATCTGCAAAATAAAATCTCTACATGTTTTGAGGAGTGCAGACAATCTTTGAAGGGGAACTCATTTCCCATATAAACAAAATGATCACCAAGTTTGCTTGGTGTCTCTGCCACCTGGTTAGCTCTAGCAAAGTTTAATGAAGAGGCAGAGGGAGAAAACACCAGCAGGATCTGACATACAGAGGGGGCCGAGGTCTTCTGAGACTCACCTCACCAGAAATAGATGGAAAAGAAATGTTTGAAAAGTATGAGGAAAATAACTATGAGTAACTAAGCCTCTGTTAGCCATTCACGCCCTGATCAGAAATCCCTTCTGAATCCTCATTTCCATCAAAGCTTTCCTGTTCTGGAGTGACATAGGGTGACCCTGGCAAGTCATGCGCAGGAGAATCCTGATGTTCAGATACAGCAGCAGAGCTCAAGTGTGGCTCCAGAGGCAAAGTCCCAAAAGTTTCTTCTAGCTTTGCCACCATGGTATCAAGTTGCTGGTCACAGATGTCCTCTAGGGTCTCCTCTGGTTGCTTTTCATCCTTCCCAACATCCAGCTCATGTGGTTGTACAGAGTCTGCAGGTATAACTCCATCGCTAATTTTCAGCAATTCCTGATATTCCTGCATCTCTTTCTGGAACCTCTCCTTGTCTTTCACAGCTTGATCTTGATATGGCTGCAGAGTAATCAACAATTTTCCTTTGTTCAAAAGTAGGTCTCAGGCCTGAGAAGAAAGTCATCTCTGACCATACCCTTCTACATTACAGCAGTAAAAACCTAATTGGCCTTTAAACCCAATATCAATGATGACTCACTCCTAACACCATGTTAAAAAATAGCTTCAATGAAAACACAGTGCTGCATTCTTCCAGCAATTAATAGGAAAGTTCACCTATGAACAATTAGTCTTCACTGTAGCTGTCAAAAGATTATTAAAAGACAACACTGCTGGCTCCCACCTGGCATTAGAGGAAAAAAAGGGACAATGGACATCTGAACATATCCATCAGAGGGAGAACAATTTCACAATTACACTTCAAAGATAATATGACAAGAATCTGTGCGACCATTACCTTATGAATCTCACTCATAAAGTAATGATTGCACAGATAATCTGTACAAATGGTTATACAAATACTTGTATCCTGAGTTTCTGTTGCATTTCTGGAGGATCCAGGACAACTCAGTTATGATGTTGGGCAGCACTCAAGAGGCATGAACCAGATACACAAGAATACACATGAACCAGATACTTACAATTTTCTCCTCCTCTGTGAGCCTGTTCCAGGCATCCCCTATCATGCGGCCAAGCTCTCTCTCTCTGTCAGGATGCAATGCTTTCAATTTCAGGTGCTGCTCCCCAAAGAAAAAATTGTAGCTAGACCGATTAGAGCGTGGTGCATTTGGATCTTTTTTTCTTTTTATACGTTTCCGCCCTGAGCTCTGAACAGTTGCTATCTTTCTGCTAGGCATTTGTGAGTCTGCACCAAATGTCCCTGCATAGTTGGGCACGTTGGCATGTTGCAAGCCCCTATGGCCTTGTGGCAAGTGATATAGCACCCCTCTCAGCTTCTCTGTGCCCATCATGATGCTAACAAGGTAGCCATGCTCAAACTTGCCTTCAATTGCACCTGTCACCACTTGCCCAATTGACAGTGATGGATCTACCGCTGCAAATTACCACACCAAAACAACAAATTCCCCTTGTAATTTCATGAACTGTTGCACAGAAACTTCACATTGCCCCTCTCAAGGAACTAAAAAGTTTTGATTTCATGCTGGAAACACCTCTTTTCAAGGGTAAATAAAATCACAGATTAGGCAGCACTGGAGCTCGTGAACCAAATAGTAGAGGATATCAAAAGACCTGGGAGCATTTGAATTGGTAGAAGTTTCCTCTTCCTAGTCTTCACTGTGTCAGACCCCACTGCTGATAGTGGCTGTACCTTCAAAGGACTTGGCCCCGGCAAGGCAGCTTCAAAAACCAACATATCAAACCATGTTAATAGATATCATCTTTTTGGGCCAAAGCACGACTCCTGTGCACCTGGCTAGATCCACACATTGCCAACAGAGTATCCTACCAGCCTCATGTCCTTCTGCACAATTTGCAGTTGATTGAAATTGTTTCATATGTACAAAATATAATCTATGAAATTGCAGTGAAAATCCACACCAATGCTTGAAGGTAACCATTGTATTAGCTCCAGCAAAACCAGAAGTAAAAGGATGACCAAAAATGCCATTTGAACCTCACAAATGTCACTCACAATGTATCAGACCCTCACCTCCCTCACCTCTGTCATGAACAGCAGTGACTAACTGCCATGACTCCCGCTGACTTCATCACCTCCTGACAGCCACTGTTGATGAGTATATGATACTCTACCCAAATTTTGGCAAATAAGAACATGAAAATCTTTATCCTGAGTTTCTATCACATTTCAGGATGCCAAAAGGAGACTCATTCGTAAGGGATGTTAATAAAATAGTCTGCCATTATGGGGCATGGATATGGTGACATACTTGGAGGTAGGACCAAGGACTCAGATAGAGTTGGAGTTCGGAGAATTCTCTTCTGCACAAGTTTCCCAGCATCCAGCCCCCCTTTTGAAAGGGAATGTGCCGTTGGATCCTTCATCACACTCATGGGGCTTGGTCCTGGCAAGGCAACTTCCAAACCAAAACAAAAACAGTATTAGAACATTTCTCCCAATGTGAAAACAGCTTAGCTCATGCAACTGACTATGTATCTTTGTCATACCATTCACTAATGTACTTTGAACCATGACAGCAACTGTCTTATAATGTCCCAAATATTGTTTGCAAGTATGTTCCATCAGGCAGTCTTAACTTACTTGGAGGTGGGACCAGATGGCCCTGGGTTCCAAAATAATAGACTTGTTCATAGTGATGAAGGATCCCCATGTAGTATTTGCGCAAAACATATGCAGCACTGCTGGTTGTATGAGGAAAATTGAAGGCAGCTGTAAGCTCTTTCCATTTTCTGTCCTTGATTACCTGCAATGAGAGCCACAACTCAATGTCTAGCCCACATTCAAAAATGAACATGTGAAACAACTGAGGTTTTAGCCACCACCATGATCAATGTTCCAAAAACACCCCACAATTGCTCTGTTGCAAAGCCATATCAGCAAACCAACGGGCAATCTGGCACAATCAACCAACCTAGAAGGAAGAGACTAAATAAAAAAAACCTGCTGGGAGCCACCCCTTGATGTGACTTCAGAATAGAGAAAGTGCAAGTCAAGGGGCTTGCCTCCTATTTTTGGTATCCTGCACCACCCATAAAGAGCACATCACCCCAACCTATAATCACAGGAGACACGAAAAAGAGATTGCTGAATGCAATAACTGGTCTCTTGAGTATCTGCAGATAGCAGAATGACCATAACACCATTAAGCATAAAGCCTATCTTTAGGACATAAACTGACTGATTGGCTTATGGAATGTTATGCACCTCCCCAACAAATGGAAATACAAAACAATGGGCATTGGACGCCTCTGTGAACACAAAACTTGCAGGCCAGTCATGCAGTTATCATCATTCCTCTTTCATCACTATAAACCACTATGTAAGTCTCCAACCAACAAAAGGCCACTACACACATGCAACAACACAAATGGAGCACTGAGTGCAACATTCTATAAGGACGGAAAATAACAGAAAGTTTCCAAATTCCTAATTGTAGAATCTCCATGGTTTCTGAGTCATACTCACCCTTCAAGACTGTCTCGGAAGCTCTGAGGCTCTTGAGGCTTTCCCTTTCTCCACTTCTTTCTGCACTATTCCAGAATTTGCAGTCAATAGTGACTCAAGTAAAACAGGCAAAGTCAAGATGTAGAAAGAGACATTCAATGAACTTCAACACTATATATAACAGCAATTGAGTCTTACTTATCATAAGCAACATGTTCATCATTCCACATGAATTAAATGTGCTGACTTGTGCAACTATTGCAAAAGAGATATCTGCCACAGGGACTCAATTCATCAAGTGCAAGGCAGTTGGACACAACAAACTGTGGAATCAGCTAAGAGACCTACACCAGAGCATTTTCTTGTTCACTCACACCAACATGTGTCTCACTCACATAAGAACCACTTGAATTCTCCAGTTGAGAGAGACTGGCTTCCAATCAGAAATGTCATCTTTAAGCTTTCAGGTCATGTAACATAAGCAAGTTGTAACACTGGAAGAGCCTGAAAATGTCTAGGTTGAGGAGCACATAACTATACAAGAAAACATGCCACCATCCGTAACCCTAAAACATGAACCCTAAACCAGGAAAGAGATGCTGACTCTCTGCTTGGTAGGTTTTTTCACCTAAGCACAATGCACCCTGGTATTATGGCACATTCTGACGTCTCACTCTTGCCAACAACTGGAACAGAATGTAGTAGATGCGCCCATAGGGGAGGGACAAGGTTTGGAGTATTGGGATACAGAGAAAAGACGGCCAATTGATCACGCTCCATAGAGTTTCTAAAAAAATTCTCTGCAGGAGAAAAGATAACTTACATGAGCAGTTTGGTGCCAAGAGCGGTGTGGAATTTGTCGAGAGTGTCCAAGAAGAGCTCCTTGCTGGCCACCACTTCTTCATGCCTGGCCAACGGCGCGGGGTAAAGGGCGCTTAATGGCACAGTGTTGTCCACAACGCCTCCTAGCATCATCGCGCTACCTAACTCGCCTGGAGAAGAAGCAGCCATAATAGCCGCACCATCACCACCATTCTCCTCCGGATGCAGACCTTCCTGATATACTTCTTGGTCTTCTCCTCCTGCGGAGGCCACTGACAGCTCCGCCTGCATTGCAGCTCTCCTCACCCCCGCAAGCACAAAAAACAGTTTGCAGGTCTCACAATAACAACCGCGTACGCTCGCGCAATGGCCTCTCCTTCCGCGCGTATGTATGTATTGGTCTTGTGCGGAGGGCTCAGCGAAGCAGAGGGAGCGCCAGAACGAGCGCCAAACCCTAGGAAGGTTTGCGTTCGCAGTGCCGGAAGGTCCACTTACGCGAGAGAGACGAGTTTTGGAGGCCCGGGTGAAACGAACCCGACCTGAAAATAAGCGGATCTTGGGTTTGGTTCCACTTTAACGTATCCTAATTTGGTTGTTTGGGGCTTCATCAATTTTGTGATGTTGCTCAAGTCGCGATCATCCATAAGAATATTTAGCCAAATTTGACGATATTCTTAAGCACCCTTTCATGTCGTAGGCAGTTGTGGCCATTTTTTTTGGCAAGTTTTTAGATTTTTTTTTTTGTTAATTAGGGATTTAAAAATAATAAATTTGGGAATTTGTAACATAATATTCCTTTAAAAATATTTTTGACAGACTAGAATTTTGCCACCAAAAAAAAATCACTGGAACTTTGGGGTGGCTATTAGCACAGGTCTGAAAACCATATTTTATGCGAAGTTGCTTCTAGAAATATGGGTACCAAGTTCTTATTATTTATTGATGGTGCAATTTTTTTAATTTTCTTTTCTTTTCGGGAAGATGAAAGTAGGCCGTTCTTTACGAAATGACTGTAACCTATAACAAGGAGAGTCAACATCTCAAAAAATGAAATTGGTGCATTTGACCATCTAGAGATATTATTCAAAAAGTTTTAAGGAGGACAAGAGGAGCAGTGATTTTTTATTATTTTTTTGTGGTGAATTTTTGCCATTTTGCTTAAAAAGAAGATTCCTGAGCAACATGGACCAGGGAACTTTTTGAAAAAAATTCAAAAAAATCGTCACATTTCAAGGAAGAACATTATAAAATTGCCAAGATTTTTCAAGGATTTGAGAGGGAACTTTTTGAAAAACATTCAAAAACATCATCACATTTCAAGGAAGAACATTATGAAATTGCCAAGATTTTTCAAGGATTTGGGCATATTTCAAGCTTTCTTTTGAAATTGTCACATTTGGCTAAATCCTCTTGTGACTGATTGGCACTTTTGGAGCAACATGAGAAAATTGGAAAAACAAAAAACACTGAAGTGAAGGGTTCTGAAAGGCAATATTTGTTCAATAGAATTACATTCATAATTTTTGTCATAAGGCAAAAGTAGTTGAATATAGAAACTTCCAAGCCTCCTTCTGCAAAGAAACTACCCTAAGACCTTTTCAGGTTCGAAAATAATTAAATTATATTTGAAAATGTTGAATTTTTGAAAAATAAAATAATTATTCAACACCCAATTGCCAAACCTGAAAAGGTACTATGGCACCAAATACCAACAAATCTTCCATTTTCAAAGGTTAAGAAAATTACTCACAATATTAAAAGTATCAGTTCATGTATTCTTTCAAATTGCAACAATATGTAATAATTAAAACTCTCTAATCAAGAGAACACTTGCAAAGGTTTCCTGATCACAGAATTTGTATTCTTCTTCATTCTTGTCATGATCAAGTAAAAGTAAGTATTTGTTTATAGGTGTAAGGTCACTCCCACTCCCAAACAATAGGCATAAGATCTGTCCTCTTTTCTAAAGGACCCTGGCATACACGAATATGAAGTGCACTCCAAATACACTTAGAAATTTTTCCCATGTGATTTAAGATGATTTAAAGAGTTTTTGTTCACATGTTTTGATAGCAATGAACTATAAAATTCTTTACTTGTTAGGAGTAGCTCCACTCATACCTCCTATTTGGGCACGCAGTAATGTTTATCACAACCAACATGGTGTACAATCATTTGTTTCCCAATCAGACAAAGAATAGATGTGCACAAGAATATGATTATCTTTCGTGCAGAGGAAGATGATTTTGATGGTCCTCACATGTTTATCCCACATTAAGCAAATGGCATTGTGTCATGGCTTTCTTACATGGTACTACAGATTGCAAAGTTTTGTGGAATGTAGAACATCATATAGAGACAAAATTGCAGAGACTTTTAACAGCAACACTCACTGGATTATAAATCCTATCAAAACACTGATTTTATCTTTTGAGCTTGCACCAAATCTCACATCCAAAGAGAATAAACAAAAATACCCAAGGTCATCAAATTTACCAATAAACACAGTTCCAATAAAGTGTTTTAGAACTATGGAGCATCATACTGAAATTAGGATGAGCTCAGAAGAAGTCAACATGGGTACACAAAGTAGTCAAAACTAGTGGGGTATATTCATCTGTGCCAACTTCTTCATCTTGCAGAGGAGACTGTTAAGCACAGCCCACAATGGATCAGCTTCCAAAACCAACAACAAATCTCTTCAACTACAATTCACAGATCATCTTGGCTAGATGGTGTGAATTTCTGCACTTGATCAAGATCCTTGGAGTAGAATGGCTTTGTCTGCTCTGCATGCCCTGCAATAATATGTTTCCCTCCCCATTTGCTTTGCATTAGAACTGTCAAGTTTTGAATCAGATTTAGAGTCTAATAGGCAGTAATATAATTAACCCTATAATCACCAGAGTAGGAATCAATTATTCGACAGGATCAAATCTTCTCTGAAAATGAACTTGGATTCTGAAGGAAGAAGAAGATAGGTGTATGTCTAACAGACATTGTACAACATGACCTGAAAGAGATGGAACCAAATCAGCCTGATGGTGGCTTCATGAAAAGCTAGCAATAATATCATGTAGTTGATGGGTGTGAGTCAATATGATACCTGGTCCACTCTTACAAGGTCTGCTGGCTTTGTCCAACTTCTCTCTGGGTGTCTTTTGCAGAGAGGGAGTTCCCTTCTCTACCCCTTCCTTGTTGAGGATCCGTTGCATGGCTTGGTCATTCATATTGGGTCCTGACATTCTGGCACTCCTTTTAGTGGCACTTCCGGCAAGCTTCTGGACACCAAAAATACAGACTCACTTGTATTATATTCTTGCTCACTTTGTATTGCAAACTTTGATCAGCTTCTTTAGAAAGTTAGAATGTCAGGGCAGAGCGACTATTCGGGTATATGAAGATCTGTGGTGAGAGAAGACGAGGGAGAAAATCAGAAGCTCCTCTGCATATCTTATGGCAAGTGGCTATGCCTAAATTGTCCACTTTTGATACCAGAGGTGGAGCCACATGGTGTGCATTTGGGTTACCAATTTGTACTACTGGTGTTGCATGCACCGCCTTCCCTGTGATTAAACAACTCCCTCCTTGTCTGCATCAGTGTTGGTCAGTTACTGATTTTTTTTCATAACTGCTGGGTAGGTTTTCTTTTTTTGAAATTTAATTAAATCGGGTGCCAGTTAGGTTATCATATCCAAAAAATGGGTGCTGGTTACTAGGATATCAATATTTTTGGATAATAAACATATATGTTAGGCATATTAAGGGTAGGTTAAATAACCAGTTGATAATCATTGGTTATCTTGTTGATTATAAGGTTTTTAACAAAATTAAAATTAAGATTATTTTTTGCTATTTTGGTTTTTAATCATAAAAATGTTTAGTGTTTTAGGGTTCCATAACCTACCTAGATGATAACTAAGTCAAATCCAAGGAGGTTATTAGATTTTGAAAATTCAATACAGGGTGATCAGATTATTAACTGGTGATTAAAAAAAAAAACCGGCTAGTAGGTTATTAATAACCTACCTGATAACCGAGCTCTGATAACCGGTTCAGAACTCAATAACCGGCCAACATTGGTCTGGAGTCTGCACCTTGTCTAAGTGGTGACCTGAGCAACCAGGATTTGCTG
>Ga0116231_10014539_pt1 | contig 10539 bp, 10 predicted proteins | sample S1TSphgellanicum_2_FD_89695 | JGI IMG/M metagenome (GOLD analysis project Ga0116231, IMG submission 89695) | Host-associated microbial communities from peat moss isolated from Minnesota, USA - S1T2_Fd - Sphagnum magellanicum MG | ecosystem: Host-associated > Plants > Peat moss > Unclassified... | reverse complement strand
CCGACAATCGCTGCGCGCGGTATTGGACCTTGCTGAAAATCCTCCGGAAATGAGCTTAAGCTAGCCGCAGACAGTCCGAGTGCCTGGAGACCGTTATAAGTCAGCGCGAGGTTGACACAATAATCCGGCTTGGTTTGCCAAGGCGCCGCGCTCACCAGCGGCAGCTTGCCCAGCGCCAGACGAGCTTCGGAGGCGTGGTCGACGCGCAGCGCTATCACGCGCAGCGCGTCCATGCCATAACTCCGAAGAATTAAGCCTTGCACTTCCTCGAGCGGAATGACAGGCATCTAGGCGGGTGCAAGCGCGGTCTGAATATCTAAAACCGTGGCCGTTGGATAGGCGCTGTAAAACGGCTCAATGGCGCGCAGATCGTTCGCCTTCACATAAGCCAGAAAGGCGTCGCGGTTCTTCTGCACCGGCAGCGGAGGCGCATCCGACATGCGCTCCAGCAGCGCATTGAAGACATCGCCGATGGCGTCGATAAATTCATTGATATAAGCTTCAAACGTGCCATCGTAAGTGGTGATGACCGCCAGTTGCGTGTTGTTATTCAGAAACACAAAGCGCGCAAAATGGACGTTGCGAAGCTGGTTCAGCGCCAGCCAGATGGGGTTCTTATCCACCGGCGCGCCTTGTATCTGCTGCAGCAAACCATTCAGTTCCTGGTAAGCGGCAGGAGACTTGATTTGCATGACCAGCGTGAGAGGACTTTGGACCGTCTGGTTCGAGGGAGGAGTCGTGGGGATGGAGGGAGAAGTAGCAGAGCTCATGTAGGTATCCGGAAGTGATCGTATCCGAAGACAAACTGAAAGTAAAGGAATTCTTGATATGGAAAATTCATTCGTGGCGCACCATATGGTGACTACGGCGTTTACTCTTGATGGTTACGGCATTGATAAGAGCCTGGGGATCGTGCGCGGCATTACAGTCCGGTCACGCTCCATCTTCGGCACCATTGGAGGGAGCCTCCAGACCATCGTCGGAGGCAACATTGTCGCGTTTACTAACTTATGCGAGAAAGCGCGCGAGGAAGCGTTTGACCTGATGCTGAAACATGCCGGGGAAATGGGCGCAAACGCGATTATCGGCATGCGCTACGACGCCAACGAAATTATGAACGGCGTGACGGAGGTGCTGGCCTACGGAACCGCGGTGGTCGTCTCAGCGGCGCAATAGAATATCCCTATGAACGAAGCGAAGACTGCGCTGGGCGAAAAGATTGTGATGTTGAAGAAGCAGAAAGGCCTAAGCTGGGGGCAGATTGCGGAACATCTCGGGTTTTCGCCCACTTGGACGTGCGCGGCTTGTCTGGGCCAGATGTCGATGCCGCCGGAGGCTGCCGCCAAAGCCGCTGAACTGCTGGCCCTGACGGCGGAAGAAACGGCGACGCTGGAAGCCATTCCGTATCGGGGATCAGTTCCCACGCTGCCGCCCAGCGATCCGCTGATTTACCGTTTCCACGAACTGATCAACGTTTATGGAACCACGTTCAAGCAGTTGATTGAGGAAGAATTCGGCGATGGCATCATGAGCGCGATTGACTTCGACATGAACCTGGAGCGCCAGCCCGACCCGAAGGGCGACCGGGTGCGCATCACCATGAGCGGAAAGTTTCTTTCGTACAAGCGCTATTAACGCAATGCTGCTTTGGGCGATGAGCGCGCTGTTTCTGGCGATCCAGGTGCCGCATACGCCCGTGGAGCAATTGCACGCGGCGGCGCGCTCCGGCGATGCGGGCGAAGTCACGCGTCTGCTGAATTCCGGCGTCAATGTGGACGCGCGCGACGACCTGGGCAGCACGCCGCTATTAGACGCCGCCTGGGAGGGCCACGCCGATGTGGTGCGCGTGCTTCTGGCGCATGGGGCCGACGTGAATGCGAGCCGCGAGGGAGCTACCGCCCTGGAATACGCCGTGCTCACCGGACGGGCCGCCATTGTGGCGCAATTGCTGAAGGCCGGCGCGCGCACCGATGTCCGCGACCGCTTTGGTGCCACCGTTCTGCACATTGCGGCCGGGCGCGGCTGTCTGGAAGTACTGAACATGCTGCTAGACGCGCATGCCGATATCGAAGCCCTTGATCAGATGGATCACACGCCATTGGAAACCGCCATCTTCCAGAACCAGTTGAACCTGGTGCCTGTTTTGCTGGCGCGCGGCGCCAATCCCTCCCGGGCGAGCCCGGTGGATGGCCGCCAGCCCATTCATCTGGCCTGCATACGCGGTTTTGCGGCGGTGATTCCCGAATTGGTCGCCGCCGGCGCCAGTCCGGTGGCGAAAGACCGGTTCGGCCAGACGCCGCTGGACCTGGCGCTGGCCTACAAGAACGGCAACGTGGTGGCGGCGCTGCTGAAGCTGGGTCCGCGCCTTCAGGAATCGCAGGCCGCGGCCGACAGCGCCATGGAAGCGGCGGCACTGCGCGGCCAGACGGAAATTGTCCGGATTCTGGCCGACAACGGTTACGACGTGAACCGTCCGACGCCCTCCGGCTCCACCTGCCTGAACGACGCGGCGCTGAAAGGCCAGAAAAAAGTGGCGCAATTGCTGCTGGAACACGGCGCCAAAGTGAACGTGCCCGACAGCTCCGGTTCGTTTGCTTTGCATAACGCGGCCATTGGCGGCGATGCCGAAATGGTGGCGATGATGCTGGATCATGGCGCGGAGATCGACGCGCGCGATGCTGAATCCGGCGCCACCGCCCTGATGCTGGCGGCCTCACTGGGGCGCGCCGCTGCCGTGCGCCTGCTGCTCGATCGCGGAGCGAACCCGAAACTGGCCGACAAAGCCGGGCATACCGCGCTGGACCGGGCGCGCCAGACCGACAGCAAAGAGACTATCGATCTGCTGTCGCATAGATAGTCCAGCCGCCGGCGCGGGCTACCCGGTTCCGCCTAGAATCTACCTATCCCTGTGATTTTCTGTAAAGTAATTTGTTTTTTGCCGATATGGCCTGTGAGCGACAAGCCGACAGCAAGGGAGCGAACAGGATGCGGGGCAAACGAATTTATAAGACCGTGGTGGCGGATTCTCACAATCTTTTCAGGCGGGGACTGGCCACTCTCATTGCGTCGGAAGCTGATATGCAGGTAGTAGGGGAAGCCACCAGCGCGTCGCAGGCACTGGCGTTTGTCAATCTGGCGTCTATGGCGAGTTCCGGGGAGGGTGACCCAGCCGCTCATGCTCTGGTGCCGGATGTCCTGGTGATGGAAATCGGCTTGGTGCGCGAAGATCCGGAAGCCACCAGAATGCTGCGCCAGTTGCCTGAGTCGGTCGCGGTGCTGTTTCTGGCGCAGGAAGAATCGCCTGAATGCCTTGAGTTAACGCTGTCGGCCGGGGCGCGCGGATACATGCTGAAATCGTCGCCGCCGGCGAAACTGATTGTCGGCATTAAACAGGCGACCATTCTGGAAGATCGCGATGCCCAGGGCCTTTCGCGTCAGGCGCCGGATTTGCGCGCCCTGGCTGAAAGCGACCGATCTTATGCCCGCACCTCGCCGCTCACCTCGCGCGAACAGGAAGTGGTGACGCTGCTGGCTGAAGGGCGCACGGTGCGCGAAGTGGCCGCCGAATTGTCGCTCAGCATCAAAACCATTGAGGCGCACAAGCTGAACCTCATGCGCAAACTCGACATCCATAACCGCGCCAGCCTGGTGGATTACGCCGTACGCAGCGGCCTGATTCTGGTCCAGCCCGTCAGCAAACAATAAGCTTGCCGACATTCCAGCTTGTTACGCTTCCATATAGCGAGGTTATAGCTGCATGTGGAAGTTTTTTGCCGGCTTATTGGTGGGCGTGGTTGTCGCCGTCCTGGGTGCGTTGATCGTTTTTCTGGCGTTTGGCCGTCTCTTCTCCACCAAACCGCCCACTATTTCCGGCGATTCCGTGCTGGTGTTGAACCTGTCCGGCGATATTCCCGAAGCCGCGCCGGTCGACATTCCCTTGCCGTTCTCGCAAACCGAAGCTTCTCCCACGGTGCGCGATCTTTGGACTTCACTGCGTGCGGCGGCCAGCGATAACCGCATCCGCGCTTTGGTCCTGAAGCCGAGTTCCGTGGAAGCTGGCTGGGGCAAGCTGGACGAAATTCATCATGAGCTGACCGAGTTCAAGAAGTCCGGCAAGCCCATTTACGCCTTTTTGCAGGGTGCTGGTTCGCGTGAATATTTTCTGGCGTCGGTGGCCGACAAAATCTATGTTTCGCCAGACGATTCGCTGGAAGTGAAAGGCTTTTTGCTGGAAGAAATGTTCTTCAAGAACACTCTGGACAAGCTGGGTGTCCAGGTCCAGGTGGATCACATGGGCAAGTACAAGGACGCCGGCGACACGTTCACTAAAACAGGCATGACGCCGGAGACTAAAGAGGTTCTAAACGCCGTTGTCGACCAGATTTATAACGATTTCTGCGCCAACGTCGGCCGCGGCCGTCACAAAACAGCCGAGCAGGTGAAGACGCTGGTGGATGCCGGCCCGTTCATGGCGGATCAGGCCAAGAACGACGGGCTGATCGACGTGCTGGCCTATGAAAACGACATGTATTCGGATTTGAACCACAAGGTGGGTGTCAGCGAGCTGAAGAAAGTTCCGATTGGGACCTACTTCCGCGCGGCGCCGGGCAAGGGCGACCGGATAGCGATTCTGGTGGGCGAGGGCGACATTGTGCGCGGCGATCCGAACGACGGTTACGGCAATTCCTCCGTTATTTCGTCAGGCGGGTTTACCAAGCTCATCCGGCGTGTCCGCAACGACAGTTCGGTGAAGGGCGTTATTTTGCGCGTGGATTCACCGGGCGGCGACGCGGTGGCGTCGGACGAAATTCTGCATGAACTGAAGCTGCTGAGCGCGGCCAAACCGCTGGTGATTTCCATGTCCGATCTGGCGGCGTCCGGCGGCTATTTAATGTCGATGACGGGCGACCGGATTATTTCCTATCCGGACACCATTACCGGCTCCATCGGCGTGCTCTACATACGGCCTAATCTGAAAGGGCTGTACGACAAACTGGGCATAAATACCGATACCGTGGAGCGCGGAAAGATGGCGGATATCGATTCGATTTCGAATCCGCTGTCGCAGGCCGAGACGGACAAACTGCATGAATCCATCGCGGCCACCTACCGTTCCTTCCTGACTAAGGTTGCGGGCGCGCGCAGGAAAAGTATCGACCAGGTGGACGCGATTGCCCAGGGTCATGTCTGGATGGGCATGCAGGCGCGCGACAACGGCCTAGTGGATCAACTGGGCGGGCTGGATGAAGCCATCGCCTACATTCGCGGCAAGGCCAAACTTTCAGCCAGAGGCGGCACCGATCTGGTGATGTACCCGCCGCGCCGGTCTCTTTTCGAAATCTTGGCCAATTCGTCGCCCGAAAGTGTCGAGGATTCGCTTTCGCAATCACGAATTCGCAAGCTGGTTCCCGGTTTGCCACGCGGCTTAGGCGGACTAAGCTTCCTGCGGGGCGGGATGATGAGCCGGATGCCGTATTCGCTGAACATTCATTAAGCGGCGCTGAAAAACGCGCTGGGCGACTGAATCCCTTCGTCCTTCAGCACCAACTGCATCCTTTCCAGGGCGGATTTGTGGATCTGAGAAACCCGGCTTTCGTTCACGCCCAGAACGCCGCCAATCTCCTTCATGGTCAGATCGCGGACATAATAAAGTTCTACTACCTGTTTATAGCGAACAGGCAAAGTTTTCATCGCCACCAGCAGCTTTTCTTTCAATTCCTCGCGGGCAAACACCTTATCCGGAGCGTTGGCGGGTCCGGCGGCGGCTTCGGAGATATAGCCGTCTTCCCGTTCGCTGGCCTGCAGTTGCGAGGCAGCCAGGCCCAGGCTGCGGAAATCGACCAGCAGCGATTGCCAGCGCCGCAGACTAAGGCCCATGGCTTCCGCCATTTCCACTTCATTCGGTTCGCGCTGCATCTTGATCACCAGTTCCGTGCGCAAGGCCTCCACCTGGCGGTAACGCTTGCGAAGGTCGCGCGAGGCCCAATCCTGCTGGCGCAGGCTGTCCAGAATAGCGCCGCGTATACGGTGTTTGGCGTAGGTGCGAAAGGCGACTTCCTTGTCGTCTCTGTATTTGGTGGCGGCATCAAATAGCCCCATGGTCCCGGCGTGCACAAGATCGTCCATTTCTATATGCACCGGCAAGGATTTTTGAACGTGCGCCGCAATGGCCGACACCAGAGGCAGATTTTCCAGAATCAATTGGTCGCGACGCGCCTTTAATTGCTGGAGTTGCTTCTTCGCTTCCGATAAGCATTTTTTAGTCTGATTAGCCTGTCGTTCTTTCGACAGCTGGGCAGTTGCTGTGGCATTCACTCTTTATCTCCTCGACCAAAACGCTCGCCGCGTTCGGACTAAGCTGAAAAAGCATGCGCGCAACCACGATTTTTTTTATGCGTAAGCCATTGATTCAATAAGGTATTACGTAAGAGGACCAGTAAATCGGCAGCCCGAGGTGGTCCAGGCCGAACCAGATGCTCACAAATTCGCGTGCCAAATTGGCATGGACCAACCAATATGAAACGGCTTTGTGCTTCTGGGGCTCGTAATAAACGGTTCGGAATTTTCTTAACTATCGACTCACTAACCGGCTCGCCAGTTTGATCGGGCATTGCCCTGGCGCACAGGTGATTTGGCGGCCGGTTTACGTTTTAAGGCCTGTGTGAGCCAGTCTGGATTTTTGTCGTCGAATGAATTCCATATTTCTTCGTCGCTTATTAAATCCAAAATAGATATGCGGAATTTGGCCATTATCCGGTCGGCAAATTCAGTATTTATCCGCCGCGCTCCCTTTAACATATTGTGAAGATGGGGCTGGGAGACGCGCAAGATACGCGCCAGCGACCGTTCCGTAAATTCTCCGCTATTAATTTGCAGCCGAATATACGCCCGTAATCGTTCTATTAATTCATCGAAATTTATTTTATTTGGCAATAAATCTGATTTCACACAGAAATAGGGTGTCACTATTCTGGCTCGGAACCCACTTTTTTACAACCCCTACCTCGGATGATGAGACAGGGCTAAGCTGTTTTATTCCATAGGCTTAAGCGTATTTTTCAATTCCGATCGAAAAAAGTTGAGAGAAATTTCCTGAATTTCTTGGCAAGGTACTGCCAGTACCGTATTGTTAATTCAGAAATCAATCGGCCACTAGGGTAGTTAAAAATACCGGGGGTGGCCGGGAAGTGAAACAAACTAAAATGCAGTGGACACGTTCAGAAACATTAGCCTTAGCTCAGCAGTCATGCAGTATCTGCTATGGTCTCGGTCTGCGGCCGGGACGGGGTGGCAGTTCGGCGCCTTGCAACTGTGTATTCAGGGCCATATTCCGCGCCTGTTATGCGCGCTTTCAGCAGTGTGCTTCAAAAGAAAAGCACATTAGCCGTGTCTCCCTGGAGTCAAATCCGGGGCGGCAGCGCAGATCCGTTTGGGGGTTAAAAGACGAAGAATTCATCGCCGACTTCTGCCTAGTCAGCCGGCGCACACTGAGTGAGCGAGATCATCGCATTTTTAAATATCACTATTTATTAGGGGCCGACTGGAAGCTCTGCTGCCGCAAGCTCAAAATGGAGCGCGGCGATTTTTTCCATGAGGTTTATCGCATTGAACAGAAGTTAGGCCGCACCTTTCGCGAACTGCAACCGCACGCACTCTTCCCCGTTGATGAGTATTTCAGCAGCACCGGCCGTGAAGCCGTTGCCCAGAGCTGCATTCCGTTTACCGTTGAGACGGAAGAAGAATTCCCCCGATCCAGCAAACTGCTAAGGTTTCCCGTAAGGCGCGCCGCTTAGTTAGAAGGACGCATACGGCAGGCCAGAACCGGACTAGTGGACCCGGTTCTGGCCATTTTTGTCTTTAGCGTCTTTCTTTGAAAAATTCCCGCAGCAGTTCCGCCGCCTCCGCCGCCCGCAATCCCTCTTCCACCTTCACCTGATGATTCTGCAAAGCGGAATCCGCCAGCCGAAAAAGACTCCTAACCCCGCCAAAGCGGATATCGCGGGCTGCAAAAACCAGCCGTTCCACGCGCGCCGCCACAATAGCTCCAGCGCACATCACGCAAGGCTCCAGCGTCACGTATAAAGTGGCGCCCGGCAGGCGGTAATTCCGCTCGCGCCCGGCGGCCGCGCGCAAGGCGCGAATTTCGGCGTGCGCCGTGGGGTCATTCATGGCGATGGGGCAATTCCAGCCTTCCCCGGCAATTTCGTTGTGGCGCACCAGCACCGCGCCCACGGGAACTTCGCCAGCGGCTGCGGCTTGGCGCGCCAGTTCCAGGGCGCGTAGCATGAAGATGTCATCTGGGTTCATAAAACCGGTCTGATAAAACCGGGCGTTCGTCGGCAAAAACGCCGCTTTCGCCGATCCGCTACCACAACCCCGCAATTCTACGCTAGCCTAACTAGACAAGGACAAGCACTCATGTTCCGCTATTTCCCGCTCGCATTCAAGAATTCGCTCCGCAACCGGCGGCGCAGCATCCTGACCATCGCCAGCATGGCTGTCTCGCTTTGCCTGCTGGGCGTGCTGATGGCCATGTATCACGCGCTCTTCTTAAAAGACCAAACTCCCGGCCAGGCGATGCGCCTGGTGACGCGGCACAAAGTTTCGCTGGCGCAGACCATTCCTTTTGCCTACGAAGACAAGATTCGCAAGGTGCCGGGGGTGAAGGAAATATCGGTCTGGAACTGGTTTGGCGGCACTTATAAAGACAACCGGGACTCCAAGAACTTCTTTGGCCGGTTTGGCGTGGAGCCGAAGCCGTTTCTGACCATTCGCACCCAGATGGACATGCCGGACGATGAACGCAAAGCCTTTGTCAGCGAGCGCACGGCGTGCGTTATTTCGAAAGATCTGGCCGACAAGCTGAATTTGAAAATCGGCGACCGCATCACTTTGCTGGGCGACATCTATCCGGTGACGCTGGACCTGAAACTGGTGGGGATTTACACCGATCCCGATGCGACGGCGTCGCTTTTCTTCAACTGGGAATATCTGCGCGATCTGCTGCCGGTGGGACGCCGCAACAACATCAGCACCGTTGCCATTTTGGCCGACAGCGCGGCTGCCGTTCCCGGAGTGGCGCGCACTATCGACGCGATGTTTGAGAACTCTTCGCCGCCCACCAAAACAGAATCGGAAGCGCAGTTCGCGCTCAGCTTTGTTTCGCTGCTGGGCAATATCAAGCTTTTCCTGATTGCCATTTGCGCGGCGGTCACGTTCACGATTTTGCTGGTATCGGGCAACACCATGGCCATGTCGGTTCGCGAGCGCATTAAGGAAGTGGGCGTGCTGAAAACGCTGGGCTTCAATAACGACGCCATTCTGGGCATCATCATCGGCGAAGCGATTACCATATCGCTAATTGGCGGCGTGATCGGGCTGATGCTGGCGGCGATTTTGTCGGTGGGCGTGGGGAATGCGGCGGGCGACACGCTGCCGCAACTGCATGACATGAACGTGACGCCCATGACCGGGCTGATCGGCATTGGCGTGGCGGCGTTTATTGGATTGATCAGCTCTTTCGTGCCGGCCTGGAACGCGGCGCGCACCAACATTCTGGATTCCTTGAGGTACAGCGGCTGATGGCAATTCCCCTTTCTTACAATTTGCGAAATTTGGTGGTGCGCAAGACCACCACCATCATGACGGCGCTGGGCATTGCGATGACGGTGGCGGTGCTGCTGGCGGTGCTGGGCCTGGTAGCGGGCTTGCAATCGGCTTTTGCGTCCAGCGGCGATCCCAGCCGCGTGCTGGTGATGCGCAAGGGCGGCAACGCGGAACTGACGAGTTTGGTGACGCAGGAGCAGTTTCAGATTATCAAGATTTTTCCCGGCATCAAGACGGGCGCGGACGGGCAGCCGCTGGCATCGCTCGAAGTGGTCAGCGTCATCAATTTGCCCAGCACCGAAAATCCGGACGGCGTGAATGTGACGCTGCGCGGCTTGTCGCTGCGCGGGGTGGCGATGCGCAAAGTGGGCCTGGTTTCCGGACGCATGTTTGAAAGCGGCCAGCGCGAAATCACGGTGGGCAAATCGACCGCGAAGCTGTTCCCCGGGCTCAGCCTGGGCAGCATGGTGAAGTTCGGCAAGGGGCAATGGAAAGTGGTGGGCATTATGGATGGCCACGGGTCGGCGGTGGACAGCGAAATTTATGGCGACGGGCCGACGGTGGCGGCCGATTTCAACCGGCCCGACACTTACAGCTCCGCGCTGCTGCAGGCCACCGACGAAATCTCCGCCAAGGCCCTCATCAATTCGCTGCTCGAAGACCGCCGCCTCAACGTCACTCCCATGACCGAAAAAGAATACTACGGCAGCCTCATGAGTTCCGCTGCGCCCGTCCAGTTCCTTGGCTACTTCGTCTCCATCGTCATGGCCGTCGGCAGTTGCTTCGCTGCCATGAACACCATGTACGCGGCCGTGGCGCGCCGCTCGCGCGAAATCGGCACCCTGCGCATTCTTGGCTTCACTCAGGGCAGCATCCTGCTCAGCTTCTTCCTGGAATCCGTTGTCCTCTCGCTCCTGGGCGGCGTCATCGCCT
>Ga0116231_10014536_pt1 | contig 10542 bp, 5 predicted proteins | sample S1TSphgellanicum_2_FD_89695 | JGI IMG/M metagenome (GOLD analysis project Ga0116231, IMG submission 89695) | Host-associated microbial communities from peat moss isolated from Minnesota, USA - S1T2_Fd - Sphagnum magellanicum MG | ecosystem: Host-associated > Plants > Peat moss > Unclassified... | reverse complement strand
CCATAGCCAAGTGCCTGATTTTTCCTTTCTTTGTTGCAGAACATGAGCTTGGTGCAGGAGCAGCAAAGATTGACTGCTGCCCAACAAGAGATTTTATCACTCAAGGACAACCTCATGAATCACTCCTCCCAAGTATGTACAGATCTGGATTTGATCCATCTCACTTTCTCCTTTATTCTCTCTTTTTCCTACCTTCTAAAGCTGCATAAACTTCTATTCCTGTTAAGACACAAAAGTTCTGTAGTTCTTCTGCAGAGATGCTTAAGAGCAACCAGTTGATATTGACATCCTATTCTTGTACCAGAAGAAGGGGGGAGGGTTGGGTGGCGACTGTTCTTTACTGAAAGGGCATAGAGCTGAACTGTGGGTGCAGAAGCAAATTAGTCAACTGCAGGGGATCATAACATCATTGGAAGACAAACTAAAGACCACAGAAACAGAAAAATCAAAGCTCGAGAATGATTACAAGGAATTATTGTGCAACATGACAGAGGTGAAGGAGAATGGGGGCACTTCTGAAACAGTGAGTGAATAAAAAATTTGAAACTTTCTCAATGTACTTTCTCATTCATATGCTTACTCCTGGCCGCATTGCTTGCTGCAGTGTGATATATTGTTTCACTGATGATGAGGATGATGGTGCTTGAAATTGTTGCTGCCCACAGGGGCTTTTGGTACCATCCTCAAACGTCAACCAACCTGAAGCAAACTCAACTCAAGAGGGTGTCAAGAGCATAGTAGCACAGACTGGAAAAACTCGGAAAAGGAAGCCAAAGATGGACAAATCTACTGACCAGCAGACAGCTGTCCAAGCATCAGTTGTCACGCAGAAAGTAGGAAAGCCTGTGTGTCAACACAAGGTCAGTCTGAGCTTGTTGGCTGTCCTTATTGCAATTGCACTGGCTCTTCTTATCATCTATTTTTAGGATTGCAGGTAGAATTGGCAATTCTATCACGAAACACATGAGAACATCACACCAAAATACGCCTACACCTCGTATGTCAGTCATATTCATAGGTCACCACTGACAACTCTTGAAACTATTTTTTTTTCATGCACAAAATCTTTCTTTCATGTTGTGAGGAAGGGATCATCATTTCTGGAACTGGAACTGCATCCTCTTTCCTCATCTATCTAAGGAGCATCACTTTCGGGTACTGCAATTGTTTTGCCTTCAAAAAAAAAAATTGTTGACACCAATTTTCAAGCTGATGTCTGTTTGTGCTCCATTACATTCAATTCACATTTCAAGCACTTCTTCTAGTGTCAATTCATGTTACAAGTCAAATTGATTACATTAGATCATGATCATAAATGGTTCCTTTGAATGTGAATTTCATGAAAATTTGTGTATTATATAAAATAGGTTTGTTAAGGATTGTTCCATCTAGGAATGCAATGAGCGAGGTAAGGGGGAATAGTCATTCCATTGAACAATAGCATGTTCTACCATCGCTTATTCCAAAATGTACCCATCATCAATTTGATTACACTAAAGTGGAACCATAAATCATAATAGACAATTTCTTGGAATGGGAATTTCAAGAAATTTTGTGTAATGATATTGGTAGAGGGCTCTTTCCACTTGGGAACAATGAACCCAATAGGGCAAGTTGTTGACTAGTAACAAGTTATAATAAGGCTTGTTCCAAAGTGTCCCACCCCATCCTTTCACATGTCAAGTGTGCCTTCCACCATTTGATTTATGTCACAAGGTTAAGGACAACTCATCTAAGGTTTGTTCCACCTTGGCACTAGGGTGACCAAATAGGACAAGTTGTGTTCCATTGGGTAATAACAAGTTCTACCAAGGCTTGTTCCAAAATGTCCCCACTATTGATTCACATTTCAAATGTGTGTCTTTTAGTGTCAATTCACATTATAAAGCAAATTTACTACAATAAAGTGAAATCATAAATCATAATCATAGGTGGTTTCTTTGAATGTGAATTTCATGACAATTTTGTGATTGTCTTAATAGGGCTCATTCCACTAGTTAGGAACTTGGATGAGCCTAATAAGGCAAAATTGTCATTCCATTGGGTGGCAATAGGTTCTATCAAGGCTTATTATGAAATGTCCCCATTGTTGATTCGCATTTCAAGCATACATCTTTCACCATTGGGTCAGGTGCAACCCAAATATTTTGTACATACTTGCTACCTTGTTTTCTACTTGAAAAAACTAAATAAATAGTTTTTTTAAACTTTTAACCTTACTCTAACATTTCAAAACAAATGAAACTTTTAGTTTTTTTCATGAACATCTTTAGCCTCCTCTTAACTTCTCAAAGCAATTTGTGTCATATCATTTGGACTTGAAAAAGTACCCCAAAAGTATCCCCAATAATTTTGTTAGGGGTTGGGGATGATTTTAGTTATGAAAACAAACTTTATTAATCAAAACAATTATATTAGAATGTTCACCATATCAATATTGAGTCACATGAAAAAAAAATTAAATACTTGCAAAAACATTTCATTTGTTTTCAAATACTTGCAAGTAGTGTAAAAAAAATATGATTATAGCAAATTAGCTTTTGAAGTTCATGCAAACAATATTTAAGAATTAATGTACCCAAAAATATTTTAAAACCCAATATTTTGTTGTTTACATTTTTTTTGTGTATATTTTACCATGCTTTCACCTGGTCATGTTTATAAATCAAACTAACCACACTAAAGTGGAATTGTAATCATAATCATAAATGGTTTCCTTGAATGTCAATTTGATGGGAACTTGTGTATTATGGAACAATCATAATAGGGCTTGTTCACTTAATAATACAATGGGTTAAATAGAATGAACTAATGTGCCATTGAATGGTAAGGGATTCTACCAAGACTTATTCCAAAACTAATGCCCCCATTTCACATTTCAAGTGCATCCTCCATCATTGATTCACGTTACAAGTCAAATTGATTGCATTAAAATGGAACCAATATGTGATTGCATTGTCCCACCTAGGCAAATGATTGAAAAAATGCATAAATAGGACATCGCAATTAGTTATGTACTATTGGAATGGGCTAGGCAAGGCCCATTTTACTTAGATATGCATCAAGTTTCACAAGAAAATGAGATGTTATACTATGTTATGTTCAAGAATATTATTAATGTGGCCATTATTGATTCATAGACTTGTGGTGTTCCTTAGAATGGATTCACATCACAAATGGAATTGACAAATCACCTATATCCCACCTTTAAAAAAAACCTAAAAAATATACTTGAACATGACATCATAACTTGTTACATTTATATATTAGGTGAAGGAAAAAGAACAATACCAATAACAAGATGTAGGACATTGGAGATTGAATGTTAGGGTTGGAAACAAATAAGGAAATCAAGAGGGGTGAAAGGGGAACTTTTTGAAAGCAAATTCTACAATCCAAATGTATTAATTATATTATGTAATTATGTATTGCATGAATGGTTCTAGCATTAATTTTTTTTTAATTATGGATTTTGGGAAGCTTGTCAATCCATTGCATTAAAAATTTCATAACATCAACCAAAACAAAAATTGTGCACAAAAATATTCAACACAAGTCCAAGGCAAGGCAAGTAATGACATTTGAAAAGGTTCTTTGTTGGATTTGAACTTAGATGGTATATAAGTTCAAATGCTTATTAATGAGATTTAACTTAAACAAATTGGACATCTCTATAAATATGTCACAACCTTATTTTTTACACATAATATTGAAGCAATTTCATGTATACCCCCTATTTGGGCCTTTAACAATGTTTATCACATTCAACATGGTGTCTTATTGTTTTCCAATCCCCACCACAAACATGGGAAATGGAATAGTATAAAATGAAGAACTATTTAAATTTAAACACCTAGGCCAATCATTATAGTAAACTAATTAAAAAAAATCATTTTACTATGTAATGGTTTTATAAACATTGGATCATATAAGGTATATTGGCCCAAACCACTTTATAAATGTTGTAATATTTCATCCAAAAAATAATGTACACATTACCAATAAAGATGCTTGTATATGTCACAAATGCCAATGCCATGGAGTTCATTCATTTGAATGATCATCCATGACTTGTAATAAAATTGTACCTAACTTTTAGTTTAGTTTAGTTCATTTTTAATTAACCTCCAATTAAGTTTTAATTCATTTCCACTTGATTCATAGTTCACTTCCAGTTGACTCTTAATTAAGTTTTAATTTACTTCTCGTTAAGTCCGAGTTGAATTCGAGTTAACTTTTAGTTAATTCCCAGTTAATTTTTAATTAAATCCTAATTAACTCCAATTAACTCCCAATTAACTCTAGTTAGCTCCCAATTAACTCCCAATTAACTCTAGTTCACTCCCAATTAACTCATAATGAAATCCAAATTAAGTTTTAGTTGATTCATAATTTATTTTCAATTAAGAAGGTTTACAAAAAGTTTTTTTACTCGATGCACACATAAAAACTTCTTTGGAAGTTTCGTTGAACTAAGTCACCAAAGGGTTATAAATAAAAGTAAGACCTTTCATTTACTTCAATTTGTTCAACACCAATTTTAAGCATGATCTTACACCATAGCCTTGTCATGTTCTTTTCATGTTCATGTTTGTATATGTTAGCATAATAAAAATTTGTTTTTAGGTTTGTCTTACACATCTTGTGTTCTTGGTCATAGTTCTTATGTTTTTGTTTTTGAATCACATAATTTTGTCTTGTTCCTTGTTTGAAAGTTAAACTTTAACCTTGCCTTTAGTCTTTGTTCTTGTTAACTATCTAACATGAAATAATTTAGATTCAATACAGACCCTAGATTTTTCAATAAAATGATTTTGAACTAGACATATAAAATTGGTGGGACAAATGTTGTGTTTACATTGTTAATATCCATGAACCAAAATTAGTAAGTGTGATGTTGGTTGGCCCAAGGTGTTTGGAAGTACCCATATTCATCTTGAATGTGAAATATGAAAACAAATTGATAATGAAATGTTAATAATGGCATAACCATACAAAAATGTAAGCACCGTGCCATTCCACTTTCTTGTAATACACCGTTTCATAATAGAAAGTGGAATGGCATGGTGCTATTCAATTAATGATCTAGCATGCAACACAATTTCCCTTTGAAAATTTGATGTTTGAAGATATAAACTTTAGATTTCTTATGAATGATTTGGTGAAGGAACTTTACTTGTATTATCAAAAATGTATATTTGCAGAAGGTTGGAAGTGGATGGGAAGCTTATGATGGGTCATTGTAAAATTTGTACATTTTTAATTTTTGAGGTAGTAATTGCCAGACCCTTGTTTGATGGATAGTTATTTTTGATGCCATAACCACCATGTGGTAGTGTAAGCAAGACGTACATACATATGGGCAGCACATGAATGTATTTCAGGAATGTGACAAGTCACTACAAATATTTTTAATAGCCATAAAATAACCTTATTGTTCTACACTTGCATTTTTTAGTCTTATAAATGACACCTACATATGTAGCTAAAAAAATCTGAACCTAATGACCATACCATAAGAAGGAAACCAAATGATTAAACAAAAAGTCCTTTCCTTTGTAGCCTTAAAAGGTTTTTTTAAAGGACTTTGAAGCCTTGGTATTTTTTCATTTCTAATCAAGTTCACCTATTGAACATGTCAAAACATAGGAGGCATAGTTTTGTTCTAATTTCTTTTTGAAATTATTTGCATGATTATTTGCATTCCTTTTCATTATTTGGGAAAAAAAATGTAATCCAAACACATGACCCTCGATAGTTTAGGGACTCAAAAGGTCTCATAAAAAATATCCAGTACATTAATAGATATTTTTCCTTGTTTAATCACTTAATATTTTATTTGTAAAAACTAAAAGAAAATGATGATTGTAATATTTGTAAACATTATGAAATTTGTCCTTCATAGTCTTTTTTTTATAAGTCATTCCTTTTTGGAACCCCAACCATGAATATGCAATTAAATTTTTTAAATGACATATTCTCATTATTTTTAATCATTTATGATCCATTTCACATTGAAATATCCAAACTTTCACATAGATTTTTGGACCAATTTCACACATCTAATGAAATATATAGGATGGCTTGCCAATGTTATTCACCAAAAACATAAATGGTAATTATATGATTTATAGTTTGATAATAATTATAATTACCCCAAAAAAATAAAAATAAGATGTGAACTTTTCAAAATATCAAAAGTGAGCCACCTAAACATGCTTTTATGTACCTTTAAACTATGGAGTTGCTACTTTATAATTATAGTTTTCAAATTTTTAGTTCAACAATAATGGTAAGAAAACAAAATAGTGAATGTTTAAAATTTTATTATAATTCTATCATTGCTCTTATCTCTTGGTTAGTATGGTATTTCCCCTCCCTTCTTGCCTTGTACAACTTAGAACTTCAACACCAAACTTTTGAACATCAAAGGTCAGTTTTTTTCCTTTTTTTTCTTTTCATTTCATTTTGTGTTGTTTCTATTGATAATGTGCTATTTTTCTATTTATTTTTTTCCATTTTATTTATTTTTACTATATTTTTTGAACTTCCATATAAACCCTATAATTTTTCTTATGTATAAGCCCCATTTTTTTCCACCCTATAAACCCCATAATTTTTTCTAAAAGTTTGGAAAATATATTTATCTTGTTTTTGTAAATGCTTAGAAGGTAGATTGCATATTATAATTGCTTGTAAATTTTGGTTTTTGGTTTTTGAAATCATTATATATATATATATAGAGCTACTAGGTAGTAATTTTTAATTTCCTGGAACAATATTTTGAAAATGAAAATACATTTGATATATTTATGAATGAAGTAAGGATGGAAGACGAACCTTTGATAGAACTTGAAGAAAATGGAAATGTTGAAATAAAAGGAAGCAAGAATCTAGAAACAAATGAAGATAAAATGAAAAAAAATTTAAAGAAGTTGCATGCACAAAGATTATTTTGGAAACCAAATAATAGAAATGTGTTGTGTTGGGCCTTTTATTGTGTTGATGATAACAAGGATGTTGACTTAACAACTATTCAAATCATGCATTGTATTTTTTGTCACAATAATCTAATAGTGAATTTAAATCCAAAAACTCAAGCTAAGAAAGGGTTCAACATACATAACACAACTAACAGTATAACTACATTGAAGAGACATGACAATTTAGATCATTGTAGTATTTTTTTTTAATTTGAAAAAGTTAATTGTCCTTTGAAGGAATATGAAAAACCATCTTCCAAAAAGAGACCAAATATTTCTTTTAACTCCATATCTAGTTTTTTTGTTACAAAAAAACCTTTCAAGAAATATGATGTGCAACAAAAATAATTTTTGGAAAACTTGGGTCTTTTAATTGTGAAAAACCATCTTCTTTTACAATTTGTGAAAAGTAGTTAGTTGAAAAGGTTTAGTATGCATTTGTGTTTGGAAGAATTTTTTTTTTGTTTACAAAAATAAAATTCTTATGAATTATTGCTCAAATTAGTGGAAAAAACTAAATGTAATTATATGTTTTACTAGCTTTAGCATAATGTCATTCTATAACTGCAAGCTTTGATCTATGGATGTCAAAAGTTGGACATGATATTTGTGGATTGGTGATTTTTTTTAAACAATTGATTAGTAGCCAAAGCAAATTATCCTTGGCCTTTTTGAACCAATGGATACTAGTGGACAAACCTTGGTAAAAAACTTGACATAATTGTTGGATAGTTATACATTGAGGAGAAAAATTATTACTTATGTCAAGGATAGGGAACCTAATTTGAACACTATGACTATAACCCTAAAATCAATTATAAGTTTTGTGATGTGTTGGGTTTGGAAGAAAGTTTTCAAGACATTTGTTTTATTTTTTAAAAACTTGCCAATATGTTACAATAGTGGAAAAAGTTTGTAAAGATTTATAATATGTGTCAATCAAAATTGCCCAAGGAGATTTCTAGAAATGCATAAGTTGGCCAAAAAAATCTATAAAGGGTAGGCAAGAATGGGAAAAAACATGTGTGAATTCAGGTTTTCCCCCAAGGAAATTGAATACTTTAGTGAATACATTGTAAAATTTCATTTTTCTAGACTTCTTTGTGTTCACATTTTTTTCAATTTTTACTTTGCACAATTTAACATTTTCTTCTTTTTTTTTCATTTTTTATTATGCATCTAACATTTTTATTTTTTTGTAGATTTGATAGTAAAGTTTTTTTTTTTCCAAAAAGCTTTGTAGTTCAAAGAAGCAATTAGACTATGTTACAATAGGTTGAATTTTATAAGAATGAATATAAGAATACCACCTCCTTTGACACGACACATTTGTTGGATTATTATTGATTATCTTGGCCCTATTGTGCATGTTTGTATTTTGAACTACTTTGTCATATCCATGAGTCTAAAATCCAGGGATGAAATTGATTCTACGAGCTTTGACAACTTTAAAGAAGAAGATGGAAATGTTGTTTATGAATTATCATGTTTAGAATCCAACATAAAAAACAAGTTGTTTAGGTTTTGGATTTTTTTTCTCTCCTTCTTAAAAAATATGAAGAAAAAAAGGCCCATAATATGTTTTCTTTAATGTTGGATCCTAGGTTTAAAACTCTTTATCTTGTCTCCTCACTTGCTAATTGTGAGCAAGGTAAGGTAATTGTTGAAAAATATGACAAAAAACTTTGTTGTATATGTTTTTTAAATGTTATTATCATTTACATCCATTGGTTGAATCGGAAAGGGGTGTTGTCAATCAAAGGGTTGAAGAGGACATGAGTTTGGATATCTTTGAGATGACAACCAACACAAATGAGCCAACAATGGAATTGGTCAATACACAGGTTTTGATTTATAGGCGTTATCAAGTGGATGTTAAAATATCAAATGTCCACCACAATGGTGGGAAAAACATGAAAATGTGTTTCCTATAATTGGTTTTTGTGCTAAACAAATCTTAGGAATAGTTGAATGTCAAATTGAGATAGAAATAATATTTCCATTAGGTGGAATCCTTACCAATCTTAGGATATGTCATTTACAATAAATTTTTTTGGACAAATTGATCTTTGTCAACAAAAATTAGCCTAATGATTGTAGGATAGGTTGTAAATCCCCTTTTAGCTTGGTAGATTCTATTGAAATTGATATTAGTTTAGAAGAAGAGTTTGAAGAGTTTGAAAGGACTTTTGAAAGGGATGAAATTATGGAGTTGTACATTTTGAATAAAATTGTAAAACAAGTTTCCATATACTTTCAGTAATTTTTAAGTTAAAATAATATTTTAATTAATAAATCGAATTAATTAATAAATTAATTCAATTATAGTTTCTGGATAATGTGAAATCTGAATTTGAAACCAATAGTTATTATATGTGTAAGAACCACCTAATTTGAAAATTGGGTGAATTTGGAAAAATTAAAATCTTGATAACCTAGTCGATTTTCACCAACTTATATATATATATATGAAAACTGATTAGGTTCTCATGACATGACAAAATAATTGGAACTGGCCAATTCTCACAAAAAATTGAGAATCACCCAACACTGATAATAACCATGTTTAGGTTGAAAACCTTATTCCTGAACAATCACAATATTTTAAAGTTATGAAGCTTTGGAAAGGTTATATTTGTATGGTTTGAAAATAAAAATTTCAATGAAAATTCAATTCAATTATTTTTTCTATTTCTAAACATGTGTATTTATTCTTTGATTTAATTTTCTATGTAAATGTGCAAAACATGGTGTGTTCAACACACAATTTAAAGTTAAACAATGAAAATTTTTAGATGAAATCACTTTAGTTTAAATGAATTAACATGATTTATCTAACTCTTCATAAGGAATTAATGGGATCACATAGACATTGTCACATAGAATGTGCATGGTCACATAAACACAACATTGTTTTTATTTTTGGTATTTGCACCAAATATTCATCAACTGACTTTAATTTTTTTTCATGTTATGGGTTTTGCTAACATTAATTCCAATGTGTCACAAATATCTAAACAATCTTTCACATGGGATGTCAACATAAAATCCCTCCAACTTTGGGCAAGCATGGTGCCATGCAATTAACATGAAAACATTTTGGGCGATGTTAAAACATAAAGTCTAAAACAAATTTTCTCTTACCCATCCAATTTAATCATTTAAAATTTTATTTTGATTTAAACATCCTTATTAAAATTCATCTCAAATTTCAAACTTTGAGAATCTCAAATGGCCACACCAAAATGACATCAAACTTTTGTGGAACACCAACCTCAAAATGTTTAATGCACAAATTTTCAACTTACAAAATCAACTAAAATTTTAAGTCAAAAAAAAAAAAGGTTCCAACATTTATTTTGGTTTAAAAATTTATAATCAATCAAAATTTTCTTAATTGTTATAAGAAAAGTCTCTTTGATTCAATTTTGGTGTTAAAACATTCATTTAATCTTGAAAAGAACTTTGGGCAACAAATATGAACATCTATGAACCAATGGTTGTTTTGGTGGTGATTTTTTTTTTTTTTTTTTTTTTTTTTTTTTTTTTTTTTGGTGTT
>Ga0116231_10014535_pt1 | contig 10543 bp, 4 predicted proteins | sample S1TSphgellanicum_2_FD_89695 | JGI IMG/M metagenome (GOLD analysis project Ga0116231, IMG submission 89695) | Host-associated microbial communities from peat moss isolated from Minnesota, USA - S1T2_Fd - Sphagnum magellanicum MG | ecosystem: Host-associated > Plants > Peat moss > Unclassified... | reverse complement strand
AATTCAAGTACTAGATAATTAGATAATCATTTAATTAATAATGATTAAATTTACATATATTTAAATTATAAACTATACACTACAAATATTCAATATTCATTATCAATTACTTAAATAAGCAATAACCTCTTAATATTTGACAAACTAACTATCTAGTTACTCACAAATTATAATACATAACTCATAAATAATTAAACAAATAAAATATTTTAAAATATTTTTATCACTTTTTAGAATTTGATCCAACTTATATAATATAATTAATGTGAAAATAATTTAATGACTATAATTTAATAATTTAAAATTTAAAATATTTATTTAAAAATTATAAGTAATGAATTAACAGATTTTATTAGAAAGTAAATTCTTACATGAATTTTTAAAAAATTATTATTCAACTAATTACACTACTTACTGTATAATTACATTTATTGTTGGAAAAATTATTATAAGTCAAGTAATTTTTTCTCTTGGTAATTATTAATTATAAATATAATAATTTGTTAAACATAACATTAATTTTCATAATTTCTGTAAAATTACTATAAAATATTTATCATAGATGATTAATCACCGAATATTTTAAAGATAATATTATTATATAATAATTAGTGAAATTAAAATCAATAAAATGATTATTTTAATAACACTATAATTTTTCCAAATTTTTAATTCAGGTTTGAAGTTATAAATTAAAGAGTGTGAATAATTATGTTCAATTAGAAAATAATTCTGCACATACCAATTAATTTTTATCTGAAGTAATTATAATGATTTAAAGTAATGTCACATTAATTTAATTAATCTATGTTATAACAATAATTATTTAGTGTCACTTAGATTTAATAAACATAATCAATCATAATTATTTATAAAAGTGATTTATTATGGATAACACTAATAGAAAAAACCCTTGAAACTCAATCAATAATTTTTTGAATTAAAAAATAAATTTAAGATTTCAAAATAGTAATTCAGGATTCAAATATCAATTTTTAGATCAAATAAGTTTTTTGAAGTTAAATAACAAATTTCAGAATTGAAATGTCAATTTTCAGATTCAAATAATAATATTCAAAATTAAAATGTCCATTTTAAGACTCAATTACAATTTTCTGAATTGAAATATTAATTTTGAGAATCCAACATAATAATTTGGAATTCAAATTTCAACTTTCAAGTCAAATATTTTTAAAAAATTAAAATTAAAAACTTCAGAATTCAAATATCAAATTTTGAGTTCAAATAAAAATATTTAAAATCAAGTTGCTGGTTTTTAGTCTCAATAAAGTTTCTTAAATTGAAATAATAATTTTTAGATTGGAAAATAATAATTTAGAATTCAAATATCAATTTTTAGATCAAATAATTTTTTTGAATTTAAATTAAAAAATTCAGAATTGAAATACTAATTTTTGGATTCAAAAATATTAATTTAGAATTCAAAATCAATTTTTAGATCAAATAAGTTTTTTTGAATTTAAATTCAAAATATCATATTCAAATCAAAATTTTCAAATTCAAATAATGTTTTAAACAATTGAAATAACAATTTTCAGATTTGAATAAAAGAATTCAAAATTCAAAATTAATTTTGAGATTCATTATATGAACAATATGCATATGTATGCATATTTTATATATATATGGTACATACATTAAAATACACCCCTATGTCATTGTAAAATATCTTTAGGATGCAACTAATTTGGTGATTATTATGACTAATGGGACATATTAATTTATTAATGGATGAAAATAAATGTAAAATTGATGCAACCAATAAGATGAAATTTTCTAATAGTTGCATCATAGTTGTGAAAATGACCAAAATAGTTGAAAGTTGGTTTTGTAGTTGCAAATATTCGCAAATCTAGTCGCAAATAATTACAAGTCGCATGTAGTCGTAAATGGAGTGGTTACATTTTGGCTGATTTCTACTAGTGTGTAGATGTCTTTATCATAGTTAAAAAATGGAATCCATTCAATCAAAGGAGGAGTTTTTGTTTATCATTCATGATAAGATGGACCATTTAAAGGCTATTTTACCAAGGTTACAAGTGAAAAACAAAATGGTTGTTGGGTTCGGTCAATTGCCAATCATGTTGATTAGAATGATTGTTCATGGGGATGGTGATGAGGCATTTGCTCAATACTCAAATGAATTGTGGCCCAATGACCCTAATTTCAATATTGGATCTCTTTTGCGTTTACTACGAACTTTGGAAAAGGAACTTGTTCGTGAGTTATAAAGGTTGTTTGATCATGAGTTACAAAATGAATTCTTTGAATAGCTAATGTGAAGGAATTCGCATTTTGTGAAAGCATCGAAGGCACCTAAACAAGCTCTTGGTGCAAAACCTTTGCCTAAAAAGTTATTGTTTCAAATGGATAACTATGTGAAAGATAATAAGAATTGGCACTTGCTTGTTTTTTTATCATCATTAATAGCAAAGGAGGTCTTTGAAGAAGTCCAACTGGGATTTCTTGTTGTTGGTCATATGCATGAAGACATTGATGGAAATTTTGGCTACTTGTTAAAGAAATTGAAAAAGCAAAATAACTATGTGTTAATAGATTTGATGAAAACATTTATGGTTTCACAAGAACGGCCATTCATTCCCCAATTGATTCAAGAAATTCAAGGTTATTTGAAAAATGGACCTGAGTATTGCTTAGACACACAAACATGCATCTTTTAATATTTTTTGTGGATTATTTTGGGTGGCTAGTGATGTTTAACAAGGTGTTTCTAACATATTTAATATGGAACCCCAAAGATGGCCTTGTAATTTGATTGTGGAAGTCCGTTGATCAAGGTCGCCCCAAGTTGCCTAATGGAATTCCAAAGCCTATTCCTTTCCATCCTATTTGGGGGAATGATGTTTCAAAGTCAATAGAATTTTTTTTTTATTAATAGTGGAATCTCAAAGTATTTAAAATTTTGGAAGCTCAATATTTTGAAAGATGAGATGTATGCTAGAATCATGAAACCATATATTGAATATTGAGAAGGTATTTTATAATGTTTGTTAAAACTAATTTTTCAACAAAGTCTTGTATTGTTAGAGGGTTTTTAGCCAATTAGTAATTAGAAAGTTAATCATGTGGGATTTTCTATTCCATGAATTCCTTTCTTTGATGATATGGAAGATTCAATTTGACGCACCCCCAAACTCGAAAGACTCAAATGTGAATCCAAAAATGAAAACAAAAATAAAATAAAATTGGGGTATGGTCTTTAACTCGCGACACTTTGGGGTTAAGAGGGGCGTGCTAGAGTTTTGGGATGGGGACTAAGGCGAGTGACAAGCAAGTCAATTATTCATATGGACTTGCATAAACCAAACAAGTTGGTTAGTGCATAGTTAGCGTACTTTTGGTGCATGAATGAGCCACAAGCATACATGGATTCACAAAATTCACCATGGCCCGAACTTGGGGGAAGCCACCACCTTCCCCCTTATAGTATTTTTTATGATTGGCCACAGGGGCTACACCCAAATGTCACTTTGTCTTGAAATTCCCAAGTTAGGAATCTCAAAAATCCCAAAATTGAGACTCTCGCCACTTTGGAAGCCCATAACTTCTTGTGCAAACTTGTAATTGAAGCGAGGTCTCAAAAAAAATTGTAGCCCTCATTGAAAGCTTTCTAATGATATTTAGCACACACTTGCACACACCTAATTCAAAACGATTCCTGACTTTTTGTGGTCAAAAGTTAAATTGATACTTTGATTTCCAACCCATTTATTCAAGTGGATCATGCAAGCCCATTTTAGACATGTAAATCTTAAAATATTTCCAATGGTATAAGGAAATCCTCAATCCAATGAATTTTGACCCCTAAGATCGTTTTGTGAAGATTCAGGACTCTATAAAGACTCCAATTCCTAAAGTGGAAATCCACTTGGGAGTATCTGGGTTCATTCCCTCACACTTTCTCGCATTCCTAGAAGTGTGAATGTGACTTTTGAGTTACATTCTCGACTTACACCTTTCCATGCCCTTGCCTTGGTCGCAAACCCAAGGTTAGGGTCATGACACAATTATTCTTGCGTATTGTGGTCCTAAAAACATGAAACTATCCTTAAGTATGACTTACAATCCTTTCAAGGATTTACATGAAGGGGATTTTCTTTTTGCACGTCCATTTGAACCCAAAATGTATCCAATATGGATGGGAAAAATGCATAGTGATGTGGTCAAGGATGTAAATGATGAACATTATTGAATGGTGCATGTTCAATGGTGGTTGCTTTGTAAAGTTGTATTGAGGTTGGGAAAGAAAGTGGAAATGCAACTTATCAGACCCAATGCAATGGCGGACATTGATTTTATTACGTTTTCATTTCCTATTAAAAAAAAAAAAAACCATGAATAACATCATAATGATTAATGATATGCATGTTAATCAAGCTAGAGCAAACATTGATGTGGCGAATGAAATGAAGTATATGTAACTGAATGAAATGTAATAGTTTTTATCATCATGATAATTATAATAATTATTGATTTTTTAATAAATTTATTATGTGAGCTCAGTATTGAATATATTGTTGAAATTAATATATTAATAGTAAGTTACAATTTTATAAAAAATGAATGTTTAATAATAATAATAATAATCTAATTAGATGTTTCAATCTCTTTGTAGAAATATTATTATAGTATTAACATCTGGTGGCCACTAGATGTTCGAAGTGTTATAATTTGATGAATTAGGTACCATTTTTTCTTTATTTAAAAATAAATTATTAAACATTTCAAAAAATTGAGAAAATAATATTATTATGTATATTAAAATTTTAACATTTGGTGGCCACTAGATGTTACAAGTTTATAATTTGATGACTTAGGTATACCATTTTTTTTAAAACCTAAGTTCTAGGTGTTTTGATGGAAATTTACTGTAAGACATTAATTGTGGTCAAATTTTTTTCATTAACATCAAATTTGAAAATATTAAATTTAGAAAAAATGGGAATAATTATTTTTTTTGTGTCCATATGAAAATTCTATGGTTTTGGGCCACTAAACAAGGTGAGTTAAGTCCAAAAATAACATTTAAGTCCAAAATTAGTTAAATATGTGTCATGTTTTTGTATTAATTGATTAATTAATTAGCTATGTTAAACAATTAGTTTATTAAATGTAGGCTAGGATATTAATTTATTGGGTAGGATAGGTAGTAAGTAGTTAAGCTAAGTAGTAGATATTTTATTGTTTAGATATATGATAATGTTTTTGTATGAGACAAAGGATGTGATAGTGTTGTAGTGTTGTAGTGATTCCCTTTCATTATAATTGTCCCATATCTTTTGTCTACAACTTCAAACTTGTAAATTATATAAGTAGGTGAAGGAATGGACTAGATTCATGGTATGCACTATAAACATTCTTAAAACTTACCCCACATTTGCATATAGTTTGGACAAATTGCATAAGTTTCCTATATGCTCATTAATGTGTTAGATTACACTTCTACAAGGTGTGTTTAACATAATATCCAACAACCACCTATGTGGAAGTAAGTCTTCATTTCTTGACCAAGAAACCTTACACATATCATCCAATCCCTAGAAACAAAAAACCTCATAAAAGGAGAAAAGATAGTTGTCTTCAAACTTGATGGATGCTCTTCAAAAGGAACCCTAAAAAGTAAGACATCACCCCAATCTGAACAATCAATACAAAACCATGGAAGAGGTTTGATAATGAAAACATCTTTTAGCATATTATAGTCGAAATTTAATGTAACAAATGGTAAAAATATTAACCCAAACTTCAAAATCATCTTCTAACTTGATTAACATTTTTGCACACAATGGAGAAACAAAATTTCAAATGCACATCAAAGGTAAAGATGCAAGAAAAAATAGGTGCAAACAACATATACAATAATGTCCATTACAACTTTGAAGGGAACTAACAAATGTATTTCCAGTTGTAATGAACAATGTTGTAGAAACTTGAGCACCATGCATAATTAATTTTTGGTAGATGTTATGTAAAGTAATGGTGCCCCTTTTAAAAAAACTTCCTTTCTCAATTTTTAGATTTCATTAAATCAAATACTTTCTACACTTTTGACATTCTTGCGTAAAATCTCATAAATCACAAATTAAGTTTGGTTGCAAAGCCTTATTTTAATATTACATGAACCTCATAATTATACTAGGGAAAAAAATAAAAATTAACACATGTTTATTATGAAAGAAAAGTCCATAAAACATTTTATGGATTGTGATTAAAGATCTTACATCACTTTAAAAGTCCATCTTGTAATGAAATGATGAAATTTTATCTTCAAAATTTTTATTTTGGTTTTACAAGTGTTATAGACTAGTTAAATGAGTCCTTTAAAAAAAAATTGGTCATATCCCAACATATATTGTATCAAGTTTAAAGGTAACCCCCCAAAAACTACCGTTGTGACACCAAAAAATGGACTATGTAAGCTATAATCACCTTTTCATGGGCCATTACAACTTGTGAAAGGCATGACTTGGGATCCAATAAGATCCTTTCTCACAAACCAATCGAATGATAATAATGTGATCATTTTACACACTAGCAATTAGGGTTTAGTCCAATGAATTGAAGGACCATATGACAAAATGGTGATTGCATTAAGCTAGTTTTTCCATAGGCTTGCATCCATATCAAGGGTGTGATTTGTCTCATGAATATGATTATGGAAACATGATGTTATAGATCCACATATCCAAGGAATTTTTAGGATGACAAGGATGTTTTTCATTAATGTTAGGATTCTTTTTTCAAATGATGCCTATATGTGTGATCATTTGTAGCAAAGCACAACTTGCTCCCATTGTTCAACCTTTAAAATCATGGATTTTTTTGCTAAAGGTGGGATGCACATTTTTCAAACAATTGGGATGGTGACCATGTGGCCATTTCATTGCAACACTTCTTTATGACATGTATGCATTAGGTGTAAGGTGTGTGGTTGTTTGTTCAAAACTATGGTTTTGCAATTGATTGATATTGACAATTAAGGGCATTGGGTAGTATACAATATATTATTATGTGAATAGTAGTGAATAATGAACATTGAAAAATCAAAACTTTAAAACTTCAATCTTGTTGATAGTTCACTTTGGTTATGACTCATGAGGACATCAGCAGACTTAGTTGCTATTTGCAACAATATTATCACCAAATCATTAACTAGTAAAATCAAACTTCACCAAATTGCTAAAACCTTGACCCTTCCTTCACAACCTTGTTTCTAAATTACTACTAACAAGTCCACGTTGCCACTTACAATGCAAACATGAACTAAAAATATCACCATCATTATATGCAAACAAAACATATAGCCATCTAATCAATATCTTCACTTGGTATTTTGCCACCTCAATCCACCTAGCCTAGAAAATAGGGGCCAATTTAGCAATAATGAAAAAACCAAAAAAACACATTGATGGAGATGCACAAAAACACTAGGAACAAATAAGGAATGTTGGCAAAAGGAATATAATTAATGAACAAATGAAGAACAAATTGAAAACACCACCAGGACCTTTATTGAGAACATGTGGGGGAACAATATTGGGCCTAGAACCAAAAGTTCTTCAAGTTTCCCCTTCTACCCCCATACATAGCAAAAAAATTCAAGTTTGTAATATTCATATTTGTTGACCTCATTGGATGCTTAGAAAATATTATTGGGTGTGTTCAACAATCCTCCTCATGAAGACCATTATTATATTATACTTTTTTGAAACAAATGGAATTACTTTTCACAAACATATTGCTAGGGGCAATGTTATAATTTATGGAGGGATATGTTGCTTGCACTTCTTGACTTTTTTCCATTCATAACCTCATATGGTTGAAAATAGTCACATATAATCAAGAATATCCAAAACTTGCATGAATGTCATGGAAAAAATGAACAAATGGGGGTCATTTCAAAAAACCAAATACCTATCATAATTCTTCTTGTTCATGTGCCCTCTAGATGCACTACAAAAATATTATGTTGGTTTTCCATGCCTAGTTAAATCAATAGTGATAAAAGGTCAATGAAAATATTCACACCATTGATAATTTACAAATTGATAAACTAGCCCCTAAATACAGTAAGAACCTACCTTCTTCATTGTTCTCATGGTCGGGAACAGATTGCATCTCATGACACCGTTCAAGATGCCTTCACCTTCATTACAAAAAAAAAAGGATTTCATGTAAATCATGTGAGCATTTACTCATCTCCTTCCATCGCATTCTTTTGAATCTTTTCATTGCTTGGGTTGACATTATTTTATTAGTTAATGCCATTTGCATTTTGGTCGATGTGGTCTCTGCCAATCTCACTTGAATAGATTTGGTTTCACATGTTGTTTTATCTTGTGAAATAATTACAATGGTGGTGGCTCGGGCAAACGAAAAACTTTATCACAATTGGCATTCATTAGATGTGAGGGCTTTTCTAGGCTTATTATTATTTTTAGGTTTCCCATCCCTTTCTTTTTTTTAATATGCATCTTGTGACTTGTGGGGGTTCTGGATAATAATTTGTTTTTTTCCGCTTTGTGACCCACTTTAGATTTTGCATTTTTGGCTCATACTTGGGTCCTTTCTCTTTGTTTTTCCTTTCCCCATTTGTTAGGTGTTTTGTTTAATGGAGTTTGTTAGGGTTTCATCAATTGATAAAAGTATGAACTTCATACTAGCCTACAACAAAGCTAGTTCAAATTTAGAAAGAGAAATGTACAAGGCCAAAACCTGAATGCATATTCAATGGAAATACAGGTTTTCTTTTGGGCTTGTCACCTATGGGCCCAACTTTTAAAAATTCAAAGACCTTTAGGCCCAAGCCCCAGTATTATTCAACTTAACAATGACTTGTGAAAGCAAAATATCAAATCCTTGTGAAGGGTTTGAAGGTTTAGGGTTTAGAATAATTGGGCCCAAACCACAACAAACTGTTTTTACTTAAGATACTAGCCAAAAGCTTGGTTTTTTCTGACATTCACAACGATAATGTGCAAGTCAACGAAAACCCTTGCCATTCATGTCACTAGGAAAAACAAACACACATGAATATGTGACACATTAAAAACTTGCAACAACTAAACACATAATCCATATTCTCATCATACATGGTTATTCTTGACCACCCAAATTGAAGACAACAAACACCAAACCAAGCACACCAACATAGCCACAAATATTGAAAGAGAATGGTGAATTATAGCCCATAGATCAATCTACCTGTTGTAAGACTATGTGCAGACATTGAAAATGACGCACAAAAACTTCCATGGCCTAATTTTTATGTGTGTCCAAAAAGGGATAATAATCTTCAATAATACGAAACTCTCTCTACCTAATGTTTGCAAAATATGAAAATTGCAACTAAATTAGCATAATAATGTTGTGTTAGAAGATGGTTGACAGTTAAGCATCATGATCATATTTGCTGCATATGATGTTTTGCAAATTTTTCACATGGTTTAAGCCCATTTTTGTGGAATGTGACATGAATTATCCATCTATGCATATATCCATGTTGCATACAACACATAACAAAATATGTACCCTTGATCAGCGGAAGTTTGGATAGTGATAAAAGAGGGAACAAACATATTTATCATCTAAAGTGAAGCATCAAGCCAATAAGCCCCAAGTGGTTCAGATTTATAGCTATACCTTGCAAGTCATCTTTTGTTAAATTGAACCTTAAGACCAGCTTCCATTCTTTAGTCAAATTTTCACATTCCGGTGATCTTTTTGGAGAAAAGTCTGGACAAATCTGTTTTTCAGTGTAATTATGACCAGTTTTTGTTTCTCAACCAAGAAACTTGGGGATTTTTTAAATTTTCTAGTGCGAGTTCGATGAATTTTGCTAATTTCTTGGAAAAAAATTCCAACCATTCAATAACACTAAATGGGGGGGTGGGAGCACCCTGATTATCACCATATTCACAGTTTTTAAAAAAACCCCTGCTGAGGACTTTTTAAATGCTTATCTTCTATAGCTAGCCCAACTAAAAAAAGTATCACTTAACAAATAAATTATCACCAAGAAACCATTTAGGAACTTTCATAGGGTTTGAACCCTAGGAGAAGGTTAGGCATGTTTCAGTACTACAGCCAGCCCAATTATAATAAGGTTCACCATTGACCAAATTGAGAACTAATCACAAAAATCCATGTGAGCAAAACCATAGGCCTAGTGAAATTTTAGTTGGCAAACCAAAACTCAAGTACAATGGAAACGTGGGTTTCCTCCTTTTTCTACTTCTTCCAATATATTACGAGTGTGAACCCCATGCCTAATGCACAGGTGTGTGCCACCTAGGATGCCACCTGGGTGCTTCAGTCACCCACTTACCTTGGGGTTACACCCCTTTGTGGAGTCCAGCAAAATCTGGCATGGGGCCTTTGCTTCACAGAATGGACCATTTTGAAGGAGTGAAATGCCTTGTGGCCATGGAAACTGAATTAAATTGCTATTAGGTGCTCACCCAAGGCTTTGCTGGGAGCTAGAAGGATTTTTTTTTTCATT
>Ga0116231_10014534_pt1 | contig 10543 bp, 8 predicted proteins | sample S1TSphgellanicum_2_FD_89695 | JGI IMG/M metagenome (GOLD analysis project Ga0116231, IMG submission 89695) | Host-associated microbial communities from peat moss isolated from Minnesota, USA - S1T2_Fd - Sphagnum magellanicum MG | ecosystem: Host-associated > Plants > Peat moss > Unclassified... | reverse complement strand
TTTTGTTTCTATTTTGTACTTTGGATTTTAACATTTGAGGTTGGGCATGTTTCATTTTACATACAATTTGAAATTTTGAGATTGATTTTCAAGGTTGAATTGGAACAATCTAATCATATCTTTGAATGTATTAATTTTTGGTTTGGGTTTCACATGAATTACGTGGAATTGTTTGCATATTTATTTATTACATGTACTATAATACTAAATTTACAAGGTTTTTGGGTTCCAAGAACTTCTTGGAGCTCAAAAATATAGGATTTGGCTGTTTGGTTTTCATTTTAGAATTTTTATCATTTGATTTTCAAGATTGAAACATTTTTGATATTTCATTCAACAAATGTGATTTTGTTTCTTTTGTATTTAATGTTTTTAGTGATTGTATGGACACAACAACACATGAATCATGATATGTTTGGCAATGTGTAACATATTAGACCAACAACATGTCGTTTAAATTTTTATATAGATTATGAACAATTTAATTTCTTGTACAAAATATTGGACTTGGTGTTCAAATAGTTTGAATTTGTTGGGTTTTTTATAACAAGGTTGAAACATTATACTTTTTTATGTGTTTTTGTTTGAAACATTTAGTTGAACTCGTATGCTTTTATTTGGATTGTTTTGAATTGTGAATTTTCATGTCATATTTCCATGTCATATGTTAAATTCTTGTCATATTTTCATAACTAGAATTTTTTAATGTAGAATCCTAATCTTGGATATTTGTTTTACAATTCGATTAAATAATTTTAATATTCACAAGTATTTTTTGGTTTAACCCATTTTAATAAATTATTTATTTATTTCACCTTTGTGATCAAATTAAAAGGGAATACCTTCTCAATATTTTGAATTGGTTATTTTGTTTTGAATCGATTTTATGCTACAAATCTTAAGACTAGAATTAAAAACAAATGTTTTTATTTCTATGTAGTTTAATCAAACATATCGAGTCTAGAGTGATATAATATTCAAGGAAAATCATAATTTGGTAAAGACACATGGATATAGATATTGAAATTTCAAATCTTGGTTTGGAACACATTAATAAAATTTATTACATTGAGGGTGATTGTTTGTTTGATGCAATAGCCCATTTATTAAAATATTTGAAAAAAGAAAAAAGAAAAAAGAAAGCCATGTTATGTTTATAATTCTTCTTTGGAAATATTGATGTCATTATCATTAAAAAAGTTCCAATCTTAGTGTTAAGGAACCCACATTTTACATTATGAAAAACTTTGCATTCACTAATCATAACCCTAAAACAAGCCTATTGCAAGAATTGGAATCTTGTTGTAGATATTTTGTACACATGTTATAGTAGAACCTCTATAAATTGATCCCCCCAAATTTTATAACCTCTCAAATTTTATCACTCCGGCCCGGTCCATCAATGGGACTAGGCAAAAAATTTATATTCTTATAACTTATCACTTTTCCTCTTTCCCGACAATTTTATAGTTTTATAATTCGTTTATTTCTCGATCAGTTATGGTGGAAATAGCTAGTGGTAGGCCTTTGTTTAAGACTATTCTGGTGGAGATGGCGTACTTTGTCATTCATCTTCACAATCGAATCAACAAAAGCAGGATAGCTGTCCTTTTGCTGTGTCCAGAAGAGCTGGAGCTTGGAAACCATCTCCGATGCCTCCCCCGATGTGACCACCGGAAGCTCCTGGCTGTTGTCATCATCGTCATTGTCCATGGGGAGCGGCGATGGCTGGAATTGCTCGATGATAGCCTTTGTAATGTCATCATCGGTGGGCACGCTGGCAATTGTCTCCTCGTTAGGATAGTTGAGAAGGTTGCGAATTTCCATGGGGTTGCAATAGTGGAACTGACGAATCTGCTCTTCCAGTTCAGTGATCGGTTCAGCGGGGGGTTCGATTTCTTGGGTGGCAGTCGCATCTGAGCGGAGTTGACAGTGCTGGAAACAGTTCTTGATGGTCGTTGACTGGACATCTTGCTTCCAAACTGCGATGGCATTTTGGATGCTGTCAAGGAGGTTGATCTTCTCTAGGTTTGCGACGCTACTTTCAATCCTTGACAGTAGTTGGTTGTTGAATCGACGGCAATAATAGGCCTTGAATGTGCGAATGATTCCAGCGTCGCACAGTTGAATTTTCGAGGTGGTGTTTGGCAGCAGGTAGAGCAATGTTGTGTTCCTTAATTGAATGTTGAACTTCTCCAGATCGGCATCTTTGATGTGCACACTGCAATTGTCGAAGAGCAATATCACCTTCCGTCCATCCATGCACCGATCAAAAGCCGTTAACCACAATTTGAAGATGTTCTGTGTCATCCATGCATTTTTGTTAGCGTGGTACTTGAGGTCAAGGTTGTCGATCTTGATGTTCTTGAAGCAGCGGGGGCGAAATGACTTGCCGATGATCCAGAATGGTAGTTTGTCAGACCCGTCAGCGTTGCAGCATACAATGATGGTGATGCGCTCCTTGTTCTACTTGCAGCCTTCGAGCTGTCTGGTGGCAAGCGAGTTGACGGCTTGCATACGGTAGAAAAGCCCAGTTTCGTCCATGTTGTATATGTCAGCAAGTGCATACTCGTCCAGGATTGTGCGGATGCATGGCAGGGATTCCTCGATGATCTCCGTGTTCGCAGCACCACTCTCGCTAAATCGATGATGCGACCGTATTTGATGCCGTTGCTTGAATTTGGCCAACCATCCGTTCGAGAACTCGAATTTTGGCGCGTCAGGATGCAGCCTCTCCAGGAATTGGGCAGCCTTTTGGCGGATCATCTCCCCGTTAATGTTGATATTAGCCTAGTACGCCTCCACCCACTGCGCCAAGGCTTCATCCACATCCTGATACATGACCGGTCGCTGGGTTTTGGTGTTCCCATTTACAGTTTCCTCCCATGCCAGTAGCTCCGCCGAACGTTACCAGCAGCTCCGCCGAACGTTGCAGAGTGTTGCTAATTGTTGCATGCATCACCGTCACCTAATGAATCTCCTCCAACCACTTCACCAGGGCCCTCTGACTGAGGGCTGGGTTGTCCCTCTTATATCGACAGAAGGCAATGCGGAGGGACTTCGTCAGATGGCTGCGAGCTGGTTTGGGGGACTTTGCCATTGTTGGTTGCTGGTGAAGAAAAAAAACGGGTCCTGCCCTGCTTTTACGCACAAGCAGTATAACAAAGTCGATCTACAAGTTTTTCTATTTGCTCGGCAACTGAGCTACATATCTGGGGATACAGTTCGAAGTAGAAACTGGTCGTTCCTTGATTTTCCAGAATGTTCCCTGATGTTCCGTCCCTATCGATTCATGTGGATCTGACCAAATTAATCAAGTATTGTATCGACAAGAAGGTTCCAGAACGTTCCGTGACTTTCCAAGGGGTCTCTGCGACCTTCTGCAGAGTGTAGCTCAGATCTGTACAATGTATATCTAGTTTAGGGCAAAGTGTGAAGTGCGCTAGAAGGACAATACTCCGGTTACAAGCAGATTTGGAAAAAAAGTGTTGGACTTCAAATGTTTTTCACCCTTTTTCTCTGCCAAAGACGGGTTGCCTTGATGATAAAAAATGCAAAGAAAATGGGAAAAAAGAGCAGCCTGCAGCTTTTGAACCCTGTGCCTCATAGTTCCAAACTCTCCCATAACTTATAACCTCTCAAACTTTATCACTGGCTGCCGGTCCCTAGGTGATAAATTATAGAGGTTCTACTGTATATATTTCTAGGCAAATGTATATAAGGTAATAAGTATAATGTACTTTTCAGCCAGTTGATTATTCATAATTGATTATTAGACCACCAATGATTTCTTTTCAATTTTATGATGTTAAATCATTGTCTAGCATTCAAAGAGGGGTTTAACATCAAATGCCAACATGTTTGCATAACCTTTTTAAAAATTAAAAAAAATTGTTATCTAGCTAAAAACAAAGTCCAAATGTGGCGAAAATTAAAAAGCATAATTGTATTATAGCTAACATTGGGTAATGTGTAAAGTACGTGAAACACAATTAAATTTTAAACAAGATCCAAATTGGAAGTCCTTTTAAAAACCAAACACTAAACCAAAACATGAACTATGTGGATTAGAAGACTTTAGATTGTCAAAGGTTTTTTTAAATAACTTTTAGATATAGAAACTGAACAACATTAATCAGGATCACATAGTATGGAATGGGCCTGATAGGACCTATTCCACCTAGGAATGTGACAAGAAACCTAAGGAGTTCTTCTAAGACCTATTTCAAAGCATAAATGGTTTCCCCATCACGAATTCACATTTTAATCATGTTCTTAATTGATTGATATTAGAACAAACATTGACAACACAAAAAGTTAAGCATGAAGACACCTATCTCAACTAGAAAAGAAACTTGAAAAAGCGCTGAAATAGAGACCACTATCTATCCCATCTAGGAAAAAGGTTGAAAAAGTTGTGGAATAGAGATGATGACTCCCTATACCACCTAAGGACCTAGCAAAAATGCTAGAATAGAAATCACTACATATCCCACCTAGGAAAAAGCCTAAAAAAGCATTAGAACAGAGACAACAATCTATCCCATCTACGTAAAGAACCATTGCCAATTTTTCCTTTGTAATGTTTTTGTTGCTTTTTAGGTGTAGTAACCTCATGTGGGATCTTACAACCCATGTAAAATCTCACCAACCACCAAAGGACCATGAAGGATGGATGGTAAGTGGTCAAGAAACAGACTTCTGTTGGGTTCCAGTTATGTAGCTAACCCTGGTGATTGGCTCAGTTGCTTCTTTTTACTACCTACCTACTAACGACCCACAACACCGATTACTTTCATAGGAGCTATGAAACATGTACCAGGCTATCAGCCAGACAAATGAAGCAAAGGTTTGTGATGGAGTTGCTTAAACTTGAGGTTAATTTGTGTGTTCATTTATTTTGAAGAAACTCGCTAAAATGTCTGCCACAATTTATTTGAATACAGCCAGCCATATCTGGTGTTGTGACAGAACATGATGTGCTTGGAAAGTCCTACACCAGCAGCCTTGTTTGGGACATAGCAATGACTCTTTACAAATGGTCGTACACGGTTTCATGTATTTGAGTACATTTGTCATATTTTTACTGACATCCAAAAGTCCTCTTTCATGTTATACTAGTGTGGTCTGTGTTGTCGACCCAAGTGTTATCACATCCTCAAGTGATTTTTCCTTCCAGAACCTGGTTTTTTGAGATTTATTTGAATTTTCAGCGGCAGAAATCATTTAAAAATCAAATATCTCCCCCAATTCTGAATCCAAATCTTACCAAATAAATTCCATTAAATCATGCTCATCAAGATCTTTCCAACAACACCAAAGGTGCATTCCAATTCCTCTGAAAATTTCAGCTATGACATAATTTAATTTTCAGCAAAAAAAATCATTCAATATTCAATAACTTTTGGACTGCAAGTAGAAACATCAAGGAACCAAGCCCATGCACCCCTCCTCGGTGAGAGATTTCCAAAGACAAGAGCACGATCTGAAGCATCCCAGTTTGGTGGATCTCATAACTACAAAACAAAACAAAACAAACTTCTTTCCTTCCTGGATAAAAAGGCGTACAGGTGAAGCACAAAACAACTCAATTTCCCCAATCTTGGTTTCAATGTTAGAGTTATCTTCAAAGTTACCCTGTCTTTGAGCCCTAGTTTGAGCCTGTAATCCCTGTTGCATCCCCAGTTTGAGTGTAGCCCTAAAGTGATTGCAACTGGGTACTGTTTAATGGCACTGGGAATAATCAGTTCATAACGTTTTGTGGGATATTATTCTGAGAGAACTTGATTAATGAAGAATATGTATAGGGGGAAGGTGCAGGTAAGGTAAACACAGAACTAGGGGTGAAACTCCTGTAAGGATAAATTTAGGTGGGAAATCTAGTTTGGTCTTCTCTTTTGTTCTATTTTCATCCTAGTTTTTTTTTAATCTCGTTCCCAGTTTGGGAAAAACTGGGAACGAGCACCCCCAGTTTGGGGTATTTTATGGATACCCTCAAAAATTTCTCCATGTTTTGATCATAGTGGAGGTCTCTGTCCTTCGCACTACTATTTTTCTCAACATCCGCCCAACAGTTAGTGAAATAGAGCAAGTTTGAGAAATTACTATGCATATACCCTAACCCAGAGCTTGAAATTTTTATCCGAACTGGATGTATTTCATCACGCTAGTTAATGATGAGAGGCAATCAGTATGTATGGTCCATGTGCATGATCTCTGGATGTCTTTGACAATTGTGATTTACATCCTGATCCGTGTTTTGGTTGCTTTTTTGGACAAAACGAAGGGATTTTTGGGGAAATTTTTTTTTCTAGTTGAAAGTTTGAACTTTTTTTGAGAAAATTAACCAAATATTTAATAACACAAAATGGAAAAAGAAACCTTGATCCTGATGTGGAATGTAGGTCACAAGGTGTATTTCTGCAATTTTGGATATTTACTTTTCTTTCATTTCAATAAAAATTGGTAGAAAACCTTTCTTCCTACTTCACTTTTTACTTCTTTATTTAAAGTGGCATGGTCAATCAATCAAATAATATTGCCCCTCTTGGAGAGAAGGATGGACAAGCTTGGTTTCAAGTCACATAGGCTACCTTATGGACAAAGGTGATTCAAATACATATTCAAATTTGAATGGGACATAATCATTCAGAGTTGTGGGATCAATTGAGGGAAAAAACAAACTCACAACCAATTACACAATTCAAAGCAAATTAAAGAAAATAACCTAAGGTTTTCAAAACATATTCAAAACGGCCTTTTACATGGGACACAATCATCCAAAGTTGTGGGATTAAGTTAAGGGGAACAACATACTCACAACCAATTACACAATTCAAACAAATTACAGAAAATAACATAAGGTTTGCCAATCAAGCATGATCACGAGGCCCTGAGTTCACCCTTTCTAAGGCTAACCTTTCATATATCACGCATCTAGCACAACCTATTTAGGAATTGAACACACCATAACTTGCAAGGTAGCTGTAATTCATAGCCATTGGGGTACTGGCTGTATGTTTTCAAACGCACATATTATTGTAACAACAACAGAGCTCTTGCTGAGGTCAGGTGGGAAGTGGAAGGGAAGCCATCTCAATCACCACCATGTTAGCAGAGCCGGGGATGACAGTATCATTATCTGAGCTGAGAACACTCGGTGGGACATTTTCCAGTGACCCTTCAATGGAGTTCAGAATTTCCATTGCTTCTGGAGTGCCTATGAGAAAAACCCAAACCCCAAAATATGTGAGCAACATGGTGTTCCATCTATTTCCTTGTACAAATCGTGGGGGCATACTGAGTGGGTATCTTCTCAATAGCCCAATCTTCATCCTGTTTCAACCTGCAGAAAAGAGTTATTTGGCCTCCTTGACTATTGACACGGTTATTGACAAGGGCCCAAGGCAAGCCCAAAATAGTATTGGTGAGGTTTTATAGCATAGTGATCACTAACACCCATTGGAAAAATCTTTTCTTAATGGACTCATCATTCACTACAACAAAAGGTCAACAAAAGGTGTCCCTATACGTCAAGTGATTTCATTAGATTTTGAGTGAATTCATTGATTGTAATGAATAAGGACCAATGAAAAAGCAGTGAATTCATTTGTTTAATGAATAAGGATTACTAAACTATACCCACATTTTGTAATAGTGATTCCAGATTTTAATATTGAAAATTTGACAAATTTATTCAAAAATTTAGCAAATTTAATTCACCTTACACTAAAAAAACAGAAAATTTGCAAAAAATTACCAATTTTTCAGTGGAAACAAGAAAAAATCTGTCAAATTAAAGCTCTGCCTCCTTTTAAGTGGAAACCCATTGACTTTTGGTTAGTGTATGTGGGGATAATCATATCACTAAGATTGCATAATACACACACTGAATTTTCTTTAGAGTCACCACTAGGCTGTCTGTACATGACCTTACAAGCTTTTTGTAAGGTCTTGAACATGTTACAATAGGAAATTTGAAGGATGTTTTATATAGGATAAGTGATTATCTTGCAGCCATTGAGCTCAGTAGAGGCCTGCTGTCAAAAGTTCCAAAACATGAGTCGGACAGCCCCTTCTTCTATTCTGAGAATTTCTGACAAGTTTTTTTTCTCTTTTGTTTTTGTTTTTCGATGTAGGGGAAGTGGTGGTCCATTGTTAAGGGGATGTGACCAAATTTGGCTATAAACTTGATATGAAAGTTAAAACATTTAAGCATCCTTCAATATATTTTGTGAAGTGCTGGCACATGTTATAGAAATCTGGAAAAAAATCTGGCGAATTTGAGCCATTTCAACATATATACAATCCTTTGTATATGTTGAAATAAAAAATTTCAGGTTAAAAAATTGCAAAAAACTTCCAGAGAAATTCACTGATTTGCATGTAAAACATTTTTTGAAGAACAACAAACACTTTTTTAATGGCCTAATGAAGAGCTGTTTTTCTTTTCATTCTTCTTCTTCTTCTTTCAGTTTTCTGATTTCATAAAAGAGGCAATTTTTTTTGCTGGAAAACATGTTCTAAATCTCCCCCAAAAAATTACATAACAGAAAACATCCTGGGCCCCCACCCGCAACCCCCAAAAAAAAAATCGATCAAGCTTCAATTTTCCACCACAAACTTTTTGGGATGCCTTTTCCACTCTGCAATAAAATTTTCTTATTTTCCCGGAAAAAAAATAAAAATAAAAATTGAGATGAACATAGACAAAATCACACAAAATCAACTAAAGACTTGTACTAAATGATAGAGGAGTGGGAACAGTGACAAGGGGGTGGGGCTAACCCATGGCCTCTGTTGGTGGTGGTCTTGAAGAATTAGGAGAAGAAGCAGCCTGGGAGGGAACAGCCTGTGGCCTGTATCTGTTTTTGTAAAGGCTGTAGGCAGTGAGGGTGAGCATAATCAATAAAACCATGAGTTTCGCTACCTCCATTACATCACCAAACACCACTGATGCCGACCATTGCACTGATGGTGGCTCGGCATTTGCAGCTATCATGCTCCGCAATGTTGGCATCATGTCACCTCTTCTCAGTTCAACCTGAAATCAGTCCTCGCACTGCTCTTGAGAACTGAGTCCTTCACAATATGTCCTGCACCCAAAGAAAAAGAAAAGAACATCACAATCAGACTTTCAAAACAAAAGCTATTGAAAATCAACTCAAGAATCAAACTTTCCAAAAAAAAACAGCTATGGAAAATCAGTCCAATTGATAAAAAAAATTGCACCACTTTGAGGTGACGATGGAGTCTTTGAGATAAGGTGCTGTGTAGGAAAGTAGCAGCAAAGAGAGTTGAAGGATGGTGTGGACAATCAGAGTGTGTGCAATCAGGTCCTTGTGAGACAAATCGCCCAGCTTGCTAATGCAGTTTCAGCGGATTCAACTGATGAAAATTATTGCCACTGCTTCCTGCTGCATCTGCTCTTCTAACCTGTGGCAGAACAACCCTCCCAGCTAAACTCTAGACCTCGTAATCCGCATATATATGTATGTCCCTGCCCCAATGTAAATCACTCCTCAGAATTTGGACATGGAGAAGGAAGAGAAGAAGACAATGCAAGGCGCTAGCAGGCAACGCTATTTATGGTTTTGCGTTTTTTGAACAATCTCGGGTATGAGTCACGGTGCAATGGCACCGGAACTTTGCCCAGAATTGCCAGGAATGTGTTTAGGGTCACTTTTGATATATTGATATATATATTTCAAATATATATATATATATCAGAGTTATATATATATTGATTACATAAAGACATATATCAGAAAAATATATATATCAGAGTTATATATATATTGATTACATCAACAGCACAAATCTTTTGCTGACACTAATGAACTGATCAGCAGTTACATTCTTGTTTAGTAAATAAATCCACTCTCACCCGCTCAGTTAGGTGAATCTCCAGCGATGCTTAGTATGTGACCTTGCCAAATTATTTCTCACATCCAAGTTTTAATTTCAGTTGAGTCTTTTCTCTTCTCTGTTTTAACTTTTTGCAACCCCACCCATAAAACTAAAATTGGGACTGCAAATAGCCAAGTGGGAGACTAATACATTAGGTAGTACCTTTTCAGGTTTGGCACTCCTTTTTTTTGTTTTTTCTGTTTTCGCAACCCCACCCATAAAACTAAAATTGGGACTGCAAGTAGTGTGAGAATAATACAGTAGTACCTTCTCAGGTTTGGCACTTCTTTCTTTCTTTCTTTTTTCTGTTTGTGCAACCCCACCCATAAAACTAAAACTGGGACTGCAAATAATGGGAGACTAGGTAATACATTAGTACCTTTTCAGGTTTGGCACTTCTTTTTTTTTCTTTTTTCTGTTTTTTGCAACCCCACCCATAAAACTAAAACTGGGACTGCAAATAATCGGAGACTAGGTGATACATTAGTACCTTTTCAGGTTTGGCACTTCTTTTTCTTTTTTCTGTTTTTTGCAACCCCACCCATAAAACTAAAACTGGGACTGCAAATAGTGGGAGACTAGGTAATACATTAGTACATTTTCAGGTTTGGCACTTCTTGTTTTCTTTTTTCTG
>Ga0116231_10014533_pt1 | contig 10543 bp, 8 predicted proteins | sample S1TSphgellanicum_2_FD_89695 | JGI IMG/M metagenome (GOLD analysis project Ga0116231, IMG submission 89695) | Host-associated microbial communities from peat moss isolated from Minnesota, USA - S1T2_Fd - Sphagnum magellanicum MG | ecosystem: Host-associated > Plants > Peat moss > Unclassified... | reverse complement strand
AAGCAAAACGCCAGCTGATGAATCAACGTGCTGCCGGTATAGAGGGCGTGCTCTCGTCCCTTTAGGCGAGGAGCATAGACCATGTAAGGCGTGGTGATGAGAGAGGTCTGAAAGTCCGTCATGAGCAGCACAAGTGTGTTGCCGAGCATGTAAAGCCCCAACTCTTCCTTGGACCGGGCGCGGGCGATGATAACGCCGGTGACGAAGTTGGCAATGCTGATCACGCCTTGGTCGGCGAGGGAGAGGACAGTTTGGCCCATTGCCTTTCCGCCCGAAACTCTCTTAGCGAACGACGAACGAAGCCTGGTCGCTAGAGAAAGCGGCATCCGCGTGTCACCCGCCTGGTTCGCGGGCGGGGAGACGAGTTCCTGTTCTGGAGTCGCAGAGATCACTCGTGACCGCCTTTCATTAGCCACGCGCAACGGGACGGCCTGAACGATGGAGCGGAGCGACCCAGGCACTGAAGACGATCTTGCATCAGAGCCTCCTGTAAAGTGCTTCGGGAATGGGAAACGAACGGTTAGCGAGCACAGTTCCAAGGAGCCGCACACCGGCATCGCGCAGGGACTCCTGCGCGTTGCGTGCTGTGAGCCGGCGGGTCTTCTGGGCTTCCACGACGAGGATGGCGGCATCGGCAAGGAGCGCCAGCAATTGAGCCTCGCCAGAGATGCTGGTTCCGGGCGCGTCGATCAATACGAAGTCGAACTCTTCCAGCAGCCGCGCGAGCCGCCTCTTGAGGACGGCTGCGGGGAGAAGTTTGCGGCTGTGATCTCCTACGATGTCGGGGCCAGCCAGCCACAGATTGTCCTCCACCTGGAAGCACTTCGCTTGCAGCGAAGCAGACGCGTCCACGCGGTGGAGCGTCGGCCCGACACCGAGCAGGCCGGACAAAGGCGCGGAGCGTACACTCGCGTCCACCAGGCAGACCGTACTGGAACTCTCAAAGGCAAGCGTGCGTCCAGCGGCGGCACAGACCGAACTGCTTGCATTCCGATCATCTACTCCGCAGAAGACAACCTGCCGGGGAGCGTTGTTCGACGATAGAAATACGCGATGCACAAGGCGCAGCATCTGCTCATCGGCGGCACCGCGGGGCATCGCGGGCGCGGCGGCGGGAACCGTTCCGCGCCGGTCAGCGGCGGCAGTCCTTTCCCAGGCTGTCGTGTCCTCTTCAAGCGCAAGCTGCGCCATCAATTCGTAGTTGCGGCTCATGGGAGCTTCCTTTCGCTGACTGGAAAGGCAGCGTTGTTCTTCGTTGGCGCCCGTCGCGGTGCGGGCCGCCTGGCAGCGGTCCGCACACTACTTTCAGGGTTGGTTGGAAAGAGTCTGGCCAGTCCGAGCGCGCCTAGAGCAAAGAGCGGGAGCCATGACTGGAATGGATCAGGTTTGCTGGCGGACGGCTGTACCTGCGGATGCAGCTCTAGAGATCCTTGGAGCTTTGCAGCCCCCGAGTCCGGGCCGTTCACGAATCGTCTAACTGGCAACGGAGTCAGTTGCATATCGGCGAGTATCTCTGACACCATCTTCCTGTCGACGGTATTGCGCTTAAGGGCGCGGCACAGCGACAGGGCATTGAAACAGAGGTTGTTGATGGTCCGGGGAATGCCCTGGCTTGCCTCAGCGATCAGCGCGAGAGCTTCCGCGGTGAACAACTGCTCTCCGCTGTGTCCGGCTTGCCGCAGGCGGCAGCCAATGTAGGCGGAGGTCTCTTCCGCCGAAAGCGGTTCGAGCCGGCAGATGGCCGAGATGCGTTGGCGGAGCTGCACCAGCGAAGGCTGCATCAACTTGTCGGCCAACTGTGGCTGGCCCGCGAGGACGACCTGCATCAGCTTGCCTTTGGAAGTCTCGAAGTTGGACAGCAGCCGAACGCGTTCCAGCATCGCCTCGGAGAGGTTCTGCGCCTCGTCGATGACCACGACCACGATGCGGCCCAGGCGGTTCTCCCGCACCAGGGCATCATTCAATTGCCGATGCATCTCATAGGTGCTTCCGGCCGGCGTAATGCCCAGATCGAGCAGGATGTAGCCCAGGAGCTCCCGCGGTTCGCAACTCGAATCGATGTCGAAGAGAAACACGCTCTTGGCTGAATTCCGAATCTCATCGAGGAAGCGGAACAGCAGGGTCGTCTTGCCCATGCCCGGCTGCGCAATCATGGCAGTGAAACCGCGGTTGCTGCGGAAGCCGTAGCGCAGGGAAGCCAGCGCCTCCAGGTGGGTCCTGCTCGGATACAGGCGGCGAGGGTCCGGAGTTGCTCCGAATGGATTGTCTTGAAGAGCGAAAGATCGCCAGATCATAGGGCTAGGCTCCGGGCCCCGAGAGCACGGCCAGGACGGGTGTGCCCATGTAGCGGGCCAGCTCGTTGGGCGTGCGGAAGGTGGGATTCATGAAATCGAAGACGAAGGCGGCCGATAAACTCACGGCGCAGGCAAACAGGAGAGCAAGAATCACAACGCTCAGCGGCGAACGCTTCGGAATTGCCGGGACCACAGGCTGCTCCGCGATGGCCACATTGACAATGCCTCCCTGGTCGAGCGCTTTGCTGATTCGCGCTTCCTCCCGTTTGCGCTGATACAAGAGATAGTTTTCTTCCTGGGTCTTTGCGTCTTGCAAGAGATTTTGCTGAATGGGCATCTGCTGGTCGAGATGTTCCGCCTGGCCGTGATACTTCGCGGCCACGCCCGCGGCGGCGTCCGCGCGGGCCTTCAGCGTGATGAGGTCGGCCTGCGCCTTCGTAAGTTCGCTCTGCACCCATTGGTAGTCTGGGTTCTGGTCGGAGGTTTCATCGTGGACCGGTTTGCTCTCCTCCGCGGCGATGGCACCGCGGGCGTCGGCTATCTGCCGGTCGACCTCCGTCACCAGCCGATAGCCGGGAGCATACTTCGAGAGCAGTTCCGTTCTCTTCAACTGCAGATTGAGCAGCGTTGACTTCAACTGCTCAAGCAGCTCCGGGTTGTCGGAGTTACGGACGACGGTGGTGATTCTCGGCTTGATGGTCCGCAGCTCGGTGCTGAGGGCGCGGATGCGCTGTTGCGTCTCGAGCAAGGCGGCCTGCGCCTCGCGCGCCTTGGCGCTGAATTCATCTTCCTGCTGCAGCGCGGCATCGCGTTGGAGCTGGGCGGAGACAATGCCGGTCCCCTGGGTAAAGCCAGTCAGCTTCTTCTGCGCCTCATCGAGTCCTTTCTTGTAGGTGCTCGCCTGCGCGTCGAAGAAGCTCAACTCGCCTGACGAATTGTGTACTTCGAGGTGCTTTTCCAGGTAGGCGGCAGCGAGCGTCTTCAGCACGTCTTCCGCTTGACCTGGGTTTCCGGTTTGATAGCTGACGGCGATAACGTTGGTCTTCCGCAGCGGATCAATCTTCAGGCTGGCGCTTAGCTGGCGCACGGCCTTTGCGAGCCGTGCTGGATTGGCCTCCGATCCGGAAGGACCTGCCAGACCCGTGGCCAAGACCACCTTCCGCAGCAGGTCTTCACTGTTGAGCAGCTCCACTTCGGAGTTCAGGTCTTCCTCGCTTACCTGGTCGCTGCTGAACTGCGAAGGCGCATTGGCAGCCGGCGTCACGATCTCGTCGGTGCGCTGCCTGAGCGCGAGGATCTTCATGTGGGCCTCGTACTTCGGCGCCCAGACCCCTGAAAGCGCCACCGCGACGAGCGCCATAAGGAATGCCGCAAGCATCTTGAAGCGCTGCCGAAAAAGCATCGCGGCGATGTCCCGCAACGTCGGCAACTGCTGGCGATTCATGGGATCCATCGCCGGACCGTCCACTTCCATGTCCGCGATGTCCAGCTCTTCCGTCCTCATAGAGTGCCTTCTGTTGCGGAGGCTTGATCAGCCCTCGCCGTAGTAGTGGGTCTCCATATGCGGAGACCGAGAAAAATAAAATATTGCCGCCAGTTCCTTTCCAATAAGAAGCTAAAAAACTCCCGGGCCCAGGTACGCACTTACAGCCGATGTGGGCAGAAAAGGACGGATCTTAGAAATTGCGTTTTGCGGGACGTATAGCATGTCCCCCGGTTTCAACTGCACATCCTCCGACAAATTGAGCGAGGCAAGCATCTTCTTCACGTCGAGAAGTTTCGTCTGGTAGCCCCCGCCCTCCAGGGGACGGAACAGAACGACCTGCGAATGTTTGGACTTCTCCGTAAAGCCGCCGGCGATCGCAATAGCCTCGGTGACGGTCATGTCTTCGCTCCAGTCATACCTGCCTGGTCTCGACACCTGGCCGGAGGCGATGAAATGGGGCTTCACGAAATCCTTTAAGGCAACCGTGACCACCGGATCGGCCAAGGTCTTTGCATAGGCGGCCGTGATGGTCTCCGTGAGCTGAGGCACAGTCTGGCCTTCGACATAGAAGGAGCCGACCTCCTTCAAGGTCACGTAGCCGTCCGGTTCCACGGCAACCCTCTGGTTGAATTCCGGGGAGTAGGGAAATCCGATCTCCAGGCTATCGCCCTGTCGCAGCCTGTAGCGGCCATGCCGTTGCTGCAGCGGCGGAACGCCATTCGCCGAGGAGGGAGCAGCCGGCACCTGACCGCCAGCCGGGCAAGGACCTGCCAGAAGCAATACAACTGCGGCTGTCGTCACCAATTTCATGTTCAACCTCACTTACTCCGAGACACTCTGTCAATACGCGCCGTCGCCCGTGATGACCGCGGCGACGGTTTTGGTAAGTAAGTAAATGTCCATCCATACCGACCAGTTGCGTACGTAGTAGCAGTCGTAGGCAACGCGTTCGGCGTAGCTTGTGCGATTTCGTCCGGAGACCTGCCAAAGCCCGGTGAGCCCGGGAACTGTTTTTTTGTAGACCAGGTAGGCCTCCCGGTATCTTTCCACTTCGGCCTGGATGATGGGACGCGGGCCAACCAGACTCATATCTCCCTTGAGGACATTCCATAACTGAGGCAGCTCGTCGAGACTGGCCTTTCGCAGAAGCGCCCCTACCCCGGTCACGCGCGGGTCCTTGCGGAGCTTTTGAAACTGCTGCCACTCTTTCCTGAGTTCGGGATCGCCAGCCAGGCTTCGCTCGAGGACTTCCCTTGCGTTCTGCCGCATCGTCCTGAACTTCAACATCCGGAAGGTAATGCCGCCGTGTCCCAACCTCTCCTGGGTATAAAAAACAGGAAATCCAGTTTCCAAAACGATAAGGACAGAAAGGACGACCATGCCCGGAAGCACGCAGAGCAGCAGCAGCGCGGCGGAGGCGAGGTCAATCACGCGCTTGGCCAGGCGCGACTTTCGGTCAAGCAGGTCGTTGCGGACCTGGATGCCGAGAATTCCCATGAGGTCCCGCGTATAAGCCCCTACCTTCCACATGTAGGCGGCGTCGGGAATGATGATGAGTTGGGGAAAGCAGTCCGCGCACTGACTTACGATGTTCTCAAACTCCAGCTGAGAGAGCTCCGGCGCGGCCACAATCGCATGCCGGATCCCGAACGAGCCCATCTGGCTGAGGCATGGAGACTTGAAGACGGGGACGCCATCGATCTCCCTGGCTTCGGTGAAGTCGGAAACCACGGCGACTGGGCGGAGTCCGAGGTGCCGCTGGTTCTTGAATCTGCGCAGGACGAACCGAGCCACATCTCCTCCGCCCAGAAGCACGATGGGATAGCCCCACCAGTGGAAGCGCGACCCCAGTTTGCGCACCGTGGCCCGGGCGAGCGGGACCGCCAGAGACGCGGCAAAGAATGCAGCAACGCAAAGCGCTAACGGTCCCGAGGTTGCGTGATTCAAGACAAAGATAAGGGCAATCAGGACAAAGACGCTGGCGTTGGCAATGGTGATGCTGCGGATCTCCGCAACCGGATTGACACTGACCCCCGGATAGGACCCGAACAGCCAATATAGAATGAGAAAGGCCGGTAAGAGAGGAGACAGTGGCCACCAGCCTGCCGGCGCGGCATACTTGCCGAGGACGGCGTGGCCGAGGAATCCCCACAGGACGCAGTTGAGCGCGAAAATGTCGGCGGCAAGGACCAGCTTCGCCGACAGGGAAGGCCTGTGGCGATACGGAATCGCAATCTCGCCTACATCATACGGGGCCGCTCTCTGGGTTACTGTGTACGATGACATCGCTCTTTGTCCACGCCTTCCACGTTCGGATTTGAGGCAGCCACAAGGCCAATTCGGTCATTGCCCCAACGTTGCGTGCCCAAACACTGCTGCTGCTACATCACCAGGACGGGACGCTTCAGCTGCGATACGACGGCGTCGGTCCATTCCGGGTAAAGCTGCATCTCGGCGGCAAATCCGCCATTGCCCGCGCCTGCCCTCCGGCCTTCGCCCGCCTCGGTGCGGAGCACGACTCCTTCGCCGCGCAAGCACATTCCCGAAGAAGACTTCGCCACCTTGGGCAGTGCGATTTCCACTTGGATCAGGGCCCCTACCGACGGCAACTCATCCGCCAGAATGTAAGCCCCTGAAGTATTCACATCGCGTGTGACACCCTCACAGGTCCTTGGCTCGCCATCGTGCGCCCGCCAGCTGAAGCGAACGGGCGCCTTGAACCAATAGCGTTTGCCTTTTCGAAACTCTTGTAAACGGGGCATCTTGTGTCGATCTTCTCTCCGTTCACATCCGGCCTCCAGCCAGACTGATAGGGATAAGTTATGCGGGAGAGAGCAAGGCCGCCAGATAAAGAACTTCTCAGAGGAGCGCCTCTCTACCCGGCTGCGTCCACGCAGAGAAGAATATCTCTGGCTTGAAAGGGGTAATCTTTCTCTGCCGGGTTCGGCAATGGGAGAGCGCTCAGGGTCCAGGCCGGAAGTTTCCGCGAGCCGTGTTACTACCATGCAGGGAGAGCGTGTTACCTCAACGTAACTTAAGATGTTTTGAAGGAGGCATCTAGTTCCGGTGAGACATCGTAAAATCGATTTATCTCCCGGCGGGTAAGTGTGTTGCCAACTCCAGCCAGAGCAATTCCGTTTCTTTCCGTAAATTAATGTTGTGTTCGATCAAGCTGACGTTCTGCCTCGAGGACATGAGAATCAACTTCGGCGGAGTGTCCGGACAGCTTTACAACTTCAGTGTCAGCTTGCTGACCAAGCTGCTTTGAGAGATGCTTGCGGCGACCGCGGCATACAACCAGGTGTTTTGCTGAACTTCTACTGATGCAGGAAACGGACAAGCTGAGGACTCCCGATGACCGACGATCACCGCAGTGTCTCTGTTCTTGTCGCCTCACCCCAGGCCATGACCCGGGATTTGCTTATGAATGCGCTCGATGGCTATGGGCCCTTTCGCGTGAGCGCCAGCGCGGCGACCGCGGGGCAGGTATTCCAAGCGTTGCAGACAACAGATCCGGACGTCGCGCTGATCAGCACAAATCTGGCGGACGGCCCGCTCAGCGGTCTTGCCGCCCTTCGCCGGTTCGCTGAGTATTCCGCGAAGGTCAAGGCCGTGGTCCTGCTCGAATCCGCGGACCGACATCTGGTTGTGGACGCATTTCGCGCCGGTGCCCGCGGCATCTTTTGTCCCGTGCAGTCGAACTTCAAGACGCTCTGCCGCTGCGTGGAACAGGTCTATGCCGGACAGATCTGGGCAAACAGCGACCAGCTTTCCGAGTTGGTGCAGGCGCTCTCCAGACCCGCGCCCATGCGCGTCGTCAATGCCGACGGCATGCAGCTGCTGACGAAACGGGAAGAAGATGTTGTGCGGCTTCTGGTAGCAGGCATGCAAAACCGGGACATCGCCATGGAGTTAAAGCTGAGCGAGCATACCGTAAAAAACTATATGTTCAACATATTTGAAAAGCTAGGCGTGTCCTCACGGGTCGAGCTGGTCCTGTACGCGGTCAGCAATAGTGAAACGGTGCAGGCTGCTTCCGCAAGAAACAATAAGCAGAAAGCGAAGCGGACAGCCGCTGCGGGATGTTATCCAGCTTACTGAATATGCGCCTCGTGCCGTTTAGCAGCCCGCAGTCCAAACGGTGTTTCTCATCGAGTTACGAAAGTAGACCGCGAGGAAATCCCCGAATATTTTAGAGTTCACAGTTCAAAGGAAAGTTCAAAGGGAAAAGCCGTGGGCGTTGCGGCCCACGGCAGATTGATATTTGCGCTTGAATCCTCATTGCGCCGGCGGCTGGAATACATGGACCCATCGGACCTTCATATCGAGCGGGTTCGTTTGACCTTTGCACGGAGCACTCTGCGCATAGATCCAGTTACAGCCGGCCTGCTCGCTCAAGATAAGAAAGTAGGGTTGCTGGCCGCCGAATGCGGTCGCATAAGGCCCTGAAACCGTGCTCACGAAATTAACCAGGACATTATTGAGATACCATGAGATTCTAGTCGGTGTCCAAAGTACGCCATAGGTGTTGTAGTTCGACAGATTGGTCCCGGCGGGTATCGTCCAGGCATTGCTGCTGTTGTTGTTGGCGATGTCTGTGCCGTTCTGCCAGACATGGACCGTGCTGAATGCCGTGCTTGGGCTCTGGCTCTGCCACTCGAATAGGTCCAGTTCACCGCCGTTGGCGCTTCCTCCTCCCGCCGCGGAGACCGGACGCATCCAGATAGCGGGCCAGTTGCCGGTGTTGGCGTTGAAGGCCATGCTGACTTCGAAGTATCCGTAAGTCCACGCGTGGGAGTAGGCCCCGTTCGAGGAGGCCGTAGTCAGGTCCGTGTCGCTTGTAGCTTGAGTATTGACCCAGTTCAAGTCGGCGTAAGATTCTTGCGGGTCGGTCACGGCGCCGGGCGGATTTGGATTGCCCCAGACCCCGCGCCACCAATTGCAGCCGGCTGAGTTTGTGGTGCACACGCTCAACTTCGAGAAGGTGTCCTGCCACGCCAGGGTATAGCCGGCAGCCTGCGGCGGCACAATCGTGATTGTGGCGGATGCTGTCTTCGTCCGGTCCGATGCGCTGGTGGCTGTAATGGTGACTGTGGCCGAGGACGGCATGGACGATGGCGCGGTATAGACGCCCAAGGACGAGAGAGTGCCTACGGCCGGGTTGAGCGTCCATGTCACGGATTTATTCGATGTCCCGTTCACGGTGGCGGCGAAGGACTGCGTCTTGGACGTTGCAACAGTGGCAACGGCCGGCGACAGTGCGATGCTGACGGTGGAGGCAGAGGCTGTCTTGGCGTTTGCCGCAAGAGAAGAGTCGGCCGCAGAGGCACCTTGCGCCGCGGTCCCAGCGGGCGATGGCGTCGAACCGACGGAGTCAACGGAGCCAGGTGTGAGGACGTAGTATCCAGCCGCCAGCAGACTGCTTATGCCGCCGGCGAGGGCGACGGCGCGTATGGTGGCTGTGCCCGGCAAGACGATGGCTCCGGTATAGGGAATCGAGGATGCATTTGGGACGCTTCCATCGGTAGTGTAATAGATGGCAGCCGAAGGATCGGCGGCGGTGAGGGTAACCGGAGACAGGGCGGCATAGGTTCCGGGAGCTGGAGAGAAGACCGGCGGAGGAGTAGGCGAGGTAATCTCGATTCTCCAATCTGAAGGGGCCGCGGAGAGGGCAGGTTCAAAGGGCCCGGACGAGGGGGCGACATTGAAGATCGGCGCCACATTGCTGTCAGGGCTTTGTGCGATCTCCAAGAGAGCGCCGATCGTGTCCGACGGCGCTCTGCCGGTAGCCGTCGAGGCAAGCGAAAAGAGTTTGCCGCAAGGTGTCGAATCTCCCGCGACGCCCCCTGAGGAGTTGACGCATGCCGCGAAGATATTCGCCAGTGTGTTGAGCTTCTGCGAGGGGACGACATGGCCTTCGGGAACGACCGCGCCGGGAGTTTTGCCGGAGCCCGCACTGGCCAGTTCGGCCGCCATCCTGAACGAGTCGGAGAGGGTTTGTGCATCATCAGCGGCCCCGCCGATCGCATCGTATGCCGCCATATAGGAGGCCAGCGCGTACGTCGCCGCGACCGTTGTCACTTCGTTGATCTCTACCTTGGCCGTGGAATCGAGGTCCCGGCATGTGCCGAGCGCCGTCATCAGGGCGATGTCCGGGTTGACTGCGCCGCCGCTGAGACCGGGATCGCCGCCCTTGGAGACCACAAACAGCTCCGACGCCGCGCTGGGACAGAGGAAGCCATTGGTATGGAACGCGCCGGTGTTGTCCGTGATGACCGGCTGCGCGAGAAGAGGTGTTGCCGGGGAGCCGTCTCCGGCAGTTCCGGCTGCGTACAGCTGAACGCTCGATCCAGCGATTGGCTGCAAACCTCCAGACACCGAGCCTGAGATACCCGCGACTTCAGCCGATCCAGACCCCGGCGGCCGATAGGTCGAGCAAGCGATGAGGAAGAGAGGAGCCACATAAAGAGCGAAGCAATCGAGCGAGCGCAGCTTGCGGTGCCTTTTCTGAAACTTCAAGAAAGTCAAGCCTGACATGCGGGCAGACAAAGTATTTCCATCGATGCGGGCGATTGGGGCATGTCTCATGGGCAGCCCTCCTGGAGCGATTGTTGCTGTCGAAGTCTTGAGTGCAAATTACACGAAAGTTGAATTGAGGAGCGCTGCTCGGCCTCAAGAGTGCAGCAGCTGGACGGGTAAGTACTGTGGCCCGGCGAGTCGGCGGAGCAGGAGTTCTTCGACAAGCTCTTAGGTCGTCCCCGTT
>Ga0116231_10014532_pt1 | contig 10543 bp, 9 predicted proteins | sample S1TSphgellanicum_2_FD_89695 | JGI IMG/M metagenome (GOLD analysis project Ga0116231, IMG submission 89695) | Host-associated microbial communities from peat moss isolated from Minnesota, USA - S1T2_Fd - Sphagnum magellanicum MG | ecosystem: Host-associated > Plants > Peat moss > Unclassified... | reverse complement strand
CTCTCTCTCTCTCTCTCTATACGTAAGCATCTGTAGCCATTCACCATGAGGTTCTTCTTCTTCCTTTTCCTTTCCGTTCTGTACGCGTTTAGCGTGGGGTATAACACGCTTTACAGTGCTACAAAAGCAGGCGTCGAGTTGCATCGCTCGTTCAGGAGGCCTGGCACGATAACTTATACGAGGCAACAAATGTATGTTGTGGAACTTTTTGGGAATTTCACGAACGCTGCTGTTGGGACACCAAATGGGCCAGCAAGAGTTAGTTTCGATGAAATATACCTTGCTGGTAGTGATTTCTCAAGGGTTGAGATTTATGAGAGAGGGGCCAAAGTCGGCATCATAGAATTGCCCTTGAGTCATTCAAGCTTGGTGAATGATGTTTATGTCAATTGGACTATAGGAGGGTATATTAGTCTCCGTCCAATACTGACATTTTTCAGGGCAAACCAAACCACCTACAACACCATGGTTGTAGAAGAGTATGACAACACTTTTGGCAATGCCTCTTTTTTCAACTATCTTGACGTCACTTTCACCACGCAGTCTAGCAACTGCCAAGTGACCAACATGTTTTATGTGTTGGTTTTTTCAATCTATGGCTTCCTGGTCCTCATCATGGTTGTCATTGCATGCCTAGCGTTGATTGAATCTTACAAAAGGAACTTCTTCCTCAGGTGGGTCAAAAAAGCACTTTGGTGGGTTTCTGCTAATTGGTATAACCAGATTGATTTTTGGAATGAGATGACAGGGGAACCCACTTATTACAAAGACGATGACCGATACATTTCTATGGAGAATGAAGGTGCAGTCAACAATACTGACAGATTCTTCCTCTCTGGCTAGCTCCGGTGTTGATTCCTTTAATGTCAAAGGCAAGTATGTCAGCATTGGGGACAAGGAAGTGCATTATCTGGACACGAACAAAGGCATCCATCCAGAGGTCTACTCCTTGGTGGGAGGTCAGAAGAATGATCTAAGAGTTTACCTTCGTGAGATCATGGGTGACCCCAAATTGGTCTGTGTGGATAAAGACATAACACACCATTTTAAAATCGTCGAAGTGATAAATTAAGCAGCTCCAGGATCGTCGAGAAGAAGGCATTAGGTTGTGCAAACGTGTCATAAAAGCTCACTTCGTAGCATTATAGCATTAGACATGACCCAAGAAGATCACTGAAGGGCCATTGAAGCTTGCCAGCAAGAATTTGGATGTCATGCATGCACTCATTTATAAGGATTAATGTTATTTGTCTTAAGGTTCATTCACACCTAATGTTAAGTGACTGTTAAGTGAAAATCTAGGTGGCATCTTAGGTGGCATTCAATGTTAAATGGGTGATTGTTTAATATTAGAAGTGAACATTAACTTAACATAAAATCTTTAGCATGTTTGATTCTAAATGACTAGCTTGCCCAAGGGACATTAGCTAAATTTTTTTTTTAAATACTTGAATAAAAATATAGGGTGGAATATATTGATCATTGGGTAAAAATTATAAGTTAATTAATTAGTCAAAAAATATATACATTTTATTCAAATAATCAATTTAATTATAATATAAGGTATGTAGATATAGGATGCTTTTAATATGTATATATTTAAAAATTAGATAATAATTAAAAAATAAAAAATAAGATGATAAAAAATAAGTTAAACAATTATTTAGTACCTCTCTAAAAATGGTCGTTTGACATTTGTAAATTCAAACTTTATGCACTATGTCCCCCTTGTGCTAGCTTGGTGTTAGGGGATTTAATATTAAAGTCCTTAACATCAAATGTGAATGCATCTTTAGGTGTGTTGACCCAATGGTTGTAGACACCAACATTGAGGTGCATGGCAACTTTAAATCGACTTTAAGAAGAAGAATAAAAAATTGGATGGCTTCTTGTATTATGCTTCCACCAAGCTTTAAGTCATGCATGAATGAAAAAAAAGTTAGATTTGGACCCATCTAATTAATAGGGTTGTTGTGCAAGTTATTTTTACATTTTATCTTGAGACTTTTCCACTTGCAATTTTGTTTAGTTCTTTTTCATATTGCATCGTGCACATTTCTAAAATGTTCTACTAGGTGATGATTGTTGCATAAGGGTTTTAGTCACAGTTGAAAAAAAAAAAACATTGTTCACAATTGTTTTAAACATGCAAAAGGACTCTTGAAACATTATGTATATGCATCAAGCTTTGAACATTGAAACTTTGTAATTAATGGAACCTAAAATTGAAAATAAAAAGACAATTCAGTTTATTATGCTTCATTTGTGATTTTTCAAAAAAAAAAAATTACAATTTTAAGCATTATCCATACACTTGTTGGCTCATTATATTGTGTTTGCACCCATAACCAATGCTTATTTTTTCATATTTTTAATTAATAAATCAAATCAATGGTTTAAATGTTTTGGTTTAATTATACAAAAATGTTTTTAATATATTATGGGAACATTTGATTAAGTTTGAGATAAATTCAATGAAGTTATAAATATCCAAACGTATCTTTTTAAAGTAGTGTAATAAGTCTTTTCACTATTTCAAAATTCATAGAAGGCCTAATTGAAATGATTCGAAAATGACATATTTATGAAAAAAAAAAAAAAACTTTAAAATAATAATAAATTGCACCATCTTAACTTCCATCCTTTTTTTTGTCAAATTATAAAAATGATTCTAAATATATTTTCAATGAAAAAACAATCCAATCTTGTCACATCATCTTGATTATTTTATTTAACCCAATGCTATTAAGCAAATTCAAATTAACGAATTGGGGTGAGTCATTTTATTGTGACTGCATTTTATAACAAAATTATGGCCCAATAATTGATATTGAAAGTGTTAAGGACTCCATTTTAATTATGAAATATATAAGTAAAATCAAGTTTTAAAATTTTTGCAATGTTCATGTTCCCACTATAGGTTAATTTTAATTGAATTTGGGCTTTTTCCTTTTTTGTCAATAAAATACATGGGTCCTTTCAAAAGTTCATTTCAATATGGAAAAGTATTCGTTTTATGATGGATCTATCCACACATGTATAAAAACATCATCTTTAATTCATAGGCATATGAAGGTGAAAACACATTATGTACACTAAACTTGTATGGAAGGGAGGATTATTGTGCTCAGTGGGCTCAACATATGCAAAAAATAGTCATACAATCATCAACCTAGTATGTATTTGCATTTGTAATCCCTTCACAAGAAATTGGCAGAATATCGTTGATGTTTCATCGATAATCAAACCAATATATGATGTGAAAGCATTAACCTTTGATGAAGCATCGAAAAATTTCAAAATCTTTAATTTACTAATGAGAATTTTGAAAAAAATTTAATAGCCAACTTGGAATAGTGTTTACAAAAGTCTATGACTTAATTGTTAATTTTGTTGGATTACTAAGTGGGAAACACCAAAATTTACATAGGCATAATTGCAAAGGGTGTTTATTACAATGGCTACATCTATTTGATTGCAATGGATTTTTACCTTTAAGTGCAAAGAATTGAATAGTGAGTTACCATTTGATCTTTGCACACATTTTTTTCCAAATTTTCATTCCTAAGGTTAAAAGTGAGTTTATAATATCCAGACCTTCAAGGTTGCATTTCAACTTTGGAAATGTGAAAGGATCTTCCTATGTTATTAAAAATTGACAACATTAGGGCATTATTAATTTTCCTTTTCACAAGGTCAATGAGGATCAAGAGTTTACATGGAACAATTAGAAAGGACTTCCTCTTGTTATGAAATAAGGAAGTCTACATGCCCAGGGACACCAAAAAGATTGGATTCACATCACAAAAATTCTCGCAAAATATTTAGACACGAATCAACCATTGAGAATTTGGAAACCAATTGAGATTGTACAACTTTACATTTTTTTATCCTTGTTTACATCATGTTTAACTTGTGGAAAACTCTTTATCACTATATTTATCTCATGTACTAAAGTAAGGTTTTCGAGTTTTTGCTAGGGGACAATTTTGTATAGTTTCTAAGTTTGTTTTAAATATATATATATATAAAGAATTTCATAGTTTCAAATATCACTATGCTTTAAGGATTGCATAGAATTATTTTTTTTATAGAATTTAATTGCTACTAGCTTGATGATCATTAATGATCTCCATAGTTCAGTACCCAGGAGATCCCATAGTGGATTTTTTCAAAAACAATTTTATACCATGGCTACTTGCTAGATCCTATGATTTAGAAACATGTTAACTTTTTAAAATTTGAATATGGCAAATTTGAGTCATGGTTTTTCAAAAGAAAGATTTTGTTGATGTTATTGGCCCATTTGTCTTTGCAACATGGGAAAAAATAGCCAAATTAAATGTCAGTAAAAAATAAGAGGCTAATATTTACATCCTCTTATATGATACAATTAACTTCCAAATCTTTGTTTGGGTGTCAAAAAAATTGATGGAAAATATTATTGTGGAAGAGATTCAACAAATCCAATTAAAGATCAATATTATCCCAAATTATTTTCAACGAAAGGCATGAAGAAAGAATAAATATGTCGTCAATATTAAGGTTTGTAAGGAATAGGTGAATGTATCAATGTCCTTGAAAGGAATTTCATATTGGCATGAAAGATTGTTTGTTTCATGCAATAAAACATTTGCTTAAACATCTGAAAATTCAACAATGATTTTTAAAAATACTATGTCTTCTCTTTAAAATCATTCAAACCTCAATAGTACCAAAAACATTATAATGTCATAAACATGAATGAAAAACATTTAATTCAAGATATTTGTTAACAATTGGAATTGGAAAGGGGGGGGGGGGACAATTAATGTAAAGTTTGAAATTTATGTGAGTCAAATGAATATTTTTAAAGAGGTATTAGATAATTGTTCAACTTATTTTTTATCATCCTATTATTATCTAATTTTTTAATATATACATATTCAAACCACCCTATATTAATTATAATCCATTATTTCATATTATATATTATAATTAAATTTATTATTTGAATAAAATATACCCTATTTTTTTAACTAATTAACTTATGATTTTTACCCAACAACTAGTATATTGCACCCTATATTTTTATTCACGTATTTTTTACTATTTTTACTATTGTCTCCCTTGAGCATGTGGACAAATTTTGTGAGATTTGTTACATGAAGAAAGATATATAACAAATGAATTTGTTTATTTACAAGTGTGTAAAGTTTATCAATTAATGAAGTTCTAAACGTAGATGTGAAAAAAGTTTAAATTGAGTGATTGGGATGTTAGAAGAATGTGGAAGGGATTAGGTTCAAATTTTGTCCATATTGACATGGATTTACAATGAAATTTTCATCTACCTAAATGAGTGCTCAATTTGGAACTTTCAACCAAGTTCATTAAAAAAAAATTGAAGTTGCTAAATTGTTTATTGTACTTATGTTTTTTTTTCAATAAATACAAGTTAACTTTTTTATATTACTTCTTAAGAGCATGATCTAAATGCATGCCAACATTTGGGCTATTTTGGTGTAAGTATCAAGACACATGAAACTTTTTTAAAAATTAGCCCGTTACATTTTTGAATTAAAAATTTCCAAAATCCAACAACATGATGCCTTAAAACATAATTGTAAAAACAATTCATTTTCAAACATCCAGTTCAAAATACCCCTAGTACTTTGGCCAGTTCAACACTAATTATATTATTTTCAGAAATCTTGATATTTTCAAAAATTATTTCTTCCAAATCAAAAAATATTGTGAAGGAAAAATAGCGGATATTTAGGAATATTCCATTTGTTGAAATGAATGTTTCAAAATCAATTAATTCTTTGACGAACATGTGTTGAAATGGCCAAGGTATTACAAGTAATTTTTTTTAATTTACTCTTTTTTAATTTATCAATTATCCCAAATTAATAGAAGATTGGGGAACAACCATTTACACATGCTTGAATAATTAAGCAGTCTTGGGTGATGGCCACTTTTTGTTTGTGCAAAGCATCAAATACTAACACCACTTACATAATGTGTTAAGGTGTTCCCTTGGACATTCATTTACAATGACAAAGTATAATCCTTGAGTGCAAAATGATCATAAGCAAATCTAAAATATAACTAGAATTTACAGAGCTGGTTTCATGTAAGAATTAGGAACTAGCATTTTGTTAGGGACAATATGAAAACAATATGAAAGAATTAAGAAAGAGGCTCATTGCAACAAAAACAAAGATTTTTGTTGCATTATTTTTGTGATTTTTGGTGGGGCTATTTTGGTGACAATTTGGAGTATTATTTGTGATATTTGGTGATTTTTTAGGTTTAAAAATTACAAATTATTTCGTATTAAAAAAATTAGGTTGTGAAATTATTATTATTTTAAAAAAATATTACTTGGAAATTAATTTCGGTAAGATGAAGTTTATTAATTTTTAGTAAATTCATATTTTGGATGGTTTTTTGGACAAATTTAGTAATAAGTGTCATTATTTTTGTAAAAGACCTTTCATGATCTTTAGTTTTAAAGTGATGGTTTAGGATTCATGATTTGTAAATAGACTATATATATAAATGGATTAGAAAATCAAAAGTTATTATCAAGAGATTGCATATTCAATAGACTTATATGCATTATATTTGAATTATTCTTCCCCATTTCATTTCTTTTACTCTAATCCAAGGTTTAGATGCTTAGGTTTTGATATATATACTTACACTTTTAATTTAAATACTTGCATGCAAAGATTTGGAATAAAGTGTTCCAATGAGTAGGATTTCATGGAGCTAATTTTGTAATTTTTAGACCTAAGGTGCAAGAGCCATAAGATGAGTTTCTTTTATCATTGGAAAATAAATAAAAATTCAAATTTCAATTTTAGATTATGCAATCTCATAAGAGAATGCCAAAAACGGTGTGGATTTCAACTCTCTTTTCCAAGGCACATGACCAATTATAGTTTTACAACACAACATAAATGGACATTCATAAACTTGTCAATGAGATGAAATAATATGGCATGTATTTGGTGGTTTCATGAAGGTTTTGGTGATGAAATATTTATTTAGCTTTACTTGTTGGTGTGCCCTACATCTCTTATAATTCGCTATTCAGCAAAGAGGGATTTTCAACCAAGGTACATCTACCACCTATGCAACAAAAGCTATTTACCCACAATTAAATTGCTTTCAACTCTTTAATACTTTTGTCATGAAGTAATACAAAATTTTAAAAAATAGAAACTTCACAAGGGACAAGTTACATTGTCCACTCAATCTTGAATTATACTTGGTGACAACCTATTTTTTCTTGACCAATTGCATGTGCTTTTAAACCCCATGTAGATCAATGGGTCTTTTTTTTTGGCTGCTCCTTTGGCTTTGCATTTCAAAGATGATTTGTAAAGCTTGAGAAGGCACTCTTATAACATTCTAAATCACTCCAAATGGAGAAGGATTGAGAAAGATCTACCAAAATGTTCGATGATATGCTAGTTTTTTGGTGATAAGCGTATCTACCTTAGTGTAATTGAAAGGAGAAAGTTCATCCTTAGTTTTGTGTGTCATTCCTCAATTTGAAAACTTAATGATACGTGACAAATTGAGGATGAGATGACAAATTGAGACTCAAACCAAGATTTTAAGGATATATCTTTATATATGTGTGTGGATTTGACAATAAATATTACAAAATTACAACTACAAACTACATTTCCAAAACCTCTCTATATACCACATTGCTAGGTTCTTTTTGGGGGAATTTATTTTCATTGTTTCAACCTGAAATTTATTTTTTTCTACACATCCTAACATTTTTTGTGAAAAAGAATGGCCCTAATTGCCAAATTTAGAAAAAATAATTTAAATTCGCCAAATATATATAAAGCATAAATATTCTTAAATGTTTTATTCACTATCATTAATATGGTCTATAGCCTAATTTGGCTAAATCCTCTTTGTGGGATAACTAATCACAAAAATTGAAAGAAAGCAAACCCTGTATAATAGGGTTTGTATCTAAATAGGGACATGGATGGAGGGCCATTCCTGGTTTATTTCCTTCCCATTCTTGGTGGGCAGAAAGCTGCAATGTCAGACTCAGTAAAAGGATGGTGTGCAGCCGACAACCTCGGAGCTTCTAGGGTGTCGATTCGCATGGACGACCGAACGGATGGACGGACGGATGACGGGACAAATTCAATGGAAGCTTCATTTCATCCGCAGGGTCCAGATTTGAAGCCAAGATCTCCTTGATCCTTTCTTTGTTTGGTTCTGCCATGATTGTTGTTCTAAAACACCTGGCTCCAACTACTGCAAATCCAAACTTCTTGCAGCTGCCAACTCTGCTGCTCCCAAGGTTATTAACGCTTGCTGCAGCTGCTGCTGCACGTCCTAATCCCAGCATGCTCTTTATCTGCACAGTGGGAGGAGAAGAAACTTTGTGATCAACACCACCGCCACCACCACCAGCAATGGACCCAAAGGAAGAAATGATATGCAGCTGCGTCAAGAGCAACTTCTTCCTGATCATGAGTTGATCAAAAAGTATTCTACTTGAATCTCGTAGCTCATGAAGAGCTGATAATCTCAAACACAAACTCAAAGGAGGAGGAGGATGATTGTAGATCAGAAAACTTGCAGCAATGGATTGAATGTAGCTGCAACTATGGGCTTTGAGAGTGAATTTAAATTCTTCAAGAAAAAATTCAAGACGATTCAGTTCTGATCAAGACCCATTATTCATGATCAATTTTATACAGAGAATCTGATCACAAAAACAAAAAAGAAAAGGAACTCAACTAGCTAGTAGGATCGGTTGCAATGCACATCAAATCATGGCTAACTTGCAACATTTCTACAACAACAACATCATCAACTTAAATTATTATTATTTCATTCTTGGTTTATTTCCTTCCCATTCTTGGTGGGCAGAAAGCTGCAGTGTCAGACTCAGTAGAGGGATGGTGTGCAGCCGGCAACCTTGGAACTTCCAGGGTGTCGATTTGCATGGACGACTAGACGGATGGACAGAGGAATGATGGGACGGATGATGGGACGGACCGATTCAGGGGAAGCTTCATTTCTCATCCCGATGTCCTTTACAATAGGTGAACCCCGTGCTTAATGCACAGGTGTGTGTGTATTTGACGGTACATATTACAAAATTACAACTACAAATTTTTCCAAAACCTCTTTATATACAACATTTTGCATGTATCCATCGAGAACCTGGCCATTGAAAATCTTGATGTTTGCTCTACTTGTGACCCATGAAATAGCAACATACAGTTGACCATGGGAATAGACCGGAGACGGCAAACATACCCCAACATTGTCCAATGTCTGACCTTGACTTTTGTTGATTGTGATCGCAAATGCCACTTGAACAGGAAATTGAAAACGACACAAAACAAATGGCTAGTCAGTCCTGGAGGGGGACATGATGATGCGGGGTATGAACACACATTTGCCGACATTATTCCCTGTGATGATCTCCGCTTCAATGACACGCTAACCCAATCTCTTGATAATCGACCTCGTACCATTGCACAATCCTATTGATTGATTGAGATTGCACAACAAAAGGATTGGCACACCCACTTTGAGTTCTAGCTTATGATTTGTGATACCGCCAAATTGCAAAGTGTTTAAAAATTCCACCGGATACAATGAATCCATTGAAACTCCTGCAATAGCACTTGCACCTTCTTCTGTTGGAGTCAAAGAATTTGCACTCAGGTACATGTGCAATTCTTTAGATATCGATTCTAGAATTGCATTGTTGACTTCATTAACGTCAGTATTTTTGGGGGCTAGAATGTTGTGTTGCATAAGATACATGGCATCTCCAGAATGGCATTGGTGATCCAAATAGATGGTTCGGATTAATCCTTTTAAGCTGCAATCTTTTGCTAGCACTCTCATATGGGATGGAATTTTGATCCAATATGGATCGACACCTTGTTCTTCTGTAATGGCAAGAAGACTACCGTCTCCAACATTCAACACCCATTTGGCAAACTCTCGCTATTCTTCAGAATTGGCTGCCATGACTCGCATGTTGATGGGAAGACGAAGAATTGTAACATGCTGCCAAAGATGTGATCGACACAACAAAACACTAACAATGTCTTCTCGTCCTCCCTTGGGAATAACACGCAAGATCTGTCGAAAATCCCCACCAAGGACCACGATTTTCCCACCAAAGATTTTTTTGGTTGCCTGTGCATCATCCAATTGCATCAAATCACGCAGGGTTCGATCAACAGCTTCGAAAGATCGGCGATGCATCATCGGTGCCTCATCCCAAATGATTAGATCAACTTTACGCACCAACTTGGCCACTTTCATCTGTTGTGTGATGTTGTAAGTTGATTCATCGTGTAGATCAATCGGAATCCTGAATCTTGAATGGGCGGTTTTGCCGCCCAGAAGCAACAAAGATGCAATTCTTGATGAGGCAACTCCAAGCACGATTTTGCCTTGCCCTCGTAGACGAGATAGAAGTGTTATCCAAACAAATGTTTTGCCGGTTCCACCACTGCCATACACAAAGAACAATTTGCCCTCT
>Ga0116231_10014531_pt1 | contig 10544 bp, 10 predicted proteins | sample S1TSphgellanicum_2_FD_89695 | JGI IMG/M metagenome (GOLD analysis project Ga0116231, IMG submission 89695) | Host-associated microbial communities from peat moss isolated from Minnesota, USA - S1T2_Fd - Sphagnum magellanicum MG | ecosystem: Host-associated > Plants > Peat moss > Unclassified... | reverse complement strand
TCAAACACATGTCCATTGCCACACTTGATGGTTTCAGGAATTCATTCAAACACATGTCCATTGCCACACTTGATGGTTTCAGAAATTCACTCAAACACATGTCCATTGCCACACTTGATGGTTCCAGGAATTCATTCAAACACATGTCCATTGTCATACTTGATGGTTTCAGGAATTCATTCAAACACATGACAGCCATGTGCAAACAACACATTCTCACCAACCAGGCAGTGTGTGCTTTTTTTCTTGCAACAGGCATGCAACAAACATCCTACCAAATTGCAGATGAAAGCAATTTTTTTTCTCTTTACAAATTGCTGTAGTTTGCTGTTGATAGTGCACCGAAGCTGTTGACAGAGAACACAATACGAGGGAGGGAGGGAGGGAGGGAGTGGGACAGAGAGGAGAGAGGCAGAAAGCAAGCCCGGTTACCTGACTTCATTGATGTACTCTTGGATGAGGCGAGGGGTCTGGAGGCGACCTTTGTGCAGCTCAGGGTTGCACATGTTGCCCAGGTTGCGCACGAGGTCAGCACGAATGCAGAAGAGGATATCCTTCACACCGCCTTCCAGACGGCGTAAACGAAGCTCATTAAGCTTGGCTCGCACCAGATCCTCGTCATACAAGTCGGAGTCCTTGCGGCGACCTTTGTCCTTATCCAACATCCTGGCCGCATGCGCCCACTCCTCATACGTGAGCGCCGTCTTCATCAGATTTGACCAAAACTTGCGCCGATAAGCCCGCTCCATCTTCTGCGACTGCATCTTAGCTCTCCCTAGCAGCATAGTCGCCAACACAGCCGCGATGAGCAACACGCTGGGGTTGCGAGGGTTGAGCCATGCGAACAAACTCCGCAGCCAAAATCCGAACAAAGAACGTTTCCACACCGCAAAAACACGCAACACCTTCGTCCACAACACGACACGGCCTTCTCTCAACCATCCACAAAAGAGCAATTTCAAAGCCAATACTCTACCAAGCACTGAGGAAGGTCCGATCGGCAAAACTTGAAGAACCGCATCATCGCTGTACTCCATGCCAATAATCCTCGCCAACAATTCCTTTCCTTTCCTTTCACAAAACCAATTTCCCAAAACAAAAGACAAGCATCTACTACTCTTCTTCTGCCTCGCAATTTCTTTCTTTCACTTTCGCTTCTTCCTTCCTTCTCACTCTCATTGCACTGAGGAAAGAAAGAGAGTGGAAAATCAAATCGTCGCCTCTCTCTGTGTTTTTGTGCAGATCTGATCGCTGCAAAAAAGGCTTTCCTCTTCTTCTTGTTCTTCGTCGTCGTCGTCGTCGCGCAACGCGCAAACAAACAAGCTTGCGCTCCCGAGACGCTGCTGCTGTGCCCGATTCACTAAACCGCTGATTAGCGGCCTAATCCTTATCTCAGGAGAAGATAATTCTGACTTAACCTCTGATTAGCATCTCCTAATCAGAGGTTTGGGTTAAATTTATTTTTTTAATTTCTTATTTTATGTAAAACCTACCTGAAGCCTAAGTTGTTAGTGAGTTGGAGTTTCGTGAATTAGTGAGTCGTTCAGTGCGCTTTTTTACGTGATGATGAGCTTCCAGGTGCTTGCGAAATGCGTGCGTGGCATTGTACACGTGGTGGATAAGACCGTTATCCCGAGTCGGGCGCTGCATGAGGTGGTCAGCAGCACTAAGTACGACTTTCAATAGTTGCAGGCCTTTTTCATTTAAAAAGCCACGTGGCGAAAATATGTCACGGAACTAACTAACTATTGTCCAACTGAGAATTATTTCACGCATGAGTCGCTTTGATGATGTGGCTCTTGGCCGAGGTGTCCAAATACCATTGGACTGTCAGAAGATCGACTGGAACAGACCCTGGTTATCGAACCCGGTTACGACGTAACTGGACTGGTGTGAAACCTACTGGGCTTCCCATGTTCTTAGGTGGAACAGGCCCATTACATAGTCGGAACCGGTACTGGTGGCGTATTTACATGCGTTTTTAGGGTTTTTCCCGAGTGGGACAGGTGGTCATCTGCTGGTTCCACTTTTGTTTTTGATTATTCCGCCAATTTGACTTCTAATGTTACAATATGTTACGACTTGACGGAATGGCATCTTGCCCTTCTTCTCTCTCAACGACATTCCTTGGTGGAATTGCAACCGTTTCATATTCCGTGATACTTTCTACCATGGAATATGTTATGACTTGATGGAATGGCATCTTGCCCTTCTCACTTCAATCATCATTTTTGTAGACAAATTCATGGACATTCATTACAATGAACTTGTAATGGAAAATGTGAACATTTGAAACATAAATTGAGAATTTTTTTGGGAATTTTTTTCCTAAGGTAATTTGGAAGTCATTCTATTTTTAGGTATTGATTACTGAACTAGGACCAGTGCTATTGACCAACTGTAGATTAGGGTTAGTACACATGTTCATTGTTCACATTAGTGTTTTTTTCTTTCTTCATGTGTTGGGATGTTTAAACAAATGACAAGGAAATTCCATAGGAAAATATGAATTTTTTTGTTATAGCTCATGAATTTTGTGTAAGTTAAGGACTACATGGAAATTTCAAGAATGTAAGTTGTTGACAACAAAGATGCTTCCAAGTTTTAGTTTTTAGGTGTGACCACAATGGAACTCAAAGCACCATACTTGGCTACCAAAACCAAGTAAATGGTGGGAATTGAGTAACATCAATGATAGCAAGTCCAAATATTTGTGACTTAAGCATAATGCATGTGTGAAATTCTCATCCTAGAATGAGATCAAAACTAAACACATAATCAATGTGCCTTCAATGGGATTTGAAACCCAATCTAATTTTGGATTTTCCCCAATTGGAGTGGGAGGAATTCTACACAAAATGGGCAACGATAGTGTCTAAACCTAATTCAATTGCAAATTGAAAATCCATTTATAATTTGCATTATTGTCTTTTTGTTGTTGTGTCTTTAAGCGCACACAATCCTACTTATCGAGAAGCATTTGCAAATGCCAAAAATTCAACCCATCAAACCTTCATGCACATGCAAATGCTAAAACAAGTCCATCAACCCCCAAGCCATAAACAAACCATGAACTTCCACTTACAATGAAGAAAAGAAAGCAAGAAGAAATTCCACCTTTCATATTTGTTGAAAACCATTTGGAAAGTCCATCTCCTTCCAATTTGTTGAAAAAAATCAATGAAGAATCTCAATGTTATTGCCTATTCAAAGTAAGCCTAGAAGGCACATAAAACTTATTCTTTAAACTTGGTTAATAAAAAACATAGCTATTTAACTTTTTAGCCAACTACTATTGCTCATCATAATGAACTTTTGCCTTGGTCCATTCTTGAATTGTAATGTAAAAAGGAAAAGAGTCCATCCCATAAAATTGTTCTAGATGCATGCACATCGCAATGTCTAGATTTGTGATTAAATAATTGCAAAACTTAAATTTCATGAAACTCGATATAAAAAAAGTATGTTCATCTTCAACACTACTAAGAATCATCACAAATTGTCATCTTCCAAACTTCATATATTTGACAATTTGTGAGCTGTTTGCCATTAAGAAAAACCATCCCCACATCTTACCAATGTAGGGTTCCTTAATTGTGATAGATGCAAGGCAACATGGCTAATAACCTTCATAGGACACATGAAAAAAAAGACATGTTGATCAAACAATGACAAATATAACAACCAACCAATCACATATATAAATAGAAATACTATTTTAGGATGCACTACAAGAAATCATGGTCTTTTTTACTAGAAAATTCAATCAAAAAACCCCCCTTCCCTTTTGGTCTTTTTGCCCCTTTTTCCAACTTGATTGGTGTGTCATTTTAGACAAGTTGCTTTGGACCTATCCCATTTTGACGAATGTCTTTTGTACTATAATTTTGACTATAATTAATATGTCCAAAAAATTTGTCAATTCCAATTGATGATTTTTTTGGCCAAAATTTATATAACCCCATTCACAAATATTAAATGATTTTCAAAAAATGGAATTGATAATAATTTATTAGTGCTAGGTAGGTCATAAGTAGGTAGGTAAATCAAAACTAAGTAAATAGGTAGTCTACCTACCTTCTCACCATACATAAAGTCCTGCCTACCCTACCTTGTCACATGCTACCTAAGTTATCATAAACTAGCTTAGTTAGTTATAAATGTGAATAGGTTGCAAGTTTGAGGATTTGAACCTTTCATTTTCATGAAAATAAACCAAATCCTTCACCAATGAACCACAAACTTCAAAATATGATTTTTTTGCCAATTCATTCATTTGACATGTTTATTCCAAATCTTGGTATATATAAATAAATATATATGGGTAAGTAAGCATTAGGTCACTAAGTAAATAAGTTAATCTTACCTTATCCACCCACCCACCCACCCACCCACCAACATATCTACCTACTTAACCTATTAACTAGGCCTAACTAGGTAGACTAGGTCTAGCAAGTAAATTAAATATGCCAAGTTAACTATTATATTATAATAATTTTATAATTATTATCTAGGCTAACAATATATATGTTATAAGCATTACCTATTGATTTGTTAAATTCCCATGCAATGAAAAAGTAAGCTAGAATATGCATTTGTTGGAAGGTATATGGTTGATTTGATTAAGTGTCAAATTGGTATGACCAATTTGACAACCTTGGTGATCTTGATTGAACAATTTTTTTGGGTCCTTTTTAACTAAATGCTTGGATTAACACCTAAACAAAAAGGTTGCCTTAATAAAAAATAACTAGTTTAAAGAACCACATGTTTTTCATGCCTCGCACCTTTAGTCAAGGTGGTCAACACAAACATTCTAATCAAGTATAACTTTTGAAAAGCCACGATTTCTTGTAATGATGGCAAAAATGTGCCTTAGGAATTGCAAGGTGAAACACACATTAGGGTGGGGAGAAAATGGTAAACATGGAGTCCATTTTATGAACTTTTCACAATGTAAGATTTTTTTTAAAAATTGCAATGTAAACTACTTTTTTCATATTATTAAAATATGAGCCCTTATCAACATTTGATTATAATGTGAAAATTATATAGACCTTAATTTCAACATCCCCTCAATGAAAATTACCAACTTTACATGATAGTAAAAAATGAACACCGTGATGTGTTCTCACCCAGGCATGACCCAAAAATGTTGCCTTTACATTAGGTTACATCCAATATTGGGGATAGATCATCCCAATACCATTGGCTCTTGGGTAGGAAAATGTTTATCTAGCTCTTTGATCAAACCCATTATTGCCCTTACACTAATTTTAATTGATTATGGTGGACATTGCAAATGTTTGGTCTTCCTACTTTTATTATTATTACATAGTTCTTGTGATGCATATCAACCATTTGTTTGTGATTGATGCAACATCTCAGGTGCATAATGATATTTCAATTTCAATTGCTTGAAAGTACCAAATGCTTGAGATGATGAACACGTGATCTTTCTCTTGGATATCCTACTAACAACATGGCATGCAAATGAGTTAAATGTTGTGGGGTGGGGAAATAATGCGGTTATTTAAGGTGTTAATCAATGTATTTAACATTTCCTTTGTGAAATTTGACATGGGTGCTTAATGGGTCCAAACAAAGTGAAAAGCAATATTCTACTACAATATAGAAAATGAAATGCATGAAAACAAAAGTTTTATGTTGCAACAAATTAGGTTAAATCCTCAATGGTTAGCAACAACCCTTGAATACAATTAGCAACATCTTCATGTGTGAGGAGGAGAAGAGGGCCGGTCTCAACAACACTTACTACAAATCAAGACATGACAACTTTTTAGGAACAAAAAAACAAAGAAAAAAGTCTTGACACATTTTTAACACAAACACAAAATTGAAAAGTGTGTGCTAACAACTTACCTTGTGCCCACAAAAATAATTGAGGCCATCACCTTGCACACAAGGATTAGCAAGAATTATGTGAAGGTGAATAGCGAAAAATATTTTTTCTTTGTGTGATTGCATGTGTTTTTTCCTTAAGCCAAATGTTGGTGGGGATGAGCTTTATGCATGCAATTGTTATTGTTATCATTTTTCATAGTTGCAACCACATGTGAAGTTTATGTAGTGTTGCATTACAACTTCAATTGGGTTTTGTTGCATGAACTTTAAGTTAAGGTCCAATCATGAAATGACAACAATTGAAAAAAGGAGTGAGTTTGATCAATGATGACAATGTCCTCATATTGTAATACATTGTACATACTAAATATCTACATACACAATACATATATTCAATATCTCCATGAAAGAAAATAATTTAATCTATGAAAAAATAGGGTTTCTTTGTGTGTTGGAACATAGTGTATAGTAGTTCCTTTAGACTTCTTAATGTTTCTTCAGTAATAATGTTTCTTCCCATAGAAAGAAAATCCAATGGTTATTGATTTCAACATGGATGCCATTTCATATGCTTGAAATTTGAACTTGTCTACCATATTTATTAACTCTTGAATTTTAGAAGTTGTGATTGAAATTCTTTTACATTTGAGTTGTTATTGTTAAATTAGACACATATCTAGGAGGTGACAATTATTTATTCTCTTTTGATTTTTGCCTTGAGGTTGCTCCCATAATGACACATGTTGTGGTAAGAATTGTACTTGATTCTTATTATTACAATATTCTTTGTATCTTTCAACGTTGGAGATTTTTTGCTAGGATCAAGGAAAACGTGAATTATGGTGGCAAATATTATGGTTGCTCCCACTTCAAAAAAATCACATCAAAGCCTTGGATTATGTATGTCTTGATGATAAAAACAAGGTCAAGCTCCAAGAAAAAGAGCTAATTTAGGGATTAAATGTTTATTATTGATGTTTATGTGACCATTTTGCATGCATACCTTGGACCATTTTGGTTATCTTTTGGAAAAGAGTTTATAAGCTTTGAGAGAGCCTTCCACATGAGCCATAAAAGCTTGTATGTGTGGAATAGTAGGAAATTGTGTTTGGCTAATTCCTGTTGTGTCAAGTAAAGACATTGAAGATTCTATTGTTATAAATAATTGAAAATCAGGTGGAATTATTACCATTCCAATCTTTTGTAAACAATGATAATGTTTAGCTATAAATAATGACTTAGTAAAAACATCAGTTGGCATGTCTTCAATTGAAACATATTCCAATTGAATGTGGTGAAATTGGACTACTTCATGAATAAAATGGTATTGGGTATCCACGTCCTTACTTTGGGAATGATATTTAGGGTTTGCAGTTAATGCAATAATGCTTTGACTATCTAAATATATTTTTGGGGTATGCATTTAAATAAAACCAATTTCTCAAAGAAGTTTTCAAAGCCGAATAATTTCAATTATTGGTTTTGACAATGTCATATATTCATTCTCTATGTTGGATAATGCAACATAAGTTTGTTTGTTAATTGCCTATGTTAAGACACCACCCGCAAGTGAAACAATATTTTAAAGTAGATCTACGAATGTATTTATCCCCTACCGAATCAACATTTGAAAAACTATGCATAATATGGCCTCCTTTAGATCATTGGTATTTTATACACATGTGGAAAATGCCTTTGATGTAACACATCACATGCTTAATTGCTTGCCAATGAACAAGCAATTAATAGACATGTACTATTGTGCATGACTATTAATAGCACATGTGTCATAGACATAACTTTCACATGACGAATGTTCATTCATAGGGATGTTCATGCATGATTCATAATTTATTCTTAGTTCTTTTTTAGTTAATTCCTAATTTGTTTTTAGTTAATTCATAGTTCACTTCTAGTTAATTCATAATTTACTTTTAATTCACCTTCAATTAATTCTTAATCAATTCATTGTTAATTCTTAATTCACTTATATTTAACTCATAATTCACTTTTAATTAAATTTTAATTAACTTGTAATTCATTTGTAATTAAAAAGACTTTTAAAAAACTTCCTCGGTTGATTGGCACATGGAAAAACTAGGTTCCCAAAGGGGTATGAATATAACTAGGACCTTCCATTATCTCCAATCTTTTCAACACTAGTCATAAGTATAATCTTGTTCTAAAACCTTTTTTTTTTTTGGTGTTTACATTTGCTTACTTCATTACAATAAATATTTGATTATACTTTGCTCTTACACAGTTCATGTTTTTGGTTTTAACCTTTGTGTTTTTTTTTCCTTTTTTTTTGTGTTTTGGATTTAAACTTAGATATATCCTTTCATCTTTTGTCTTGCTAATTTTTGTACCCATGATAATATGCACAATATGGTTGACTATTTACAATGGCATGCATGAAGTTGCCGACCATTAGTGGGTAACGATAAATTGACGTCTGATTTATTATTATTTTAGTTTCAAAACAAAAAAAACAAATAAAAATAAAAATAAAAATAAATCTAGGTTCCATAAGTGTATAGAATAAATTTGAATTGGCCAAGTAATTTGTTAATGAATTGACACAAAAGTATGCACTCTTTTACTTTATTTACAAATAATTTGATTGATGATGTAATAATGAAATTCGTTCCATAGGTGTACAAACTAAATTTGAATTGACCATGGCATATTAGTGTAAAATTTCATTATGAAGGTATTTTGTTTGACCCAAAAGTATTCACTCTTCTACTTTATTAACAAATAATTTTATTATTAATGTAATAATGATATTTGTTCTATAGGTGTACAAACTAAATTTGAATTGACCATGGCATATCATTGTAAGACATCATTATGAAGGTTTTTCGTTTGATCCAAAAGTATCCACCCTTTTACTTTATTAACAAATGATTTGAGTACTAATGTAATAATGAGACTCATTCCATAGGTGTACAAACTGAATTTGAATTGGCCATGGCATATTAGTTTAAAACTTCATTATGGAGGTATTTTGTTTAATCCAAAAATATCCACCCTTCTATTCTATTAGCAAATATTTGGTTACCGATGTAAAAACGGAGTTGGCCTTCATCTATCATGTCAAACTCTTGAAGAAATATCACCTTGAATTCAACTTTTGCTTAGTAGACTATTACTTACAAATACATAGTCATCCACTTAAACTACTATAAGTTGGAAACTTTCATTAATTTTTTGTTTGTTATATATGTTTGAACCAACTTCAGTTCTTGAAAATCCTTAAAAATGAGGTAATTCTCAAATATTTGGTACCATGTTCAAAAAGATTGATGTAAACCAAATATTGATTTAAGAAGTTTACACACCACATGTGAATTTGTATCATGGAGACCTTTTGGGATTTCCATATAAATTTATTCTTTTAATAACCATTGAGAAAAATTGTTTTAACATCTAACTAATGTATCTTGAGATCATATTTTGTAGCTAGAGCAAGTAAGACTTGAATGGAATTTAATTTCATGACTAATGAAAATGTTTCTATATAATCAAAACTAGAACCTTGTGAATATCCTTGAGTAACAAGGTGAGTTTTGTATTTGTCAACAATAGATGGGCTTTCGTTTTGATTTTAAACATGCATTTGGAGTTGATTGCCTTTGTTTCTTGAGGTAAGGTTGTAAGCTCCTATGTATTGTTTTTATAAGACTTGTAAATTCAACTTCAATGGATACACGGGCCAAGCATGTGCATTAGGCTTGGATACAAACTTCTGCCATTGTAATAGGATCAACCATAATATATTGTGCAATCAAAGCTTTGTGTGCACGATGACAATGTTTATCAAGTGTAGTTGTTTTCATGCCTTCTATTGTTTCAATTGGGTGAAAATGGAAGCATAACTTTTCTTTTTGGTCACATATGTGATGCAAATGCCACAATTAATTATTAGCCTTTGAATTTGGAATAAACTTCTTACAAAGGTGACTTCTATTGAATATCATCAACTAATGATAATACATCAAATACATATGAAATCTCTCAATTATTGGGTGTTAATGGGATAGAAAGACCCAACTTTTGAATGTTGGAAATAGACTCAACTAATGGTGAATTCACTTGTTGATTTTGCAGTTGAGAATTCGGAACAAAGTGATGAATGTGTGCAACAACATTTATAGGACATGACATTGACACACTATTTTGAGGAACTAGAATGTCACTTGTGTATTGTGGCAATTGGAAAAAACTAGGATCTAGTAATAATTCATTATTTTTTTCATTTTCTTCAAAGAATGTTTTATCTAATGTCAACTTCACATATTTTTCTTCAAAAAAATCTCTAGAACTAAATATTCTTTTGTTAGATTTTTGCATAAATTGATAAGTTTTGGAATTTTAAAAATATCCTAAGAATATACATTTATGTGTATGTGGATTTAATTTATGTCTATTATTTTTATGAATATGGGTGTAAGCACAACATCCTTGAACACATGTAAATATGACAAATTGGGTTTAATTCCAAACCACATTTCTATAGGTGTTTTATGTAAGAGTGATTTTGTTATTCCACAAATAGTTGGTAGTTAACAAAACTTCTCCCCCCCCCCCCCCAAAAAAAAAAAGGGGATTTTTTAAAAAAAAAAAATGGGCCCAAACAATTTTTTTATTTTTTTTTTAAAAACCCCCATTTTTTT
>Ga0116231_10014529_pt1 | contig 10547 bp, 9 predicted proteins | sample S1TSphgellanicum_2_FD_89695 | JGI IMG/M metagenome (GOLD analysis project Ga0116231, IMG submission 89695) | Host-associated microbial communities from peat moss isolated from Minnesota, USA - S1T2_Fd - Sphagnum magellanicum MG | ecosystem: Host-associated > Plants > Peat moss > Unclassified... | reverse complement strand
GGACTTACAGGTGGTTCTGATAATGAATATGTTCGTTGGATGATATTCGCTGCTAGTTCCAAACTTGATTTATGTTGTGTTGTAGCACATGCACGTGGATGTGGTCGATCGAAATTAACTTCCCCAAAACCATTCTATTCTTCGAATACAAATGATGTACGTGCATCATTAAAATATCTTCGTTCGATTGTTGGAGATAAAACTCCCATATTTGCTATTGGATATTCTCTAGGTGCTGGTATTCTTACAAAATTTCTCGGTGAAGAAGGTAATCAATGTTCATTGAATGGTGCGATTATTTGTTGTGCAAGTTTTGATATGAATTTAACGACAAATAAATTAGAACAATGGTTCAAACTACGTCTGTATAATCATCGCTTAACAAATAATCTTCTAAAATATTTACGACAACATGAAGAACAATTCTCAAAATCTGATTCAAAATTAAATTTAATTAATGTTTATCAATCTCGAACAGTACGTGATTATGATCGAAATGTTATTATACCAATCTATGGTTTTCGTAATGTTGAAGATTATTATACCGAAGCATCATCGAATAAATGGTTGAAATATATTCGTATACCCACACTTATTTTAAGTGCTATGGATGATCCGATATGTCCTATTGATGGTTTACCGAATGAAGATGTTTTCAATAATTCCTGTATAATTACAATAAAAACATTAGAAGGTGGACATGTTAGTTATCTTCAAGGATGGTGGCCAAAATCATTTTCATATGATAATATTGTTGCCGTTGATTATATTAAAGCAAGACTTAAACAAATGAATTATCAATGGGAAAAACAGTCTAATACTATTGATATTAGTATTCCTCAGGAATTCTAATCAAGAATATAATTATAGTAATAAACGGCATGATCAATCACGAGATATCAGAAATAGCACATAGAATTAAAATTATTTTTAAAGCAAGCTTTACATACGAATGCATGAGATTTTATAAGCTACTTTCTTCACTAGTTTTTGAACCAATTGATATTCGATGATTGCAATGATGTTTTAAAGCTGCAGCTCTTTCTTTATATTCATTTAGGTATAAATTTTCCGATGAACTATATGACGAACGTTTAGTAGTTTGAACTAATGATTGATCGTTGAGATTTGGATTTGATGGTCTTAAATGACGACGTGGAATATTGGTGAAATCAAGATCAGATAAATCATCAGTATCATTCATTTCATTCACCGCATTCTTTGTCATTGATATTGTGGAATGTCTGGGTGTATCCGATGATATACTTGGCTTTTTTTGATTGGAGATAAACATCTCACCTATACAACGAATATGATCAATTGTTTTTTCAGGATATTCATCGAGTAAAGTTGAATTTGGATCATCGGTTTTGGATTGAGGATGTTTTTTAATAATCACTCCTTGTCGTTGAATCTTTCTTGGTTTTTTTCGTGAATATTTTGCAATAAGAAGACAAACTAATATCAATAATAAAAGCAACAGAAGAGGTAGAATAATCAGAAAAGTTAGTTTTCTATTTCCAAGAATAGATCCGGATTTAGACGAAGAATTGGTTGAATTCATTGTGTAAAATATGTCTTAAATAAAACCAAAAAGAATCTATTCATGTAAAATAAAAATATATATTTATCACGACATGTTATATTGATTAATGAAACCGAGTTTATCATAAAGTCAATGTATATATATGCAAACATGTCAATCCCACCTTCGGATGATTTATTATTTGATGCCTTCGTTTTCCACATCTGTTCATTTGAGTAATAAATATTACTTTATTTGAGTACTACGAACACAGAACATATAGGTATAACAAAAGATGATTAGAATGGAATAATAACAAACTGAAAAAATAAAACTGTCGATTTAATCGTCGCCATCATCATCATCATCGTCACCTCCTCCACCCATTGCATTTCGAATTGTTTTAGGTTTTTTTCCAAATAAATTAATGCTTTTTTTCTTTGCATCTTCATCCGGTGGTGAACTTAAATCACCTTTATAATCAATAGCTCCACCACGACCTAAACGCCATTCAAGAATATCCGTGGAAAATTCATCATGATTTCCTAAATCCGTAAAACCAATGATTTTATCTTTGACAATATTATCAATCATTATAGTAATTGTTGGTAAGGTTTTGATATGTAAACGTTCGGTAATAAATGGTGCACGATCAACACTTAATTTAACAAATTTTGTTTCAATATGTTTACGTGCTAAAGTTTCTAAATGTTTATCCACGATTTTACAACGTATTGTTGAATCACGATAAAAATGACAAACAATACGGTCACTTTTTTTCGTAATATCAAACAATTCTTTTTCGCCTGCTAAATCTTCATATTCACCATGACCTAGATAAGAAAAATTTCGAGATGATTAAAGAGATTCTTTTCGTACCATTAGCAAGCCATTCTTGACGTTTTTTATGTTCCTGTTTCATTGATTCAAGTCGTTGGGCACGCATTTTTTCAATATCACCTTCACTTAATTTTTCTAAACGACTAAGTTCAGCATCAACCTAGACAAAGAACATTTAGAATTGCTTGCTCGAATTCATCGAAATGATTTACTTGTGCTTCGACGGCTTGCGTCGCTTGTATTAATTTTTGTTCGAATACTTGTTCCATCACGAATGATAAGATCTAAAATCAATGTTATACTTCAACAGCAAAAAAACAAAACAAACATGACAATGAATAGGCCGTTGCTATCGAAACTCTCATTGGGTAGTAATAGTTACCATTGTTCAGCAATATGTACTACTGACAACTAGTGTCATCTGTAGATTTCAGATCTTTTTTTATTCTTTCTTGAGTAAAAAAAAATTTCACAAATACAAATAAAATTCATTCATCATCATCAGTTTTTTGAATAAAATTCGTTTCATTTAATGCTATGGTATCATTGTCGGTAAACATACGATCATAAGGTTTTGAACGTTTTCGTTTGATAAGAAGTTTAATCATCACTAGAAGAATAATTAATGATACTCCAACGAGTAGAAGTACTATGAATAATGTTAATTTCATTTGTCTATCATCACATTGCATATTAAATAATGATAAAGGACATTCTAAACTTAATACTTTATTAAGTGGTTCATAGAAATCAGGTAAAGGTGGTGGTGGAACTTTTAACCAATTAATAAATGGTTGTAATATACAATTACATTCGAAATTATTCTCATAAAAATCAATGGTTAATAAATGACCAAAATCATTTAAATAAATTCCTGGATCAATTTTTTCAATTGACATATTTTTCAGTGAAAGATGTTTTAAATGTTTGCACCAAGGATAAAATACATTCCAATTTAATGTTCGATGTTCTGTTCGAAGTTGATTATCATCTAAACTTAATGTATGAATATTCGATAGATTATGTAAATAAATTAAATTTTCAAATGAATCAAATTCAATCGAATTTAAATTCAAATATTGTAAGAAAGGAAAATCAATTGAAAATGTTTTTGGTATGACGGATAATTCCGGATTATTATTTACTAAGAGTGTGTATGTTGTTTGACCGTGTAATTCAATATTTTGAAGATTATTGTTTGATAAATCAATCGTATGTGGAGATTCATTATCCCAATGAATTCGTCCAGATTCCATTTGATTGAATGATAAATTCAATAAATTCATTTGAAATAATTCATACATTCCATGACGATAATGTATATGTTCGATAGAAATAATTTTTAACCGATTAAAACTAAGATCTAAACTTGAAAATGTTAGATATTGAAGAAAATCAAGAGATTCCAAATGATTATCACTCATATCGATCATATCAATATGCAGAAATTTTAGTCTTGTGTTATTAAAATCCACGGCAAAATCATTCAATCTTGTATGGGATATTTTTAAACGTTGTAAATAAGTATAATCCGACATAAGCCGTAGATGAACTTGTTGAAGGTTTTTATTCTCACTGAAATCAATCGATTTGAATCGATCATAAATATTCAAATGTATGGAATTGATCTTTTCAATTGCTTGTAATTGAATATTTTCCAGATTTCTCGCGAATAGAATATCTTCGGAAGTATTCATTGATTGATTATTTATTGTTAAATCTTTGAAACATTGAATAAAAGGATTGAAGAATTTCAATGACGAAATTTTTGTTTCAGATAAATTAACGATTAAATTATGTGAACAATTGAAAAGAAATTTTTCGTATTCGAACATTGAAATTTGTTGACATTGACGACAATGAAATATTTCTAAACGTGATAATAATGTTATACTAAATAATTGTTTGATGGGAGTAAATGAAAGATCGAGAATTCGAAGTGATTGAAATTGTTTGATTTCATTCATGATCGTTTTTAATGGATTAAATGATAGAATGAGAATTTCAATACGATCTAAAGAATTTCCCGATAGATTTTCGATTGTTTCAAGTTGATTATGAGATAAATCAAGATATTTTAATGTTTGGGAATTGAAAACAAGTTGTTTTTCATTGGTGAATTGATTATACGATAGATCGAGTTTAATTAATTGAGGAAAATAAGAAGAATTCAATTGCATCCATTGTAAACCTTGATTATCGCAAATTTGAATTGTTTGAAGAAGACGAAAATAAATTTTTGTACTTTCATTAAATAAATTCGATGAAAATGTATTATTAATCAAGATTAAATGTTCAATATTACCACCAACATTCGCGAATAAATCAATTAAAGATAATTGAAAATTTGAATCACGAATATCTACTTGATGATTTTGAATTGTATATGATCGATCATTAAATAACGGTATTGGCTTGATAAAACTCGTATTCCAACATAAGAATAATGTTGTTTGATCATAAATACATCGTTGAGGTATTTCAGTCCAAAATGAACAATGGATTTGTATAATCAATAGAATTCCGATGTAAATTTTCATTCTTTATTGTTATTGTTTTTATCAATAAAACAAAAAAGACGACAATCTAACTTCACCGTTCTTCTCCTTCTCTCATGATAAGGATTTTTCTTTTTTCAACAATCGATATATAAAAAAAAATCCTTCTCCTCTGAATAAAGAACGTCGAGGTTGTAAAACATTACGACAAACCAAGGCTATCGCGCTTTTTTCTTCTGTTTCTTTCAGGTCAAAATAGTTCACAGAAAGATGTTAGATTTCCGGACATTAGTTGTCAAAAGAATGAGTAAAAAAAAAAGGAAAAGGTCGAGGTGAGGATGAATGACGTAATAAGAAGAAGAAAAAAAAATTATTTGTCAGTCAAGATATTTTAGAAGAATTAAATTCTTCAGTAATGAAAATATTTTGATTGAAATTCTTTCTTTCAGCTGCATACGAAACCTAGAATAGATAAGAATACTATTCGAGGGCAGAGAGCAGCTCGTTGATTCAGATTCGAACAGAATATTTAATTTAATCGACCTATTCGACTATCCTATTGTTGATTTTTTGGCGTCATTCTCAAGTGAGATAAAAACAAAACATGTGTCTCTCTTTTGTCGGTAAAAAATTTTGTCGACAAGTCAATTGAATTTGATGAACTAAAAAGAATAGAATATTCACACAATTGATTTTGTCTTCGATTCAAATTTCAGTCTACCTGTCATCTTGATCATTCATTCTATCAATATAGAATGTCTTGTCCGATAAAAATGTAAACTTATGGATTAGTTCTCTTTCATTCGTTTCTCACGGTATAATTGCATCATTTCTCTTTAGAAGAATTAGCTGCTTTATGGAAACGAAAGAAAAATATTCAATTGCTTACGGGCACTTGAACAATTAGACTCATGATTAGAAAGAATGTTGTTTCCTATTCGTCGAAGAAGATATATCATCTATTCGATTGGATTATTTATATACGAAACACACACATGAAAGATTGAATTCATTTAATAGAACAAATGACAACAGTATCTTCGAAATATTTTCTTATTCTCATATTATCGACAACTATTTGTTTAATTCTTCTTATCTCTATATTTCTTTTGATAACAATTCAATATCGACAATCATCTTCTTCTCAAATTGCTATGAAATTTATTTCTAAACAAACAATAACGACTAGTAAGTCTTTTCGATTAAAAATTCGAATTTTCTTTTTCTTTTTATAGCTTCGACAACGACTTTCTCACCGGAAGAACTTCATCGATTATCGGCATTTAAAGAATTTCTTAATTTACCAGTTAATCATCCTAATCCAAATCCAGCTGGTTCGTCTGGTATTATGAATGAATTCATGCGTTCAGTCTATCAACAGATTTCTGATGCGTCAGATGTTCGAAGAAAAAAACGTCAAAATGATTTTTCTCTATCCGATCAAACAGATTTTATTATTAGTTTACCAAATCATTCTCCGATTAAAAATGATTATCATTTTGAATATCATTCATCTTTGGAATATCTCACCTATGCTGAATTCATTCTACCAATGAATTATCGATCAATAATTGATATATCTTCATTAACATTTAATATATCGATTAATCAAACTATTGAAAAAGATCGAAATTGGTTAAAAATAAATCTAACAGAATATATTCAATCATTTCCATTGAAATTTCATCTAACCAATCAAACAACATCTTTATTTTCATCAGGATTTTTAACATTATATTTTCGTCGATCATTACATTCAATCTTACGTCGTGATTTATCATCATTTTATGATAATCAATTAATTACTTATCCCGATGATCCATCCTATTGTCAAGTTCATCCATTACGTACATCCTTCTCTGAATTAAATTGGTCATCATGGATACTCGAACCACGTTCTTATGAAATGAATATTTGCGAGGGAACATGTCATACTCGATCGAATATGGGAACTTATTTTCTTATTCAAAATTTACTCAATCAAAAATATCCAAAAAAAATTCCCGCACCCTGTTGTAAACCAAAACGTTTTTCATCGACAATTCTTTTGTATTATGATGGACCAAATTTAGTTTTAAAGAGACATGAAAATATGCGTGTTGTGGAATGTGGTTGTTCTTCATAATAATAAAAAATTCTCGTTCATATCTCGTTGAATTGCATTGATAAATATTTCTTTGAATTCTTTTTCGATTCGAAATACAACTTCGGCACCATTTCGATCTTTTGGTAACCATTCATGTCCATTATAGATTGGATTAAGAAGAAATACTCGTAGATAAAATGATCCTGACCAACCTGTATAAAATCGACATTTATCCGTATAACCAAAATCAACTAAATTTGCCCAATCATATCTTAGATTTGAATTAACTAGAATTTCATTTGATACAAATCCTAAATCAGAAAGTAAATTATTCTGAATCATTTTTCTCATTGCATCATCAGCAGTTGCTAACCAACGTTCAAGAAATTTTGAATCACGTGATTTTATAATCGAACGACGAATGGTTTGAGCAATATTTGATAATGACAATGAATCTTCAAAGTTCTCTGATAACATCAGAAATATTGCATTACCAATTTGACCAGTTGAAGCAATTGAATCGGATACACCACGAAAATTAACCGAGGTATTCGTGCGAAGTATATGACGTTCATCCGGAGTTTTATAACAGTATGTATTCAATGTCAGGATTATGTAAGCTGTAAGTGCATCTTGAATGGTTACGGTATTTCCACCAGCTAATAATCGTAATTTTGCAAGTTGTTCTCCGGAAAAATGTAGATTAACTTGTTCATATGCTTCTTGATCGATCATAAATTTCTTCCACATTACTTCGAATGGTTTTGCATCTCGAAAACATTTCATCGTAGGTAAAAGAGATTGATCAATTTCATCTTGTCGCCATAGACGTCGTTCGAATATCGGTAATGGTTCTAGAGGTTCCATATGTTGATATAAACGTGAGAGGGTATTTAGAAATTTTAAACACGAAGCAGCATCACCTAATTCATGTGCCCAACTAACAGCTAATATCCATTCATTACTTCGAATAATATGAGTGAATTTTATTCGTACAAGTGGTTCATCTTGAGAATTATCAAATAATTTTTTGACATCAACTTCATCGAAATACATCGAAAGAGGATTTTTCGAAAAATCGATGATTACATTTGAATCAAAAGGCCATCGAACTAAATCATTATTATTGATTAATGTTACCGGAATAGATTTATCACACAATTCAATCATATAATGTTCATTTGATTCTAAACGAGAACGACCCGCAATCAACGGCCATAAAGAAAGAGTACGACTAAGTGCATCGTTAAAACGATTGATATCGATTTCCGATGGATAGACAAATATATTATCGATACGTGCCATTCGCCATAGATCGAGACCGGCTAGTTCAATACGACGATTATTACCCGTGGGTATCGAAGGATAAACAAGAAAAATTGAAGTCATATTCTCTCATGAGTTATGACATTCTTATCTTGAGAATTAGATATATCATTGACGATAAGAGGCTGCATGTGTCAATACGATTTTCCATTGTCGTCTGTTTAACGTATGAAAAAAAAACTCAGTTTATTACAATTAGATTATCGAGAGAAAAAAAAGCAAATTTTCATCAATGTTTTAGTTCTTGTCTTTGATAAAAATATACATTCAATGATCCATGTTAAACATCTATTTATTCATCAACAAATCCACAATCCACCCGTGGTGTAACATGACTTAAATTAAGTTTTTCATCTCGAATAGCAATATTTCCACCGCCAGAAGGTTTATAATCAATATTCGCCATCGAATCAACTTTCGGTTGAGCATTCCATTGTAATCTTTCTGTTCGAATATTTTTCGTACGTGGTTGTGGAGGTGACCAATTAACATTAGCAAACGAATTGACTTTTGGTGATGCTTGCCATTGTACAGGTTCATCACGTATTGATACTTGTCCACCACCCGGACGATATTCCAAATTAGCTAAAGAATTTACTTTTGGTGACACATTTTTATAAGCATTTTCATAATCCGAACGAATTTCAATTTCATTTCGTTTTGGTGTCCACCAAAGTTTACGACCCTAGAACCAGAATTCGATTAGAATTCAGAATCAGTAAATGAATATCCTACTCTTTTATTACTATCACTAGAATTTGATCTCACAGATTGATGTAATAATCCATGTGAACCAATAGGCATTGGTTTCTTTGCTGTTGTTGTAGTACTCATTGTTTTTGTCCGATATTGTTTAGCCGGTCTCGACGGAGATTTGTAAAATTTCAATAAAAACCTAACAGCACGTCTCGAGTCGAAATCGTTTGTTGAATGTGGCTGAAATACACTTTCTTCTCGTGGGTGTCGTAGTATAGCAGGTAGATGCTCGCTTTTTATTGCATTTGATGTTTGATCTGATGGTATTGTTGCTTGTTGATGTACACGTTTTCTTCGAAGTGTCGATTGCGGAACAACAACATGAGCATCGAATGGTTGTTGTAACGCTCTGCTTGTTAGAAACGCCGTTTTTTTTTGATGTAGAGAAAAAAATTGGTTGTCCGAGACACCTATGTTGACGTGATGATGAACGTTAATGCCATCAAATCGAGATGGTGACTGTTGTTGTTGTTTGAAGAAGTAAAATTGAAAAAATGTAGAAAGTGTTGTTATTCTAATGTGTCAGCAGACGACAGAGCAGAGAAGAAAAAAATGCAGGTCGAAAGTGATTGAGAGGCCGAGAACAATCGAGAACTTTGATTGAAATTGAAATATTTAATTGAATGTTTAGATCATACTGGCTTGATTGGAATATCTTAGAATTCCGAAAGAATGATATGTGTTAAGAAAAATAAGCTTTTATTCAGATTTAATTTATGATAAATAGTGTTTGTTTATTTTAAAAACAAGAATAACAATCAACGTCACGCGTTTTAATAAACAGTAGAAAATTGTGAAGTTTCGTTTCTTTTTTTTTTCTTTTTGGTAAACGATTGTGTTGATAGATGATTAGAAATTTCGTTAATTTGGTTGTATTAAAATAAAATATAGAAATAAAACTATCAATAAGGATAAATTGATGGAATCAATCGACGATAAATTGTTTATACTTTTTGTAGTTGTAGTGGACAGATTATTATAAGATAGATAAATCGAAGACGAGATATTAATTGTTAAATTTAAAGGTGAAGATGTATTTTCGATTGTTATCTGTTGATTATAAATTTGAAAATCCCGATAAAGAACCTGGAAAAAAATCCATTTTATCAAATCGATCAAAGCAAAAATGAATTCTTACCTTTAGAGTATATGTACCAGGTAATAATATCCTCCAAAACTCCCCCAATGCTGTCACTTTTACTACTGGTTGTCGATTATCAATCATGACTGTTGTTGATGGTATTGGTTGAGAATATTCATTCAATATCAAACCTTTCACACCTACAATCGAACGTGGATAAATTTCTTTTACATTCAAAAAAGACAAAATCTAACCTCTTTGTGCTTGATATAATAATTCAACCATCGCATCTCGATTATAATTCCAATAACTTTCTAATAAATTACTTCCGGGATATTTACAACATGATATTTCCATCGTCATTTCGATTGTTCCATTATTTAAATAACCATAATCTTGCATTCCACCAATGATTTCATACCAATCAGCACCACG
>Ga0116231_10014527_pt1 | contig 10548 bp, 11 predicted proteins | sample S1TSphgellanicum_2_FD_89695 | JGI IMG/M metagenome (GOLD analysis project Ga0116231, IMG submission 89695) | Host-associated microbial communities from peat moss isolated from Minnesota, USA - S1T2_Fd - Sphagnum magellanicum MG | ecosystem: Host-associated > Plants > Peat moss > Unclassified... | reverse complement strand
TTTTACCTTTTTTTTTTATTAAATTACTTTTTTTAAATCCAGTAGATAAACCAATACCAGAATTATAAGTTTTTTTAACTGTTTTACTATTTGAATGAGTACGTTGACCATGAACTGGTAATCCAGTTTCATGACGAATACCTTGATAAATTTTTTTTATTATTTTTTTACGAATGTTATCTTTTACCTCTTGTTTTAATGGAAAAGACACTTTTCGATTTTTTAAAATATAGTATTCTATATCAAAATCAGTAGAAATATTTATTATTTTTAATATTCCAGCATGTGATTGTTTACTTAATCCAAATTTTTTATATAGATTATTATGTGTACCTATACCAAAAATTTGTTGAATTTGAGAATCAAAATTTAATTCTTCATCAATTTGACAATATAATTTTTCTAATATGATCATATGTTTTAAGTTGGGCTTGAACCAACGACACAAGGATTTTCAGTCCAATGCTCTACCAACTGAGCTATCAAAACGTTAAAAATGTTATTATTTTTTATATTAACTATAAAAAGTTTATTTTTAATTATAAGTTTATTAATAGCAGTTGCTTATTTTACTTTATTAGAAAGACAATTAATGGGTATATTACAAAGAAGAAAAGGTCCTTTAATAGTTGGATTTTTAGGTTTATTACAACCTTTAGCTGATGGTTTAAAATTATTTGTAAAAGAAATAATAATACCAAGTAGTTCTAACAAAATTTTATTTATTATAGCACCTATTTTTTTTTTTTTTTTTTTTTTTATCATTACTAAATTGGGCTGTTATACCATATTCAAATACATTATATTTTAGTAATATTAATTTTACTATTTTTTATTTATTAAGTATTTCTTCATTAAGTGTATATGGTATAATACTATCAGGTTGGGCAAGTAATTCTAATTATGCCTTTTTAGGTTGTTTACGATCTACAGCACAAATGATTTCTTATGAAATTTCAATAAGTTTTATTTTAATCTCTATTTGTTTAAACAGTCAAAGTTTTAACTTAATAGACATTGTAAATTCTCAAAAAGAAATTTGGAATATAATTACTTTTTTTCCTTTATTTATTTTATTTATAATATCAATTTTAGCTGAAACAAATCGTCATCCTTTTGATTTACCTGAAGCTGAATCAGAATTAGTTTCTGGTTATAATGTAGAATATTCTGCAATAACTTTTGCTTTTTTTTCATTAGGTGAGTATGCTAATATATTAATAATGTCTTTATTAACTACACATTTATTTTTAGGTGGTTGGTATTTTTTTACTTATCAATCCTTTATGTTTTTTTTAATTAAAAGTTTAATTTTTTCATTAATTTTTATTATTCTTAGAGCAATATTACCAAGATACAGATTTGATCAATTAATGAATATAGGATGGACTATTATATTACCTTTAAGTTTAATTTTATTATTTATAAATATTATTTTATTTAAATTTTATATTTACCCGGTATTTATAAATTTTAATACAATTTATAAATTACCTTTATTATAATTTAGTAAAATGTTACGTTTTATTGCTTTTTTTCGAGAAGTAATACAAGAATATGTCTTTTATTTAGATAATAGATATACTGAAAAAGAAAAAACTGAAAAAGAAATACAACAAATTAGATCTGAAGCTTTTGAAAATGAATTTAAAATATATAAAGATTTGAAAATTAAAACCGATGATGAAATTGAAAAAGAATTACAACAAATTAGAATTGAAAACTTTAAAGAAGTTTTTAACAATAATGGCGAAGAATATCAAAATTTATATAATTTAAAAAATCAAAAAAAAAAAGAAGAACGAGAACAAAAAGAAAATGAAATACTTCAAAGAACAAATTTTTACTATAAAACCTTAAAAGATTTTGAAAATAATACAAATAATATAGAACCAACTGTTTATACCGTTGAATATAATCCTAGATATACTGAATGGAAAGATGGAATATTTTATGATAAATTTACTCATATAAAAAGAAAAATTAAAATAGAAAAATTCGAACAATTTAATTTAAACTTTGAACAAATAAAAACTCCTAACGATTTATGGGTTTATAATGAAAAATTAAAAAAAAATGAAAAATATACAGAAAATAAACAAAAAGAATTTTTAAAAGAAGAAAAAAAAAACAAATTTTTAAAATTTTTAGACAAAGAAGAAAAAGATTTTTCAGACCATAAATATAAATTATCAACATTTCAAGATTTATTAATTAATTCTTATTTGTTTAAAAAAATATATAGACCATTAAATTTAAAATTTTTAAAATTTTTAAATTTAAAAAAAAAGAAAGAGAAATTAGCATTTAAAATATATTTATATTTTTTATTTCGCTTTTTTCCTTATAAATATTATAAAATAAAATTATATTTACAAGATAGAAAAAAAATAGAAAAACCATTTGTTGAATTTCAAAAAACACAAGAATCTTACATAAAAAAAAAACGATTTTTAAAAAAATATTATTTTATTATTTATTTTTTAAAATTTTTTTCTTGGTTACCTAGTTTAAAAAATTTTAATATACTCAAAATATTAAATTATTATCATGACTATAAAGGTAAATTTAAAATAAAAGATATTATAACAAAAGAATGGTGGTTTAAACCTTTAGTATTTGATCCAAATAAATTTAACAAACCATGGTTACTATTAAAACAAAAAGCTACAGATGTTGATGCAGTACAATATATAAAAAGAGAAAAAAAGGATCAAGATTATGTACCTTCTAATGAAGAAATAAAAGAAAAAGTAGAATTTTTAAATAACGCAGATAGTAAAACTAAATATTATGCACAACGTATATTTGAATTTGAATTACGTCACGCTGAAAGAGATTATGATGAACAAGCTACAGATTTAGCTAAAACAGTTATTTATAAAAGAATTTTATTTTTATCAATTTTTTTTGGTCTTTTTTTTTTATTTTTTAATAAAAGAGTACTTTATGAAACAATTTGGGAATTTTATTTAAGTAAACCCTTTTGGCATGGTATGAGTAAAATGATACCTAGAGTACATTTACCTTACTGGATGTATATATCTAATTATGATTATGAATATTTTTATTCGATATATGAAAAATATTATATAAAATTGGACAACTATTTAGATCATCAAAATTTTATAAACCATTTACAAAATGATAATTTAAATGTAGTAAGTTTATTAGATAAATTGGAATATAATTACGATAAATTTATAGATTCACTACTAACTTTTAAAATTTTCTTAGTAATTATAACATATTTGTTAATAATTTTCTATTTTAGTTTATTAGCAGAATATTTATATTATAAATTCTCAATTTACAAATTAATTATAGGATATAAAATAATAGCATTATATGATTCTGCTTTTTATTACTTTAGACATAAAACTTTTTTAATTTTAAACTATTTATCAGGTAGATTATACCCTTTTTATAGAAAAGTTAAAATATATGTATTTCCACAACGTAAAGTTTTTAGTACATATGAAGAATTAACTATTTTTCAATTAAAATTCAAAAAATTATATTCTTTTTTTCTTTCTTTTTGTTATTATGCTTATAGCGAACAAATGTATTATAATTATATACAACGTTTTCTAATTATTTTTAATCAAATATTACATTTATATCTTACTAAATTTTTTTATATAATAAATATTCTTTGGATTTTATGTTTTTTTTATCAAGTAATTCTAGAATTTTGTAATGATTTGATTTTTCTTAATCAAATTAATAAACTTTATTTACATTATAAAACTACAAAACAATTAAATATTAAAATATTAGATTATGATAAAACTGATTCTATATTTTTATATTTATATATTTTTATTTGTTTATTTGACTTTAAAATATATAAATATAGATTTATATCCTTTAAACATTTATACGAAAGTTTAAAAAAATTATTTATTTTTACAAATATTTATTGGATAACTTTAATGGTACCATTTATACCTTCTTTTTTGATTTTTTGTTTTTTTTTTACAAGAATATTTATTTATTCAAATATTTTAAAATTTTATAACTTTTTTTCTTATACTAAATATAAATCTTTAAATAGATTTTTTATTATTTTTTCAATTTATACTAATATGATAGGTTTATTTTTTTTAGTTAATATTATATATTTTATAATATTTTCTGAATTTAATTTAAAATACCCACAAGTATTTGATGTACCAACCCCTAACTTTGTAATATATCTTATACATTTTATCTTTTCATTATTAAATATATTAATTATTTCTGTTTTAATTATAGTAACTAAAGATTTAAATACATATTTTCATATAATATATAAAAAAAAAAAATTAAAAATAAAATCAAAAATTGCCCCAACCAAAAAAAAACCTGAACTTATTTTAAAATACCCTAAAATTTTTATAATTCTTAGTATTTTTATATATATACATACTTGGTTTATTTTTAATCATTACCACTTTTTACTGGAAAACTTGCTAAACATAAGTTATAATATGAATTTTTCTAAAATAATAAACTTTATTTTAAGGAAAAAAACTTATGATGATGACGACGATGATGATGATGATGATGATGACGACGACGATAACAATAATGAAAATTATCTTTTATAACTAATGTCAACTAACATCTATGATAAAATAATGGATAATTTTTATTATCCTTTACCCGCACCTAAAATTGTATTTATTCAAATAAATATAATTACTACAAACTTTAATATATTACAAACAAAAAGATATGTATTAACACAATTTTGTAATATTTATGAATTAAATTATAATTTTAAATTTTTACCTTAAAAAAAAAAAAAAATAACCTTATTAAAATCTCCACATATTCATAAAAAAACTTGGAGAACTTATATTATTAAAACATATAAACTAAAACATACATTTACTCTAAATTTCGAGGATAAAACAAAAGTAAAAAACATAATACCAAATATGAATACATTATTAAAAACATTAAGTCCAAATTGTAACATAAAAGTAATATATAAATCTCAAGAATATTAAGAATTAAAAATTAAGAAGATAGTTTAATGGCAAAATTTTGATCTCCAAAATCAACAATAAGGGTTCGATTCCCTTTCTTCTTGCTTCTTTTTAAAGCTTATAGTTCAGTGGTAGAACAGCCCGCTCATGACGGGTTTGTCGTGGGTTCGATTCCTACTAAGCTTAAATTTATATAAAAAAAAGTGTAATAAACCTTTTTTATATTATTATTTTTATTATTAAAAACAAAATAACATGTATTTTGTTTCAGCAGCCAAATTAATCGGTGCTGGTCTCGCTACTATAGGTTTAGTAGGGGCTGGTATAGGTATTGGTGTTATTTTCGGCGCATTTTTAAATGCATATAGTCGAAATCCTCAGTTAAAAGACGAATTATTTCGTTATGCAATCCTCGGTTTTGCATTAACTGAAGCTATAGCACTTTTTGCCTTAATGATGGCTTTCTTAATTTTATACAGCTAATTTAAGGTATTAAGAGGGGTTAACGTGTAAAACAACATTAAAATAATATAATGTATAATCTAGAATTAGATATAATACAAAATATTTTTAATCCACTGATTTTACATTAAAAATGTTAACTTTTATATCTTTTAGCTAATTTTTATTATAATCTAAATCTAAAAAAAGTTAAAAAAATTAATGTGTAAAACAACATTAAAATAATATAATGTATAATCTAGAATTGGATATAATACAAAATATTTTTAATCCACTGATTTTACATTAAAATGTTAACTTTTATATTTTATAGCTAATTTTAAAAATATATATAAATATAAAGTCTTTATATAACAGGATAACAATTAACATACCTACCTATAATAAAGAATTATTATATTCTATTTTTAAATAGGCCGTTAAATAATTGATGCCCCTGAGGGCTTTACAAATTTTATATAGCTGATTCCATATATAAATATACAGATAAACGTTAAATAAATAAAATAATATTAAATAATAAAAATAATTTGTTCAAACCTACACTATAAGTATATTCAAACATTAAATTTTTTTCAATATAACGAAAAATTAAAGGATTATTAAAAAAAATATAACCTTTATAATTAAATAAAATAACATCTTTATTTATTATTAAAGATTTAATTAAATCTTTATTTAAATTAAAATTAATAAATGTATGTGTTTTAAAATATGTTTTAATTGAAAAAAAAAATTTACCTGGTAATAAATAACGATATAAACCTTTTTTATAAATTAAAATATCTAAATTTTTTTCAATTTCTAATATATTATTTGTAGAAACTAAATAAAAATTAATATCTAAATTTTTAGATAATATATTTATATAACTAATGGGTATAAACTTTTTGGATGTTTTTCTCATATGTATTTACTTTTGTTTTAAGACTTATTTTTTTTTGTAAAAATGTTAAAACATCATACATTTTTATATAAGTTCGTTTAGTAGAAATTAATTCAAATAAAATTGATCCATAAGTAACACCAATAAACCAATCCTTACCTTTACCTTTACCTTTACCCATACGCATACCTAAACCTTTTTGTGTTTTATAATAATTAACTAATAATGGTATAAAAATTTTAACTTTTTTGTGAAAAGACTTTCTAATAAAAATACGTAAACCTAAAATTTGATTTAAAGTTAAATAACCTTTTTGTATGGACAAAAGTTTAACAGAATTATTAATAATTTTAAATTTTTTTAATTTAAACTTACGTAAAATATGCCTATGCATTTTTTTATATTTAGTTCTACTAGGTAACTTAATCATTTTGCACTACTTTGCACTACTCTATATCAAATTCATTTATCTTCAATAGATGCAAACCACATATGAAAACCATAACTACCTCGTGGAGTAATCATTAAAGAATTATAATAAGTTATAGGTTGTATAACAGTATTTAATTTTAAATAACCAAAAGTAAATTGTTTTATTTGTTTTCTTACTTTACCAAATCGACCTTTACAAATAATTTTAATACCATGAACATTTAAAACACCAGAACTATATAATTTATTAATTAATGCTTGATAAAATTTAAAAGCTTTTATAAAATGACTATCATGGCGTTTATAAATATAATAAAAACTATTTTTTAATATTAAAAAAATATTTTGTATCTTTTGATTTGGATAAGTTAAATAAAAAAATAATTTTATTAAAAATTTTTTAAATTTTCTTACAATATAAAAAGGAAATTTAAAAAGAAATACTTTTATTTTTGTTTTAATATCTAAATATCTAATTGCATGATAACTTAAATCTAAAAAATCTTCAGAGGTATATAAATTTTTTTTTAACCAAATTTCTTGTAATTTTTTAACAACAAACATGTTATTACTCAAAAAAAGCTTTATAGAAAAATTAAGATATTGAAAAAAATAATTATATAAACGACCTGTCATATAATATGGATATTTTCGAGTATTATTTCCATAAATATTGATATAGGAATAACCTGTATATTTATGTAAAATATTACAAACTTTAAGTTTTAAAGTATTAGGACGATTTTTTAATTGTTTTTTATAAGAAAGTGAACGTAAAATGTTATTGGTATCCGAATTATAATAATAATGTTTTTCTTTATCTTGATAACATATTGACTTTAAATTATATAAAACATCTAAATGATATAAATTAAAATATTTATTTACTATACTATTTACATTTATAAAATGAAAATCTTTTATAAATGATATTAATATATTACTTTTTATATTTAATAAGTTCATTTGAAATAATTATTTCAGAATCATCTAAAATACTAGAATCTGTTTTTCTTAAATTATTTATATGATTATAAAAAACCTGTTCAAGAATTTCTATATCTTTTTTTGAAGTTTTAAAATCCTTGTCATCAATATTTATACCTTCTTTACGACAATTAGTTAAAAAATTCACCTGTAATTCAGCTAAGTTTCTAACTAATTTAAAAATTTCATTAGTATTTTTAACCAAACCTAATAAATAACCTTTAGCATTATCATTTTTTTTACCAGTAGATAAAGTTTTTTCTTCTAATAATATTAACACATTTTTACTACAACAATTCATAAAAGTTTTATAATTATTTTTTGCATCTAAATCTAATGCTTTAATTAAATTAATATAAAAACCATCTTTATTAAAATTTTCATTACGAAAAGTATAAAATGGAGATAATTTATTTTGTTTATAAAATATACTACTTGTATTATTAATACCTGCCTGAATAGTAAAAATTATACGATTAAAAGGATTTTGATTTAAATTAGACATATTTGATTGTTTATTTTTTTTTTCTTTTTCTTCAAGTTTTTCGAAAAATACTTGTTTAATACTTATATTATTTTTTTTTAAATAATCAAACACTACAAAGTTTAAATAATTTTTTATATTATTTAATAATTCATCTTCTTTTGCGTATATAATATCTCTACCAGTTTTTTCACTAACCTTAAAATCATATTTAACCTCAATTTTACTACTTTCAAAATTTATTAAATTTAAAAAAGATTTTATTTTCTCTTGATTTTAAAAAATTTTAAAATTATTAATTTCATAATCTTTTAATAAAGTACCTATATACTGAGTATTATTAAAATTTAATAAATTTGCCTGAACAGCTTCCTTAAAAGACTTTGGAGTTGTTACATACTCTTTACCATTTTTATAATTTACTGCTAAAACTTTACTATTATCATTGATTTCTTTTTTTTTTACTTTTTTTTTTTCTTTTGGAGGAACATAAGAAGGTAATTCTTTTTCAAACGGATATTTAAAAGCGTTTAATTTTAAAAATTTATAAGGTTTTAATTTTTTCGAAAAAGGATATACTAAATTTAAACCAGTAGATATTGTGTTTAATGTATTAAATTTAAATATTTTATATAAAATATAAGGGTTTTTGTATTTATATCTTAATAAACATACTATTCCTTTTAAACACGAAAAAAATTTTTCATCTACTTCATCCCCATCTCTTAGGAAAAAATGATATGCAACAAAATCAGAAATATATATAGGTTTGTCTTTTAAAGCAACTTTGTTTTCTGAAATAATATTATGAGACTTTTTAAAATATTTTAAAACATACATTTTATAATAATTTAAATGCACAAGTTTTTGTGTTATATTAAATATTTTGTCTCGTAAATAATTTTCAACTAAAAGATTATTTCTAGGTAAATAAAAAAAATGTAAATTTAAAACAGTCAAAGATCTAATTATATTAATATTTATAATATTTATATTAAATTTTTTAAAAAAATCAACTAAATAACTTTTTAATTCAGACTCTTGAAATAATAATAATGCATTTACATTTTTATTTTTTAATACATTATTAAATAATAAATAATCAGTAAATACTGAATTTCTAAATAAATCTGGTGATATACGTTTTTTCATTCTTCAATATCTTCTTCAATATATTCTTTTTTTTTTAATAAATTTTGAATTAAACTAGAAGTTTCTCTAGTATTTTGATATGCTTTTTCTATAGGTTTTACTTTTTTACTAAAAGATAAACGTTTTGCTTGTTTTTTATGGCCTAAAAATTTACGAGTTTTTACTAATTCACCAAATTTATGTCCAAAAAAATCAGATGTAATTTCAAAAGGTAAATAACTACGACCGTTATGTATATAAACAGTTAAATTATTAAAACAAGGAAATATTGTAGAAGATCTACTTTGTATTTTTATTAAATTTTTTGGATCCATATTAAAATATGCAATACTACGCAATAAACGAATATCTAAAAACTTTTTTTTTAAACGTAAAAGTCTTAAACGTTCATATTTATTCATTTTTTTCTTCTTTATCATAATTTAGCTTTTAAAGTAACATACTTACGATTTTTTGCAAAATTTAAAACTTTTTTTTTTTTAATTTGTTTTGTAGGTTTTCCCCAAGGACTTACTGAAGTAGAATGTCCACCAGATGTTTTACCTTGACCACCTCCATGTGGATGATCAATAGGATTCATAGCAACACCTCGTACATGAGGTCGTTTACCTAACCATCTAGTTCTACCTGCTTTACCTAAATTAATTAATTTATGTTGTAAATTTCCAACACGACCTATTGTAGCTTGGCTATTAGAAGATACATAATATAATTTTTGAGAAGGAAATCTAACTAAACAATAATTTATATATTTTTGTAAAACAGATGAATAAGAACCTGCAGAACGAGCTATATTATTAGAATTATTTAAAGTAATATTATGAATTTGTTTACCCATTATCATATGTTTTAATAAACTACAATCACCTAATTTATATGGTTTTATAGTAGTTAAAATTTTATCACCAATTTTTAAACCATCTATAGCACGAATATAAAAATGATAATTTAATTCATTATTAAAAATTCTAGCTAAAAAAGATGAATTATTAGGATTAAATTCAAATTGTTCAACTATACCATTATTAATACGTTCAATACGAATATTTTCTATTTCTCTATATAATTTTTTATAACCATTACTTCTATAATGATGAACTAATTGACCATTTAATGATCTACCTAATACTTTTTTATATGCAAAAGTTTTTGATTTTAAAAAATTATTT
>Ga0116231_10014526_pt1 | contig 10548 bp, 8 predicted proteins | sample S1TSphgellanicum_2_FD_89695 | JGI IMG/M metagenome (GOLD analysis project Ga0116231, IMG submission 89695) | Host-associated microbial communities from peat moss isolated from Minnesota, USA - S1T2_Fd - Sphagnum magellanicum MG | ecosystem: Host-associated > Plants > Peat moss > Unclassified... | reverse complement strand
GGAATCTTGAAGTACTCCACCGAACGGGCGAGCGCGAAGGAGTTTGGCGGAACGATGATCGTATCCGCCTCCACCGACACAAACGACTTCTCATCGAAGTTCTTCGGGTCGATGATCGCCGAGTTCACGTTCGTAAAGATCTTGAACTCATTCGACACCCGCAGGTCGTACCCATAAGACGACAACCCATAGGAGATCACGCCCTGCTTTACCTGCTTCTCGCAGAACGGCTCAATCATCTTCTGCTCGAGTGCCTGCTTCCGAATCCACTTATCGCTCTTAATCGACATCGCTCTCCCAACGTCGCAGCGGCTGGTCCGCCGCGCGCTCCATGTGCTGGATTTCCTTGTTTGAGCCTACCGCAAACTCCTGTGGGCTTTTTGGCGCTCCGTGCGACTTTTGACACCTAAATCCCGTCTTATCTAACATAAGCCGTGTAGGCTGGATTTAATAACTTGCCGGCACACCTCGCGTGGCCGGACCAGGAAGGCGACCGCCGTGATCAAGCAAGACCTCATCCAGCGCGTAGTGGAGCGTACCGGACTTCCCCGCACCAAAGCCGAATCAGCCGTCGACGCCATCTTTGAAGCTATGAAGAAGGCCCTCACGGACAGCGACCGCATCGAACTCCGTGGCTTTGGCGTCTTCAGCGTCAAGCCACGCAAGACGGGTATCGGCCGTAACCCCCGCACCGGCACTGAGGTCAGCATCACTCCCGGCAAGGCCGTCCGGTTCAAGCCCGGCAAAGACCTTCAGGTCCTGGGATAAAGCAGCAATCACATCAAGTGCATCGGATCGACATCCACCACCACGCCTCTGCGCGGGATTTCTTGCGCGTCCACGAAGCCCAGCATCTCCTTCAGGGCCGCACCCATAACATCGCGCCTATCTGACTTCAACACCAGATGGTAGCGGTAAATCCTTTTGAGTCTTGAGTTAGGCGCTGCCGCTGGCCCCAGCACACGGACACCCTCAAATTTTCGCTGCTGCACCCAACGGCCGATTCTGGCTGCCCAGTCGAGCACCTCCTCCAACCGCTCACTCTGGACGACTACATTCGCCAGCACGCTGAACGGCGGATACTTCAACCCGCGCCGGAAGTACATCTCCCGCGCCGCAAACCCCGTGTAGTCGTGCTCGCGCACAAACTGGTTCACGTAGTGCTCGGGCTGATACGTCTGCACTAGCACCTTGCCAGGAAGCTCGCCTCGGCCAGCGCGGCCGCTTACCTGGGTGATGAGCTGAAACACCCGCTCCGCCGCCCGAAAGTCCGGCAGCCCTAGCGCAAAATCCGCGCCCACAACGCCAACCAGCGTCACGCCGTGGATGTCATGCCCCTTGGCGATCATTTGCGTCCCCACCAACAGATTGATCTCGCCCGAGTGCAGCTTGCTGAGCATCCGCTCCATGTCCCCACGCGACCGCACGGTATCGCGGTCCATACGCCCGATGCGCGCGCCCGGAAACAGCTCCTGCAGCCGCTCCTCGCCCTGCTGTGAACCCGCACCGAGATAGTACAGATGCTCGCTCTCACACTTCGGGCACTTGGACGGCACACCACGCCGGTAGCCGCAGTAGTGGCACTCCATCCGCTGCCCCACGCGGGCCTCGCCGTTCAGACTGCGTTCCTCGCCACCCTTGTGATACGTCAGCGAGATCGCGCAGTTCTCGCACTCCAGCTTCTCGCCGCAGCTACGGCACATCACCACTGCACTGAACCCCCGCCGGTTGATCAGGAGCATCGCCTGCTCCCCGCGGTCCAGCGTCGCCTGCGTCTCTTCGATCAGCCGCCGCGAAAACAACTGCTCCGCACCCGTCTGCCGAAACTCCTCCCGCATGTCGATGGACTCCACCTTCGGCAACGGCCGAGCCATCACACGCTCACGCATCTCCACCCGCGCATAGCGCCCACGCTCCGCATTGTTCCAGCTCTCCAGCGACGGAGTCGCCGAGCCCAGCACCACGCAGCACCCCAGCAACTTCGCGCGCATCACCGCGACATCCCGCCCGTGATAGCGCGGCGTCTCCTCCTGCTTGTAGCTGCCGTCATGCTCCTCATCCACGACGATCAGCCCCAGCTCCGGCATCGGCGCAAACACCGCCGACCGCGTTCCAACCACCACCCGCGCCTCACCACGGCGGATCCTGTGCCACTGCTCCGCACGCTCATCCTGCGTCAACTGGCTATGCAACAGCGCAACATCGCCGCCAAACGCCGCCACCATCTGCGCCGCTGTCCCCGGGGTCAGACCAATCTCGGGCACCAGCAGTAACGCACTCTTGCCGGCCGCCAACGCCCGCTGCATCGTCGCGATATACACAGCCGTCTTTCCGCTACCCGTCACACCATACAGCAGATGCGGTGCAAACTTACCCCGCTGCATCGCCGTCGCAATCGTCGCGAGCGCCTCGGTCTGCGTCTCATTCAGCGCGTGCTCATGAGCAAACTTCTTCCCACGCTGCGATACGCCACTCACATGGAACGTCTGCGCGGTCTCCTCGAGCCGTACTAATCCACGCTTCACTAGCGTGCCCAGCGTCGCGGCAGAAACACCTCGCGACCGCAACTCCCGCACCAGCTTGCGACCACCACAACCCGCCAACTCCGCCATCACCGCAAGCTGCTTCTCCGTCAACTTCGGGAGTCGCCTTCCTTCACCGACTTGCTGACCTGCTGACTGGCTGACTGGCTCCTCGAGCACAGCGACAATCTCCACGCGCCGCGCGTCCCTCACCTCAGCGAGCGGCTCCCGCACCAGCCATTTCTTCTTCGCCATTGCATCCAGCAGAGCCTTGTTCGCTCCTGTCGCGCTGCGAAGAGTCGTGGCTTTTGCAGCATCTCCATTCAACAGATAGTTCAGCACCGCATACTCGCGGTTCTGGTCCTCCACGCTCAACTTCGAGCGCCGTGACGACCCCTTCGCCGCACCCTCATACAGCACCTTGCGTCCCGCATCGCCGATCCGGTATACCCACTGCCGCTTCACCTCCGCCGTCAGCGGCATCATCCCGCGCAATACCTCACCGAGCGGCGCGCAGTAGTACGCCGCCACCCACTTACCCAACTCCATCAACTCATCCGACAGCAACGCGACATTATCCAACACGCGCTCCACGCGCTTCGTCTCAATCTCCGGCTGCACATCATGCAGACCCACCACCACGCCCACCAGACGCTGCCCACCAAACGGCACCAGCACGCGCGCACCAACGCCCGCCTCGAACTCGCCGAGCCCATAGGTAAACGCCTGGTCTAGCGGCACAGGCAACGCGACATCACAGTACAGACTCACCCCACCAGCTTAGCTGCCGACGGCCTGTGCACGCTCTACACGGCCCACCACCGCCGTTCCCTCCACCAGCGGCTTGCGCACAAAGTGCCAGGCCACCCCAGCGTCATCCACCATCACGCGCTCCACCACCACCTCCAACACCGCACCACTCTTCGCTGTAGCAATAAACAAACCCGTCGCTGACTCCGCAGAGAACTCCGTCGCATCCAGCGCCACCTGCCAGATCTGCTCCCTGCGCCCACCTTCGCCGACGGCATACGAATCCAGCCGGATCTCCGTCACCACCGCCTGAAACTCCGTCACGACGCAGCCGCTACAGCCTTCTGCAACGCCTCCACTTCCACCTTGCTCCCAACGACCAGCGGCGTACGAGCATGAATCCCATCGCCCACCAGCTCAAGAATTCTTGTCGCTCCATTCACCGCCGCACCACCCGCCTGCTCTGCGATGAACGCCAACGGATTCGCCTCGTACAACAGTCGCAGCTTGCCCTTAGGCGCCTTCTCCGTCGGCGGATACAAGAACACTCCACCCTTCAGCAGCGTGCGATGGAAGTCCGCCACCAGACTCCCGATATACCGCGCGCTGTACGCCTTCCCGCCCAACTCGCCGCGCACCATCGCCGCCACAAACTCGCGGTACACCGCCGGCCAGCTCGCCGCATTCGCCTCGTTCGCCGAGTAGTACGGCCCCTGTGCAGGTATCACCATCTTCTCCGCGCTCAACAAGAACTCGCCTGCATCATCAAGAGTAAACGCGCTCACACCATCGCCCGTCGTCAACACAAGCACCACCGACGGCCCATACACCACATACCCCGCCGCCACCTGCAACGCACCAGCCTTCAACACACTCGTAGTTACATCTCCATCCAGCCGAACCACGCTGAAGATCGTCCCCACATTCACGTTCACGTCGATATTTGACGAGCCATCCAGCGGATCGAACACCACCACATACTTGGCGTCGCTCCTGCCAAACTCAACCGGAGCCTCGTCCTCTTCGCTCACAATCGCAGCCACGCTGCTCACCTTAGCCAGAGCCTTGATCAATACATCGTTCGCAAATACATCCAGCTTTTGCTGCTGCTCCCCCTGCACGTTCACCGCGCCGAACGCACCATATACGTCGCCCAGCCCCGCCAGCCGGATCTTCTTCGCGATGTCGGCCGCAGCCTTCGCCACAGCGCCAAACACCTCACCGAGTTCCGGCCCAACATACTCTTCCACGGTCATCACTTCGGCATCACCATCAGCCCAATCGCGCTGGCTGCGTCGGCCTGATGAAACACGGTCTCCGTCGCCTTCACAAAGTCCTCCGGCTTGGCCTTCGCGATGTCCTCAAATACCTGCGGGTTGCGGTCGATCAGCGGAAACCACGAGCTCTGCACCTGCACCATAATCCGGTGTCCCTTGAGGAACGTGTGGTTCACGTCCTGCATCGTGAAGTCGACATCCGTGATCTTGCCGGGAGTGAGCGGCTGCGGCTTCTCCCAGCTATTGCGGAACTTCGCGCGCATCGGCTCGCCGCGCACCATCATCTCGTACCCCTGCATGAACACCGGAATCCCCGGCTGCCGCTTCGCCGAAGCCTCTTCTTCAGGATAGTCCTCTGGATACACATCGATCAGCTTCACGATAAAATCCGAGTCCGTCCCCGTCGACGCAATCTTCAGCATCGGCTTGATAGGCCCCACCACCGTCAGGTCTTCCTTCAACGGCTCACTCTCATACACCAGCACATCGCCGCGTGTGGTGAACGTGCGCTGGTCGTCGTCCATATAACGCTGCGGAACGTCCGGCCCCGTGACATAAGGCGTAAATGGCACCGGATGCGCCGGGTCGCTCACGTACTCATCCTTACTCAACTTCTCCTTTGGTGCGCTCCAAGCCAGCCCACCATGAGGCTGGAAGTAGATGGTCTTTGCTACTGCCTGCTTCGGTGGCCAAGCGTCGTACTTCTTCCATACATTGCTTCCGGTCTCGAACGTGTATGCCTTCGGCAGCGGCGTCCACGCCGCGTCCTTCAGATAATGCGCGAAAAAGGGCGCCTCAATGTTCTCCCGATAGAACTTCCCTGTCTCACTTCCGAACTGGATGTCACCCAGCGACGATCCTGGCCCACGCGACCATCCGCCATGCACCCACGGCCCTTCCACCAGAGTGTTCGCAGCCGCCTGCGGGCTCTGTTTCTCAATCGCGTGGAACACCTTCACAGGCCCTGCGAGATCTTCTGCATCAAACCACCCGCCCACATCCATCACCGCAGCCGTCACACCATGCATGTGCAACGAGATGTTCCTCGCCACCCAATACGCATCGTAGTTCGTGTGGATCACCTGGTCGTGGAAGTACGCATTCGTTCCGCCCTTCGGCGTGTCCAGGTTCGCCAGCGTCTGCATCCCCAGGTAGTACGCGTACATATCCTGCGTCCCAAAGTCGAAGTTGTTCTTCGGCTCCTTGGTCAGCGGGTTCTTCTGCGGCCCAAAGAACGGTGCATAGAAACTATGGTTCGCGCTCAGCATAAACGCGCCACCGTGGTATGCATCGTCGTTCATCCACAGGTCAGTCACAGGCGCCTGCGGACTAGCGGCTTTGATCGCCGGGTGCCCATCGATAATGCTCGCCGCCGTATAAAACCCCGGATAGCTGATGCCCATGATGCCGACCTTGCCGTTGTTCGCTGGCACATTCTTCAGCAGCCAGTCCACCGTGTCATACATATCGGTCGACTCATCAATCCCCTTGCCGTCCTTCGACGGTGTCATCTCAAACCACGTACCCTCGCTGTCCCACCGCCCGCGCACATCCTGACACACCAAGATGTACCCGCTATGGATGATGTCTGTATTCGACGTCACACGCGGCTGCACCACTTCATTGCCGTAGTTGCCACAGCTATAGGGCGTCCGCGACATCAGAAACGGATACGGCCCCTTGTCCTCAAACTGCCCAGCGATGGGCGTATACACCACCGTATAGAGCTTCACGCCGTCACGCATCGGCACGTGGTACTCGTGCTTGGCATAGTGCGTCTTGGCATACTCCATCGCAGCCTGCATCTGCTGCTGCGGAGTCAAGACCGGAGCAGTCGTCGTCTGCGCCCCGGCCGAAACCACCATCGCCATCATCAAACCAACTACCTTACGCATTGAAATCTCCTTCACGCACCTCTTCAAATTATCCATCACGCCACTGGAACCACGATTTCAGCCTTCTACCAGCTCTGCTTCTCTAGCCTTACCTGCCAGCCGCATCACCAACCGCTCCAGCACCAGCTTCTTATCCGCCGGACTGGATCGCAGCTCTAAATCGGCCTTAGCAATCATCCTCAGCCCGCTCGTCAGTTCGCCGCGATCACGATACCTCCGCGCCTGCGCAATCAGCGCGTCCGCCGCAAACGGAGCCACACGGAACCCCGGCCACAATACCTGCCACATCGCGCGCTGGTCTTTCACCTGCTTCTCATTCAGCACGAGCATCTGACGGAACGTCTTTGCCAGCGTAAATACATGCCCAATCGCCGCGTCCTCACCGCCCTCGCTCGCATTCAACAATCCGTCCAGCAACGCCAGCGCGCGTGGAGCGTCCTTCAAACTGATTGCGTCCGTCAGCTCATACAGGCTCCGCTGCTTCGCCGCCGACACCATCGTCTCCACATCGGTTACCTCCACACGTTCCGAGCCCATCGCTCCCGCATACAGCAGCAGCTTCTCCAACTCGCTCGCGACGAGCAGCATCTCCGCACTCAACGCATCCACCAACTCCCGTGCCGCATCTTCGCTGAACGTTACACCCTTCACCGCGGCCTCTCGCAACACCCATGTCACGGCGTCATCTTCGCTCACGCGTTGTAGCTCAACCATGCCGCACACATCACCCAACGTCTCGCGAATCTTCTCCGCGCGCTCCTTGTCAGTTATCTCCATCTTGCGAAGGTCCTGCGGCAGACCGATATGGTCGGCCACGAACACGATCATTGCCTGCGGGTTCGAACTCCGAAAATACGCATCAATCGCCGCGAACTCGTCCTTCTTCTGCCCACGTCCGTAGAGCGTCTTCACATTGCGCACAAATAACACCTGAAACGGAGCCATCAACGACGGCGTCTGCGCCAGATCCAGCGCCTCAAAGATGGACGTCTGTGCGAGGTCAATATCGTGCAGGCAAAAATCCTTCATCTCGCCCGGCACCAACGCCTCCAGCACACCGCGCCGGCACATCTCAAACAGAAACGCCTCATCGCCCAGCAGCACGTAACCGGCCTTGCGCGAATCTCCTGCGACCTCCGCAAGAAAGCGCTCCACGCCAGCAAAGCTCTTCAAACTCTTCAAAGAAGCCGCGCTCATTGGAAGCTCTCCAACATATCGCTCACCACTGCCGCCGCGAAGTCATGCGCCATGCGCCGCACCGCCGCTCCGTCCTCCTGCACAAACCCGCTCAGGTCCTGCGTCGATTGATACTGCTCGCGCCACGCAAACGCATCGTTTTTGTAGAGCACCTTGCCGTCCTGCGCCACCAACTCTACACTCGCCGTCACGCTCACCAGATAGCTTGACGTCTGTCCGCTCGACGCGTCGTACGTTAGCGGTGCCACTGTCTCACGCTCAATCGTGCCGCGCAGCACAGCGTCTGCATTGGACCCGTCGCCTGTCGTCACCACACGGTAGCTCGTCCGCGTATTCAACTCCCGTACAACAGCCTGCGTGAACGCCACCTCCGTGTTGTACGCCTGCACCTTGCTCTTGAAGATCGGCACCGCGAGCGTCCGTACGTTCGCCGGAATATGCGCCGCTGCGCCCACCTGGTGGTAGCCGCAGCCCGTCATCGTCATCGCCAGCAGACCGGCACCAAGAATCCTGCGCACGCTACTCCTTCACCACATTCACGTAGTACAAATCCGTTGCAACCTTGAAGTCTTCCGCACTTCCGCTCCATGCCATCGACTTCCAGTCCGTAGTTAGCGGCCTCACGATGCTCCAGTGCGCCGCATCGCCGACCGCTATCGGCATCGCGAAACCGGCTTCATCCGTCTTCCAACGATAGTCCACCGTACCCTTCGCCGCATCGAACCGCAGCTCCAGCACCGGTATCGCCGCGTGCCGCAGGTACGCATCAAAGAACGGCGTCAGGTTCATACCCGTCCGCGCATTCCACCACGCAACCACGTCCTCGGTCATGATGTTCTTGTATTTGAATTGCTGATAGAAGTCGTGAACATCCGCGAACCATTTGCTGTCGTCTCCGATCACACTACGCAGCGTATTCAGCATCAGCGCGCCCTTGAAGTACTGGTCCTCGGTCGGCTCCTGATTCTCTCCGCGCGCCGAAATGATCGGCCGCTCATTCTTGATCTTCGGCTTCAGGCCGTTCAGATAGCGGATCGCATCGGCCTTCCCCCAGCGATACTCCACATACAGCTCTTCCAGATATGTCGTCCATCCTTCATGTATCCACATGTCTGACACATCTGCCGCGCTCACCGCATTGCCAAACCACTCATGCCCGCTCTCATGGATGATGATAAAGTCGAACTTCGGCGAGATCCCCACGCCCGTCCAGTCGCGCCCGTAATAGCCGTTGGTAAAGTGGTTGCCATACGCGACCGCTGTTTGGTGCTCCATGCCCGCATATGGCACCTCGATCAGCTTGTACCCGTCCGAATCAAACGGATACTCGCCTAAGTAGTGCTCATAAGCGTCCAGCATCTCCGGCACCTGTGCGAACTGCGCTTTCGCCTTATCCAAATCTTCCGGCAGCGCGTAGTAGTCGAGCGTCGTCTTCTCGCCCGTATCCTTGTTCACGTGGACACCGCCCCAGTGCTGGTACTCCCCGATGTTCAACGCCACATCGTAGTTATTGATCGGATAATGCACCCGCCACTGCCACTCGGTATAGCCATCGCCAAGATCTTTGCTCGCCACAAAGCGGCCATTCGACACATCCATCAACCCATTCGGCACCGCAACATCAATCTCCATGCCGTCCTGCGGCTCATCGCGCCACTGGTCTTTGTTCGGCCACCAGACGCTCGCGCCCTCACCCTCGCAAGCAGTCGTAATCCACGGCTTGCCCTCTTTGTCCTTGTCAAAGCTGAAGCACCCAAACCGACCCTGCGTCACCGGCTTGCCGTGGTACGCGACCGTCACCTCATCGGTCTCGCCCTTCTTCAACATGCGCGGAAACTCAATCCACAGCGTCCGTTCTTCATGTGTGTACATAAGCGGCTTGCCCTCAAACGTAATCGCATCCAGCGTCAGTTCGGGAGTCAGCTCCAACTGGATCTTCTGCCCGTCTTCAAGCATCTTGAACCGCACCAGATTCGTGCCTGCGATCGTCTTCTCCACCGGATCGACACGCAGCTTCAGCGCATAAAACAGAAGATCATTGTTCGCGCGATACGGCCCATACCCGCCGCGCAGCAGATCGTCCTTCGTCGGAGGCTTCGCTACATCCGGTGGATGCGCGCCCTTCCCAGGCGTCGTCGTCAGCTTTTGCGCCGATTGCTGAACAGCCGTACCGGTCTGCGCCAAACATGTGCCGCACGCAGCAACCAAGAGCCCCGTCACGAACATCATCCGACGCACACAAACACTCATCTCTGAAGCTTATCTCCTCACCGTGAGTAAAAAATCCGCAAAAAGATGGGCGACTCAGATTGAGCCGCCCATCTCGTATCTTTTCAATGACGCTTACGCCGCCGTGGTCTGACCCTCGCCGAAGCCGGCCTTGCGTCCGCCCTCGGGCTTAATCACGGTCTGCTTCGTATCGTCGTCGCCATCGGCATAAGCCAGCGCCGACTTCATCGGCGGCAGGTCCTGCCCGGCAATGATCATCTTGATCTCAGCCGCATCCAGTGTCTCGCGCTCCAGCAGGGCCGTCGCCATACGGTGCATGATGTCGTGGTTCGCATCGAGGATCTCGTAGGCGCTCTTGTACGCCGCGTCCACGAACCGCTTCACTTCCGCATCGATCTGCTTCGCCGTATCGTCAGAGAAGTCCCGCGACTGGCCAATGTCGCGGCCCAGAAACACCTCCTGCTCCTTCTTGCCGAAGGCCATCGGCCCGAGCGGGCTCATGCCCCACTCGCACACCATCGCACGTGCCAGTGAAGTGGCCCGTTCGATGTCACTGCTCGCTCCGGTCGTCATATGGTTCAGGAAGATCTCTTCAGCAATACGGCCGCCCATCATCATCGCCAGCTGCGTCTCCAGCTGGTCGCGCGTCACCTGGTGCTGGTCGTCCTCCGGCAGGTG
>Ga0116231_10014525_pt1 | contig 10549 bp, 7 predicted proteins | sample S1TSphgellanicum_2_FD_89695 | JGI IMG/M metagenome (GOLD analysis project Ga0116231, IMG submission 89695) | Host-associated microbial communities from peat moss isolated from Minnesota, USA - S1T2_Fd - Sphagnum magellanicum MG | ecosystem: Host-associated > Plants > Peat moss > Unclassified... | reverse complement strand
TCCGGCAATAGAATAGCATCGGGAGCTGTGGCAACGTCAGCGCTACATTGCAACAAAACCGTGAAGGCAGGCCAGCGTCGGCTTAGGCCTCGACCAGCACGCGGCCATCGACCACCCGCACGGAATAGGTCCGCAGCGCGCCGCAGGGCGGCCCGCCGCGCTGCTCCCCCGTGGGAATATGAAAGCGGCCCTGATGGCGGGGGCAATCGACGCAGTCCCCGTCGACGCCGCCCTGCGAAAGCCAAGCCGCATGATGCGGGCAGATCGCCGCCGTGGCATAGACCGTGCCGTCGAGATCATAGAGCAGGATCGCGGCCGGTCCGGCCTCCGCTTCCATCCAGCGGAACCGAGCCAGCGCGGCCCGATCCGCGACGTCTATCCAGGGCATGGGATGATCCGTAGTGTTTTGCAGCAGCACGCAGTGATTACTTCATAACCAGGGAAGAACACAGTTTTGCCCGGACCGATCTTCCACATGATCCCCGACGCGCCGAAGCCGGTCGCGCCGTACAGCCATATCGTCGAACAGGATGGGTGGCTGTTCGTGACCGGGCAGCTTGCGACCGATCCCGACGACGACGCTCGTCCCCTGCCCGAGGGGATCGAGGCGCAGACGCGCAAGGTGATGGACAATCTGACGCGGGCGCTGCGCGGCGTCGGCGCGGGATTGGCCGATGTGGTGAGCGTGCGGGTGTTCCTCACCCGGTTCGAGCAGGACTACGCGGCGATGAACGCGCTGTATGCGACGTATTTTCCGCCGGACCGGTTGCCCGCGCGCACCACCATCGGCGTCACCGGGCTGGCGCGGGGCGGGATCATCGAAATCGACATGATCGCGAAGCGGCCGGGAACCTGAGTCACCCTCGCGCCAGCAGGCGCGAGAAGCTCGCGATCCCCGCTCCGCCGGCGAAGCAGGCGCCGAGAGTGAGCGCCAGCGACGGGCCATGCATCGCGGAGAGGCCGAAGCAAAGCGCCACCAGCGCCGCCCCGGTCGACTGCCCCACGAGGCGGGAGGTGGCGATGATGCCGCTGGCCCCGCCGGAACGCTCGGGCGGGGCGGCGGACATGATCGCCTTGAGGTTCGGGGACTGGAAGAAGCCGAACCCGCCGCCGCAGATCATCATCCGCCAGACGATGTCGATGGTGGAGGGATCGGCCGGCAGGGTGGCGAGCAGCGTGAGACCGGCGCACAGCACGACCATGCCGATGCCGCCCAGGATGGCGGGCGGATAGCGGTCCGACAGCGGGCCGGCGATCGGCGCGATCAGGCCGGTCATCACCGGCCACGGCGTCAGCAGCAGCCCGGTCTCCACCGGCGTGCGGCCCAAGACCGTCTGGAAATAGAACGGCAGGGAGACGAAGGAGAGGCCCTGCGCGGTGAACGAACACATCGACGTGACCGACGAGAGCGCGAAGATCGGGCGGCGATAGAGATCGACCGGCAGCATGGGCGCGGCCAGCCCGAGTTGGCGGCGCACCAGCAGCACGCCGAGCACGGCGGCGGTGCCGAGCACCAAGAGCGTGGCGACCCATGACGCGCTATGGGCGGCCTCGCCGATGCCCAGGATCAGCAGCCCGAACGTGCCGGCGTTGAGCAGTGCGCTGCCCCAGTCGAACCGGTGCGCCGCGCGCGGCGTGAGCGGAAGGTTGCGGCCGGCCAGGGACAGAGCGAGCAACCCCACCGGCACGTTGATGGCGAACAGCCACGGCCAGGTGGCCACCGACAGCACGCCGGAGGCCACCGTGGGCCCGATCGCTGTCGAGACCGCCACCACCAGGGCGTTAAGGCCCAGACCCTTGCCGAGTTGATGGGCGGGAAAGATGAAGCGGATCAGCGCGGTGTTCACGCTCATGATACCGGCCGCGCCGAAACCCTGGATCACCCGCGCCACGGTGAGCGTGGCGAGCGACCAGCTTAGCGCGCAGAGCAGCGAGGCGCCGGTGAACAGCGCGAGGCCATACCAGCACACCCGCCGATAGCCGAAGATTTCGCCCATCGAGGCCAGCGGCAGCAGGCAGGCGACCAGCGCCAATTGGTAGGAGTTCACGATCCACACCGAATCCGCCGGGGTGGCGTGGAGATCGACCGCGATGGTCGGCAGCACGGCGTTGGCGATGGAGGTGTCCAGCGCCGCCATCCCCACCGAGACGATCACCGTCAGAACCGCCAAGCGCCGGCGCGAGGAACTCAGGCCATCGAGCGGAATCGTGTCATTCATGCCCGCACACTCCCCCCGCCCGCGCCCGGCGTCCAGAGCGGGCGGGCGCCTCGGCCGAGCGGAGTCGGTGCGCCACCGAACATTAATTCGCGACCGAGAGCGCTTTTCATCCCGACGAAAAGCGAAACCTCGGGCGCGCGGCGGCCTTACGGACGTGGCTGCACTAGGAGCGAGGCATGGACGGATCGGATCATATCGGGACGGGGCTGCGGAGGCGGAAGGTGCTGGAGGCGGGGTCCGCGGCGTTGGCGCTCAACATCGTCGGTTCGGAGACGGCCGATGCACAACAGCCGAAGCCGCGGACACGGCCGGATGCCGACATCGCGCCCTTCGCCGTCACCCTGCGCATCAACGGGCAGGACCATCCCCTGACACTCGACCCTCGGACCACGCTGCTGGACGCGCTGCGGGAGCATGTCGGGCTCACCGGCTCGAAGAAGGGCTGCGACCATGGGCAATGCGGTGCCTGCACCATTCTGTTGAACGGACGGCGGATCAATGCCTGCCTTTCGCTCGCCGTGATGCATGACGGCGACGAGATCACCACCATCGAGGGGCTGGGCCAGCCCGGCCGGCTGCACGCGCTCCAGGCGGCGTTCGTGCATCGCGACGGCTATCAATGCGGCTACTGCACGCCGGGGCAGATCTGCTCGGCCACAGGGATGCTGGCCGAAGCGAAGGCAGGCGCGCCGAGCGTGGTCACCGCCGACCTCACGGCGCCGACGGAGTTGACGGATGCGGAGATCCGCGAGCGCATGAGCGGCAATATCTGCCGCTGCTCGGCCTATCCGAACATCCTCGCCGCGATCCGCGACGTGGCGGGAGCGGCGACATGAGGGCGTTCACCTACGAGCGGGCGGCAAGCCCGGCCGCCGCGGCGGCTTCGGCGCGGGATGCCGCGTCCACCGCGTTCATCGCCGGCGGCACCAACCTGCTCGACTTGATGAAGCTGCAGGTGATGACGCCGTCGCGCGTGATCGACATCACGCGCCTGCCGCTCAAGGCGGTGGAGGACACGAAGGAGGGCGGACTGCGCATCGGGGCACTTGTTCCCAACAGTGACCTCGCGGCGCATCCGCGCGTGCGGAAGGACTATGGCGTGCTCAGCCGGGCGCTGCTCTCGGCCGCCACGGGACAGATCCGCAACAAGGCAACGACCGGCGGCAATTTGCTGCAACGGACGCGCTGCTATTATTTCTACGACGCCGCGAAGCCCTGCAACAAGCGCGAGCCGGGCTCGGGCTGTGCGGCGATCGGCGGCTTCAACCGCATCCACGCCATCCTCGGCGCGAGCGACCACTGCATCGCGACGCATCCGTCGGACATGGCGGTGGCGATGCTGGCGCTCGATGGCGCGGTGGAGACCATCGACCCCGAGGGGCGGACGCGGTCCATCCCGCTCGACCGGTTCCACCGGCTTCCGGGCAACACGCCGCGGGTGGAGACCAATCTTAGGCCGGGCGAGCTGATCACGGCGGTGGTGCTGCCGCCCCCGCCGCCGGGGGTGCAGATTTATCGCAAAGTGCGGGATCGCGCGTCCTACGCGTTCGCGCTTGTTTCGGTGGCGGCGATCGTCGATGCGGCGGGCGGGCGGATCCGCTCGGCGCGGCTGGCGTTCGGTGGGCTGGCGCACCGGCCCTGGCGGGTGCCCGAGGCCGAGGCGAAATTGGCAGGCGCCACGATTGGCGACGCGGCGTTCACCGCGGCGGCTGACGCGGCGTTTGCCGGCGCGCGCGGCTATGGGAGCAACGATTTCAAGATCCCGCTGGCGCATCGCACGCTGCGCGCGGTGCTGACCGAAGCCACGCGGGCCTGAGGAGCAGAAAATGATCGAAATGAACGCCCCGATCGGCCACACGGTTCTCGACGGCCAGCAACACGGGCTGGTCGGCCAGCCGATGGACCGGGTGGACGGACCTTTCAAGGTGACCGGGACCGCGCGGTATGCCTACGAGGTGCGGGAATTGGGCAACGCGGCCTATGGGTTCCTCGTGCCGGCGGCCATCGGCAAGGGCCGCATCACGAGCATCGACACCGCCGCCGCCGAGCGCTCGCCCGGCGTGCTGAAGGTGTTGACGTGGAAGGACGTGCCCGCGCAGGGCACCGGCAACCATCGCGAGGCGCATCCGGTGCTGACCGGCCCCGGGATCGATTACTACGGGGTTCCAGTGGCGCTCGTCATCGCCGAGAGTTTCGAGCAGGCCCGCGCCGGAGCCTATTTGGTGCGCGCCGAGTACGAACGGCGATCTGGGCAGTTCGAGCTGGCCTCCAACGTCGGCAATGCGAAGGTGCCGGATCAGACTCAATCCCCGGCGGACACCAGCAACGGCGATTTCGACGGCGCCTTCAATGCGGCGCCGGTGCGGCTGGACGTGACGTACACAACGCCGTTGCAGAGCCACGCGATGATGGAGCCGCACGCGACCGTGGCGGCGTGGGATGGCGACTCGCTCACGATCCACACCTCCAACCAGATGCTGAATCGCGGCCAGGCGGCGTTGGCCAAAACGCTGAGGATGCCGATGGAGAAAGTGCGCATCGTCAGCCGCTATATCGGCGGCGGCTTCGGCGGGAAGCTCTGGATCAACGCCGACGCGGTGCTGGCGGCCCTGGGCGCGAAGGCGGTGTCGCGCCCGGTCAAGGTCGCGCTCACGCGGCAGCAGATTTTCCACGTCACCACCCATCGCTCGAACACGGTGCAGCGGATCCGGCTGGGCACGGATGCCGACGGGCACATCCTGGCGATCGGGCACGACGTGCTGTCCGCCAACCTGACGACGGAGGGCGGGTCCGAGGCGGCGGCGAACCAGACGCGCACGCTCTATGCCGGGGCCAACAGGCAGACCCGCCACCGCCTGGTGCCGCTGGATATACCGGTCGCCTCGTCGATGCGCGCGCCGGGGGAGGCCGTGGGATTGCTGGCGTTGGAATGCGCCATGGACGAACTGGCCGAGAAGCTGAACCTCGATCCGATCGAACTGCGCGTGCGGAACGAGCCGACCGAGGACCCGACCAACCATGTGCCGTATTCCACGCGCAACCTGGTGCCCTGTATGCGGGCCGGCGCGGAGAGATTTGGCTGGGCCCGCCGCAACCCCAAGCCGGGCCAGGTTCGCGATGGGCGATGGCTGGTCGGCATGGGCATGGCGGCGGCGACACGGCAGAACCCCTTGCAACCCTCGAACGCGACGGTGCGGCTGGGACCGGACGGGATCGCCACGGTGCGCATGGCGATGACGGATATCGGCACCGGCACCTATACCATCATGACGCAGATCGCCGCCGAGATGCTCGGCCTGCCGCCGGAGCGCGTGCAAGTCGAGATGGGGGACACGCGGTTTCCCCTCGCATCGGGGTCCGGCGGCTCGTTCGGCGCGGGCAGCGCCGGCGGGGCGCTGTATGACGCCTGCGCCCATTTGCGGGAGAAGCTGGCGCGGGCGGCGGGAATCGACCCCGATCTGGCCGAGTTCAGCGGCGGATCGGTCAGCGGCGGCGGCAAATCCGCCACGCTCGCCTCGCTCGCGGGTGTGGATGGCATGCAGGCCGAGGGCGGCATCAAGCCGGGCAGCATGACAACGAAATTCTCCCAACAGGCCTATGGCGCGCATTTCGCCGAGGTGGCTGTCGATATCGACACCGGCGAGCCGCGCCTGCGCCGCATGCTCGGCGTGTTCGCCGCGGGGCGAATCCTCAACGCCAAAACCGCGCGGTCCCAGGCGATCGGTGGCATGATCTTCGGCGTGGGGGCCGCGCTGGAGGAACAGCTGATGATGGATGACCGTTACGGCAGCTTCATGAACGCCGATCTCGCCGAGTACCACGTCGCCGTGCATGCCGACGTGCCTGAGGTGGACGCGTTCTTCGTCACCGAAATCGACGACAAGACCAATCCGCTGAAGAGCAAGGGCATCGGCGAACTGGGCATCTGCGGCGCGGGCGCGGCGGTGGCGAACGCGATCCACAACGCCTGCGGCGTGCGGGTGCGGGATTACCCGATCACGCTCGACAAGATCATCGCGAAGCTGCCCGTGGTGGCGTAACGCCCGCGGCCTAATCCTCGGGCTCTACGCCGAGGCCCTCGCGCTCGCGCTTGAACTTGTTGACGTAGGCGAGGCCGGTCGGAACGAGCGCGCCGCAATACGCGGCGAATTCGGTGTGCGGTTTGCCTGCCTCGTCCATCGGCTTGGCGCTCTTCAGGGCGTTCAGCAGCAACCGGCTGCTGTTGAGCGCCGCATCCAGAGCGACGCGCCAGGCATCCTCGGCCTTTTGTTCGGCTGCCTTGGCGTCTTCCGTCGCGCCGTCCTTGTGCGCTTCGATCGCCGCTTTCTGCCAATCGGTCTGCGCTTTGATGCATATGTCCTTATAATTGTCGAAGCGGCTAAATTCCTTGAGGATGGAGCTGGCCTCGCCCTTCTTCAGCTTGGGGTCGGCGGTGGTTTCGGCGGCGCCGACGAAGGTGGCGAAACCGACCGCGTTATACTCGACCTTGCCGGGATACCACTTGGCCTTCTTGTTCGGCTCGATCGTCGTCGGGTCGTCCGGATACATCGTTTCGAGATATGTGACGACCTTCTGGACGTTGGTGGCCTTGTTGCTGAGGGTTTCCGCGTTCAAGCCACATTTCTGCATTGCCGCCTTCGCGACCGGATCGCCTTCCAGCGCCCCCCAGGCGATGACGTATTTCGACAAGGTGGGGTTTTCGCGCATCGCCTTGCGGACGAGCTTGCGGTCATCGGGGTTCTGAAGCGCGGATTTGTAGAGCTTCCAGCCTTCCTTGACTTCCGATTCGCGTACCATCTTGGTGATGAGTTGTCGCAGCGAACTGAACGCCGACGCGCCGGCGGCAACCGCCAGACCCGCCGGCCCGAACGGCCCGGCCAGGCTCATCGCGTTGCCGACCGCCTTGGCGGCGTTCTCCAGCGCGGAGATGACCTCGTCCGCGCCTTTCTTGCCCGACCATTCCATGCGGTTGGCCATGGCTTCCATCTGCACGCTCATGGCCGATTTGGCGTCGCGCACATTCTCCTGCCATTCGGCGTAGGCCTTGAAGTGCAACACCGCCTTGGTGATGTTCTTCACCAGTTCGATGCCGCTGGAAACGGCACCGAGCGGCGGGAAGAAGCCCGCCATACCCGAGACGACGGCGCCGCCCGCCGAGGCGATCTGGAACGCCAGATCGACGACCATCTGGTCTTTCTTCATCTCGATGACCAGCGCCTCGATCGATTCGGCGTCTTTCTCCGAGTCGCCGGTTTCGCTCCGGTTCAGCAGATCGCGGAAATTGCGTTCCGACTCCGCCATTTCCTGCTCGAACGTCGCCAGCGCCTGCGCCTGGATTTCCTTGTTCTTCTTCTCCAGCAGCGCGGCCATCTTCTCCATGCCCTTGCAGGCGGGGTCTTCCTTGATGAGCTTGGCGAGCGCTTCCGGGCCCTGGTTCGCGGCCTTGTATAGCTTGTCCATGGCAGACATGCCGGGGGAAGAAGCAACCTGCTTCTGCAAATCCTGCATCACCAGTTCGGCGCCTCCCCAGGCCTCGTCCAGATTCTTGAAAGCCGTCGGATCGACCTCCTTTTCGGCGACCTCCTTGGCCTCCTTGCCTTCCTTGCTGTTCGGATCGAGGCCCGTGTCCTTCTGGATGGCTTCGCCTTCGATCTTGGACTTATAGTCGTCATACGAAACGTATGTGCCGACGTTGGACAGTTCCTTCATGAAGGTCTGCATGACCTGCAGCAGATCCTCGGGCTTCAGTTCCTCTCCGTTGGCGCTTTTGATCGCCTTGTCGAGCAGCACGCGGGCCGTTTTGATGGCCCCGCCGATCGCCATGCCCATTTCGTTCAGGCGGATGCCGTCGCTCTGTTGGTCGTTCCCGCCGGTGGATTTGACCTGGTAATCCCACGAGTTGAAGGCCGCGACGACCATGTCGCCGATGTCGTCGATAATTTCGAGATATTTAGGCGGCTTGGCGGTGACCTTGCAGTAGATCGACGGCCCGGAGGCGGCGGCCGCGACAGCGTAAGAGATGCACTTGCCCAGATCGTAGCCCATCTCCCTGTTGCCCATGCCCATCGCGCCGTTGATCATATCGGCGGCCGACGACAGGACCACCTTCGCGATGGCGTCGCAGTGCTTCTTATCGAACTCCCCCTTCACGCCGGTCTGCGCGAGGGAAAGGCCACCGCCGACCACCGAGGTGATGCCCTTGATCAGGGCCTCGGCGCCATACATCTGCGTGATCAGCCCGTCCGCGCCGAGCCCGGTGACGATCCCGTTGGCGACGCTGCCGAGTGTCGCCACGACCTCCTTGGCCACGCCAAGCTTGTGCAGCGTCTCCTCGTTGCCCTTGAGCGAATCCGTGAAGGCGGCGACCCGCAACTCGACCTCGCCCGACGCGCCGGCGAAGGTGGTCGACACATCGCTGTAGCGATCGGGGATCGCGTTTTCCGGAATCAGTTTCTGGCGCTTCAGCGGCTGCCAGATCGCGTCGGAGATTTCCTTGTCGGTGAAGAGCGGCTTGTTGGTCGTTGGGTTGTTGCTGTTGCGCAGGTCGGCGGTGACCCCGGCGATGATCGACTGGGCGTGGATGAGTTTGGTGTAGGTGTCCTTGTCCAGCCCATCGGACATGTTCTTGGCATCGTGCCCGGTGTCAAACTCCTCGTTCGGGTCGCCGGTGATCGAGGCCATCTCGACCTTCATCTTCAGGAAGTCGGAGAGCACCCCGATCTTGAAGTTCTCGCCCACCGCGATCGTGCCGACGTTCTTGTCGATGGTGGAACGCGCGGCGGCCAGCTTCTTGGCCTTCAGGTTCTCGATGTTGAGTGCCGCGTCGATCTTGGGGACCACGCCGGCGGCGTGTTGGATACAGTCGATCTGGTCTTGGGTCAGGGCCATTGCTGCCTCACATGACGCTGGTCAGAGGGGGGATCAGACGGGACACTTCACGACTCGACACTGGTCAGAACGGTGAAATTCAGCCGGTCGAGAATGGCCATCAGGCGGCGGGGAACGCCTTTCGCGCCGGCGAGGGGCGACTCGGCGAGAAGCCTGGAGATAGGGTGCGCGGTGATACCCCGCTGCAACTCGGCGATGCCCGCCAGCACGTGTTCGCGTGCCTTGCGGCGTTCGGCCTCGGGTCTTTTGCCGTCCGCCAGGGCATCGATGGAGCTGGCGAAATCATCGCCGTTCATCGTGAACCGAACGGAGTATTCGGTAACGCGGTCGAGCAGGTCCTCGACGGCCTTGTCGTTGCCCTGCTCGGCCATATACGTCCCGATAAGCTGCATCAGCCCGCCAAGCTGCCCCTGCGCGTCGGCGCGGGTCTGGCGGAATTCGTTGTAGAGGCCGGGAAGCTCGGTCAGCCGACGGATCGCCTCGCCTTCCGGATGCGCGATCATCAGGTCGATCCGCTGCTGGATGCGGGTCATCGTGGCCGTCGGCTTGTCCATGGTCTTCTTCTCGGCGGTGACGGCGTTGATCTCCGATTGGGCTTGCGTCATCAGCCGTTCGATCTGCTTGATCGCGTTCGGATCGCCTTTCGCTTCTTTGACCATGGCCTTCGCTTCCGCGAACTGCATCTCCAGCGCGTAGTATCTGTTCTGCAGCGGTTCACGATTCCCCTTCGTTTCAGCCTGGGTCTTTTCCGCCTTGTCTTTCTCGGTCTTGTGTGACGCGACGGTCGCGTTTGACAGATCGTCAGCGGTTGTGATGTCCTTGAAAGCGGCGTCGAGAGCGGTCTTCAACTGCTCGAGCTTGGCCTTATCCGGCGGGGTTTTCGCCAGTTCGGCTTTCACCGCCCTCAGTGCGAGGTCTTGTGTGTTTGGCGTCGGCAGCCCCGTCTCGGCAACCGTCATCTGAGCGACGATATAGATATTGTTGTATGTATCGTAGGCCTTGGTTGCCGCCGCGATGACGGGCGCCAACTCCTTGCCGGCCTTCACCGCCGCATCGAACTTAGTCTTTTTGAAATCATCGATGGCTTTCGAGACTTCGGCGAACCGAGACACGCCCACCATTTTTTCGATCTTGCCGTAGCCTTCCTCCAGCTCGGCCCATTTCTTCGGATCGTATTTCTTCAACGTCGCAGCCGGGGCATCGCCGGACTTCATGACCTTGTCGATCGCGGCTTTGGCGAGATCGAAAATGTCCTCGGCGGCCTTGCTCTTGCTCGGGTGGATGGCCTCGGCGGTGGTCTTCAGCTTGGCGATCAGTGGCTCCACCGCGGAAAGCGCGCCCAGCGTGTCCTGGTTCAGCGGTGCGTTCTGTACCGGGATCATCCCTTCGATCGTGTTACGCAACGCATCGATGGCCACCCAGTCGGCGGCAAAGAACTTCTT
>Ga0116231_10014524_pt1 | contig 10549 bp, 7 predicted proteins | sample S1TSphgellanicum_2_FD_89695 | JGI IMG/M metagenome (GOLD analysis project Ga0116231, IMG submission 89695) | Host-associated microbial communities from peat moss isolated from Minnesota, USA - S1T2_Fd - Sphagnum magellanicum MG | ecosystem: Host-associated > Plants > Peat moss > Unclassified... | reverse complement strand
GGTCGTGGCCGTGGCGCTCAATCCGCCCGAATTGTACTGCGCCAAGCCACCGTTCAAATTGCTGATCACCACCGACGGCCCATCCTCGAGGTTCGGTGCGGTGACCGTCAGATCAAATGCCACCACATCCTTATTTTTCAGGGTGCCGATCGTTCCATCGGTCGTGATCGTGCCAACGACCGTCCCCGCGCCGATGATCTCGTCGACGTTGTAGGTGATATCGGCGGCGCTGGCGGCCAGCATCGGCGCGGCCAGCAGAATCACAGCGAGAGATTTCTGAATCTTCGATGTCATTGCGTTCTTCCCCAAAAAATTCTTGAACCGTTGACCCCTGATCTCCGCGGCACTTTTGAAGCACCTGTGTCGCACCGCGTTGATTCGAATTTTTCATATTGCCGTCGCTCAGTCAATTGCATCGCGACAACTCGCCGTCGACAACAGGTCCTCGGGCAGACACTGCCGGTTGATATGTCAAATACCCATCCGAGGCATGAACGAACGGGTTTCAACTGGCGCATCCAGCGCATGAGACCCCTCGTGTCGTGCGCGAACAGCCCGTGGCGCAGAACCTGTGCCGTTTGCCGCGCCACGACGGGGGAAAAACAAGAACCCGCTATGGCTGGTTTCGACCACGATCTGATCGGCGTCCAAAATGAAGGCCGCCGCCGCAGCCATCGGCTTTGCCTTAGGTCTAGAAGGCACATAGGACGTGCGCTAGGGGGTCACTCCACCCCAATGATTGACACGCGTCCGCGCGCACGTGCAAATAAATGCACCTATCGCCCGCGAGCAGTCCACATAATCGCTGCTGCGACCCGGCAGATCGAGCCTGTATCCTCGTCCATCGGAGGTGAAGTTGTATTCAACGTTCCTATCCTCGCGCATGGTCAATGGCAGCGCCGCGGGTCTTGGCCCCGACTGGTCTGCGTTGGAGCCGCGTCTCGATATCGCGCAAGTGTTCATGGAGCGACCCTGGGGACCGCATCGCAGCGCCGTTCAAGCGCTCGTGAACGCGATGCGCTCAGCACCGGTCGCCGGTAAGTTCGCGCTGCAATGTCTCGTTCCTTACCAGAGCTGGGTGATCGTGCGTCTGCCGCTACGACGCGGCCTGCCAATCGAGCGGGTCGACGAGCAAGTTTTCACCGTGTTGGCCGAGGCCGAGCGCGCGGTATTCGTGCAGCGATGGCAGGCCTTGTTCGGCCGACCAATCCGGTGGAATTCGGAACTGCAGTTGGTGGAACCGCAGCCGGTGGAACGCTAGGATGCCGAAGCGAATCGTCGGCTACACGGATCGCATGTCCGCGCGCCCGGGTGAGACCCTCCAATTTCACGTGAGTTGTGATCAGGCGGTATCCGCGTACACGGCGGATATCGTGCGCATGATCGCGGGGGACACGCAGCCCGGAGCGCCCGGCTTGAAAACCGCTCCCATCGACACCGCCGTCAATGGCAGCTACCCAGGTCGCCAACAGGCAATCCATCCGGGCAGCTATGTGCAGGTGGACCACTGGCCAGGTCTCGATTCACGAGCGGGCTTCTCGCTCGCCGTCACTATCCAAGCGACTTTACTCGGCGATCGCGAACGCTGCCTGATTTCCGATTTGGATCCGACGACTTGCTGCGGTTTCTCGCTGCTGATCGACGCCGGTGGCCGCCTCTGTTTTCGGTATGGCGACGGGCAGACGGTCCACGAGCTGACCCTCGCGACGCCGCTGCCGCGCGCGCGTTGGTGCACGCTCACTGTGGTTGCAGATCCCGCGCTGCGCTCTGTCGCCCTCGGGTGCCGCCGTTTGCGCGCCGGCCTCGAGTCCGAAAGCCGTGAATTGGCGACCTTCGGCTTCGCGATCGGCGGTATCGCCCGCTCACCGCGTGCTTTACTGATGGCTGCAGCCCATGGCCCTGATCGGCCCGGCGATTTCTTCGATGGGCGTATCGAGGCACCCGCGATTGCCGCCCGTTGCCTAGATACCGAAGAGCTGTTCGCGCTGCCCGAGCGCGGCAAAGCGGATCGCTTCTTCGCACTTTGGGACTTCAGCATCGGGATCGGCACGGATTTCGTGAGCGACCTTGCGGGACGCGAGTTCGTCGGACGTCTCCTCAATCTACCGCACCGAGCGGTCCGCGGCAGCCTGTGGAGCGGGCGACACTTCGACTGGACGCGTGCGCCTGAAGAGTATGCGGCGATTCATTTCCTGTCCGATTCGATCGATGACTGCGCTTGGTCGCCGGATTTCAGCCTCACGGTTCCCGAGAATTTACCCAGCGGCTTCTACGCGGCGCGCCTGCGGCATGCGAGCGACGTCGACTACATTCCCTTCTTTGTGTTGCCCGCGCGCGGCGCGCCGAAGGCGCGTATCGCGTTCCTGGTACCGACCATGAGCTATCTCGCCTACGCCAACTGGCGACTGCCCTGGGAGAACCCCGCCTCGGAACTCATGATGAGCGCTCTGCCCATCATAGGCGATGAGGATGCGTATCTGATCGAGCACCCGGAGGTAGGGCATTCACTTTATGACCAGCACGTCGACGGCACCTCCGCGATCTATTCATCCTGGCGGCGTCCGAACTTGAATCTGCGTCCTGGGCATGGCTGGGGCGAACAATACGTTGCCGACCTGTACCTGACCGATTGGCTCGATCATCTCGGCATCGAATTCGACGTGCTGACGGATTTCGACGTGCATCAAGACGGCGTCGCCGCACTCGCCGCATACGCATGCGTGATCACGGGCACGCATCCCGAGTATCAAAGCACGCAGGGGCTGGATGCGCTGGACGCGTATCTGCTGCGCGGCGGTCGCTTGATGTATCTGGGCGGTAACGGCTTTTGTTGGCGGGTCGCCGTGCATCCGACGCGCGACGGCATCATCGAAATGCGTCGCGGTCAGGCGGGATCCTCGATCGGCCGACAGTTGCCCGGTGAATATCATTTGGGGTTCACAGGCGAGCTCGGCGGCTACTGGTCGGATCTCGGGCGTCCGCCCGCGCAGCTCGTCGGCGTGAACTTCGTCTCGCAGGGCTTCGATTACTCGGCGCATTACCGACGCTGTCCCGACAGCCACGATCCGCGCGCCGCTTTCATCTTCGCAGGCCTCGACGACCATGCCGTAATCGGCGATTTTGGCCTGTTCGGGAACGGTGCCGCGGGACTCGAGATCGACCGCTACAACCTTGCCGGGGGCACCCCCGCGCAGGCCCTACGCTTGGCGACGTCCGAGGGTAACCATACGGCGACGTTTGGACCCGCCCGCAACGACGACCCCGTCGTCCGATCCGATCTCGTCTACGTTCCGATCCCAGGCGGGGGCGCCGTATTCTCGGTGGGATCGATGGCCTGGGCTGCCGCGCTATCGCATGACGACTACCGCAACTCCGTTGCCAAGATCACCGAGAACGTCTTGCGCGCGTTCTCCGATGCACGTTGGCAAGCTTGAAACGTCGGGAGCTGCTGCGCGGGATGGGATACGCCGCGCTCTCGCTGGCGGGGAGCGGCTGCCACCGAAATTCGCAGTCTAGCTCTCGCCGCGCCGTGAGAGACGGCAACCCGCGCAAGGGCGGCCGTCTACGCATTGGCGAACTCGGCTCCTCGGCTGATACGCTGGATGCGGCACGCTACGTCAGCAATTCCGATCAGCTGCGGGCGCAACAGCTCTACGATGGCTTGACGGAGACGGATCAATATTTACGCGTACGCCTCGCCCTCGCGGAGGAGCTCACTGCGGAAAGTCCGACTCAGTGGCTCGTGCGGCTCAAGCCCGATCTGCACTTCCACAACGGCAAACCCGTGACGGCGGACGATGTCATGTTCTCGATCCGCCGCATCATCGATCCGAAGAAACCCTATCAAGGCTCTCAGGGCTTGGCGATGATCGATGCGGACAGCATGCGCAAACTGGATGAGCGCACGCTGCGCCTGAGCCTGCATAAGCCCAACTCCTTTCTGCCCGAAGAGTTTTCACAAATCTGGAATCCCATCGTCCCGGTCGACTTTGATCCGCGGACCAACGTCGTCGGTACCGGACCCTATCGGTTCAAGAGCTTCACGCCCGGAAGCCGTAGCCTCTTCACACGCAATCCCGATTACTGGCGCGAGGCGCCTTATTTCGACGAAATCGCAGTGATCGACTTCACCGACGACACCGCTCGACTGAATGCCCTGATCGGCGGCGAGATCGATGTCATGCCCGCGCCGCCACACGCGCAAATGCAGATCGCGCGAGCAGCGCCCGGCATCCTGATTTCGAATCTGCCCTCCACGGCTTGGGAACCCTTCTGCCTGCGTGCCGATGTCGAGCCCTTCAGCGATCCGCGCGTAAGGCAGGCGCTGCGCCTGATCCCCGACCGGCAGCAATTCATTACCCAGGTGTATAACGGTAATGCGAGACTCGGCAACGATCTGTTCGGCGCCTCAGACCCCTACTATGCCGAGGGACTACCACAACGCATGCAGGATCTCGATCAAGCCAAATCGCTGCTGCGTTCCGCGGGCCACCCGGACCTCGATGTCGAAATCGTCACAGCCTCTATTTCGCCGACCGTGGTCCAAGCAGCCGAAGTCTACGCCGAGCAGGCCCAGGCGGCGGGCGTCACGGTGCGGCTGCGACGAATAGACCCCGCGGCGTTCTACGGTTCCGGTTTCTTGAAGAGGCCGTTCACGCAGGACAGCTGGAGCGTCTTTCCGCTGATGCCGTTAATGTCTCTGACGGTCCTGCCGGGAGCGGGCGACAACGAGACGGGATGGAACGACGCCGAGACCATTCAGTTGATCGACGCCGCTCGCGCAACCAGCGACCCCGTCGCGCGCAAGGATCGGATCGTCGAGCTGCAGCGTGTGCTGCACGATCGCGGCGGGTACATCATTCCGGCGCTCATCAATCAGCTCAGTTTTTACTCCGACAAGATCTGCGGACTGCCGGCCGCCGCAGATGCCGGCGTCGACTTCAACTTCGACTATCGCAAGCTGTGGTTCGCGGCATGAGGGCAAACGGGAGCATGCCGCCCATGCTGCGACTCATCGCCTGGCGCATCGCCATCGGCTGCGTCACGCTGCTCGCGCTGTCGGTGCTCGTCTTCGGCGTGACGCAGGCGCTGCCCGGTGACGCGGCCGTGCAGATCTTGGGACCGCATGCGACGACCGAGCAGATCGTCGCCTTGCGCAGAAGTTTAGGCCTGGACCGACCGGTCGCCTTGCAATACTTCGCCTGGCTCACGGGTATCCTGCATGGTGATTTCGGTCATTCCTTGACCGGCGGCGAGTCGGTCGCGACCCTGCTCGCCCCGCATCTATTCGCAACCATGGCGCTCATGCTGTTCTCGGCCGCCATCGCGATCCCGGTCGCCTTGCTGCTCGGCGTCTGGTCGGCCGTGAAACGCGATCAAGCCTTCGATCACAGCTGCTCGAGCCTGCTGTTGATCTGCGCATCGCTACCGGAGTTCGTGATTGGCATCGGTCTCGTGGCGCTGTTCGCGACCACCTTGCTACGCCTGTTCCCGCCGGTGTCATTATTGTCGCCGGACGATCCCATCTTGGACCAGCTGCGCTATCTTGCGCTGCCCGTCGCGACTTTGGTCATAACGAGCACACCGTACGTCGCACGCATGATGCGCGCCTCGATGATCGAGGTGCTCGACAGCCCGTACATCGCGATGGCGCGCCTCAACGGCATCGACGAGCGACGCATCGTCTTCGACTACGCGCTGCGTAACGCGATTCCGGCCTCGATTCAGGTCATCGCGCTGACCCTGACCTATCTCGCCGGAGGCATCGTCGTGGTCGAAGCCGTCTTCGCGTATCCCGGTATCGGCACGGCCTTCATCGACGCGGTTCGTTATCGCGATCTCCCCACCGTGCAGTTCTTGAGCGTCGCGATCGGATCCTTCTACGTATTGACGAATCTGCTCGCCGATATCGCCGTCATCCTATGCACACCGAAACTCAGAAACCAGGTCTGATCGTGAGCGCCGGCCGCTCGAACGCAGAGCCACGGTCCGCGCTCGCGCGATTATTGCTCGAGGCGGCGCGACTGCGCCGATTCCAGATCGGGATGGCGCTCGCGCTCTTGATCTTGGGCCTTGCGCTGCTTGGACCGCTCGCCGCCCCGTCCAGCCCGACCGCCTTCGTCGCCACACCGTTCGCGATGCCGTCGCTCAGTTTTCCCTTTGGCGCCGACTATCTGGGACGCGATGTCTGGAGCCGCTTTCTGTGCGGCGGTCTATCCTTGTTGCTGATCTCGGTGCCCGCAACCCTCATCGGTGTCGGTCTCGGCATGGCGGCGGGCATCGCTGCAGCGATGTTCAAAAGTCCATGGACGGAAGCCGGCATGCGCCTGCTCGATGTCTTGCTGGCATTCCCGCACGTGGTGCTCGCGTTGCTGTTCGTCACGATCCTCGGGCCGCGACCGTGGCTGCTGATCGGCGTCGTCGCGCTGGCACACTTCCCGCAATCGACGCGCGTTCTCAAAGGGGCGGCCACCGACATCGTCGAGCGCGACTTCGTCAAAGCCGCGCAGGTAATCGGCATGCCGCAGTCCCGTATTTTGTTCGATGAGGTACTGCCGAATGTGAGCGGCCAATTGCTCGTCGAGCTGGGACTGCGCTTTACCTACTCGATCGGAATCATCGCCGCGCTCGGTTTTTTGGGCTTCGGGCGTCAGCCGCCGAACCCCGACTGGGGATTGATGATCAGCGAGAACAAAGTGGCGCTGCTGTTTCAACCCTGGGGCACTCTGCTGCCCGTCATCGCGATTGCCGTGCTCACCGTCGGTGTCAACTTGGTGGCCGACGCGCTGGGGCGGGTCACAGCGCGAATCAGTGCGCGCGTGGAGCAGGCATGAACGCTGTCGCCTCCATGCAGGGACTCAGCGTCGCGAGCATCGCGACCGGTGCCGACATCATCAGCAATGTCAGTCTCACACTCGCGCGCGGCGAGATCCTGGGTCTCGTCGGGGAATCCGGCTCTGGCAAGTCGACGCTGGGCCTCGCGTTCCTCTGGCATACGCAGAAAGGGCTGATGCGACGCGGTGGCACGGTCAGTCTCGCCGGGTCCGCACTGGCGACTCTCGACGCAAAGGCCCTGAGCCGCCTGCGCGGCCGGGTCATGACGTATGTCCCCCAGGATCCCGCCCGAGCATTGAATCCCGCGCTGCGGATCGGTGCGCAGATCCGCGATGTAATCGCGCTGGATCGGAACAACACGGCAACAGGCGACCAGCGCCTACGCGAACTGCTCAGCGAAGTCGATCTGCCGCATGACTCCGCATTCCTGCGCCGCTATCCGCACGAGCTCTCGGGCGGCCAGCAACAACGAGTCGTGATCGCCATGGCCTTCGCGTGCCGGCCCGCATTCGTGGTCTTGGACGAGCCCACGACCGGGCTGGACGTGACCGTGCAAAAACGCATACTCGCGACCGTCAAGGACTTGTGCCGAATTTCCGGCGGCGCAGCCCTGTATGTCACTCATGATATCGCCGTGGTCGCCGCCATCGCCGACCGTGTCGGCGTCTTGTACAGCGGGAGCATCGTGGAAATCGGCCCGACCGCCAGCGTCCTTCGCGCACCCGTGCACCCCTATACTCGTAGCCTGCTCGCAGCGGTGCCGACCGCGACGCCGGGAGAGTCGCTCGCCGGAATTCCGGGACGAGCGCCGCTCCCTGACCAACGTCCTAGTGGCTGTGCCTTCCACACGCGCTGCGCAGTGTCCGAGGCCCGGTGTGCCGGCGAACTCCCGCAGCGTTCCACGCCCACGCCCGAGCGCAGCGTCTGGTGCTGGCGCGCCGAAGACGGTGTCGCTGCCAACGTGCCGCGCGCCACCACGTCCGTACACGAACGCCGGGCGTCAGCACACCGCGCCGGTGTGTTGAGCGTGAACGCGCTCACGGCGTATTACGGCGCAGTGGCAGCGGTACAAGACGTGAGCTTCTCGATCGCGCGCGGCGAAATCATGGCGCTGGTCGGCGAATCCGGCAGCGGCAAGACGACCGTGTCGCGCTGTGTCGTCGGCGCCCATAGCGCCTACCTCGGATCGATTGCGATCGACGCTGAGGAACTGCCGCACAGCGCAGGCGAGCGCAGTACCCTGCAGCGCCGCAGTCTGCAATACGTGTTCCAAAATCCCTATGCGGCGCTGAATCCGCGGCGCACGATCGGGCAGACGCTACTGCAGTGGGTCCGCGTGCTATGCGACGACACCGCCGCTGAGTACGAACAGCGGATTGCAAGCGCGCTAGAGCGTGTCGGACTCGAGACGCGTTACTTGGGCCGCTACCCCGATGAGCTGTCCGGCGGTCAGCAGCAGCGGGTCGCGATCGCAAGAGCCCTGGTCAGCGATCCCGCATTCTTGATCTGCGACGAGATCACCTCGGCACTCGATGTCTCAGTGCAGGCCACCGTGATCAATCTGCTGTCCACGCTTTGTCGCGACACGGGTTTAGGGGTTCTTTTCATCACCCACAACCTGCCGCTGGTCGGCTCGGTCGCGCAACGCGTAGCCGTGATGCGTGCCGGCCGCGTCGTCGAATGCGATTCCACCGTCGATCTATTCCGTCATCCACGCGAGGCATACACCATGCAGCTCCTGCAAGACTCCCCTTCTCTCTCGTTCCTCGGCGCGGTGAATCGTGAGTGAGCGACCGACGGGCGGCAAGGAACGTCGCGCCGCGCACGCTTGGTCGCTGCCGAACTGGCCATCGCCCGGGCAGACCCATGACGGCCGATCCCTCGAGGTTTGGGGGTATGCGGACCGCTATACCTATGCGCCCGGCGAGACCGTCGCATTGCACCTGAGTTCCGCGACGCGAAGGGTCGACATCCGGATCTACCGCGACGGGGCGACACCCGTGACGGTCTACGAACGGCATGATTTCTCGGCCTCGTTCCACCCGGTGCCGCAGGAGGCGCACGCGGCCGGTTGCGACTGGCCGGTCGCACTCGAGATCCCGATCGACGCGAGCTGGCGCGCCGGCTTCTACATCGTCGTGTTTCGCGTCGAACGCGGGCAAGACAGCTTCGAATCCGATGCGTTCTTCGTCCTTCGCCAAGCCGCAGGCAGCCGACCGAAGATCGCCTTCCTGCTCACGACCAGCACCTTGCTAGCCTACAACGATTGGGGCGGCGCCAATCATTACCGCGGTATTGGCGACGACCCCGTGAACGAGATCGGCGCACCCGTGCTCGCGATGCGCCGCCCGCTCGGCCGCGGCTTCTTGCGTAAACCCGTGGGCGCGCCCCGCGAACCGAATATGGACACGCTACCGATGTTCGCCGAGCCGCGCTACCCGGCTTACGAATGGGCGCGCCTGTATGGCTACAGCCGTCATCATGCGGATTCGTTCTGGGCCACCTACGAACGACTGTTCGCGGTCTGGGCAGAAGAGCATGGCTATGAGCTCGATTATTTGACGCAGCACGATCTGCATTTCGATCCAGAGTCAATCGCAGAGGCCTCGACCGTCGTGATCGTCGGCCACGACGAGTACTGGACCTGGGATATGCGCGATCGCATCGATGCATTCGTCGATCGTGGCGGCGGCCTCGCGCGTTTCGCTGGCAACTTTCAATGGCAAGTACGCCTGTCACCCGATGGCGGCACCCAATACTGCTACCGCACGCCGCAGAACGACCCGATGACGGCGACCGACACCACGCGCACGACGACCGTATGGGAATACACGGGAATCGGTCGACCCGCGGCGACCACCATGGGCCTGACCGGAATGGGGGGCACCTATAACCGCTATGGTGTAGCGGCACCGCGCTCCTCGGGCGGTTTCACGATCTATCGGCCAGAGCACTGGGCATTCGCGGGCACCGACCTCTACTACGGCGACTTGCTGGGCGGTGTGCCGGTGGGCCTTGCGACCTTCGAACTCGACTCGGTCGAGTACACGTTTCATCGCGGACTGCCGGTGCCGACCTTCGAAGATGGCGCGCCCAAGAACCTGGAAATCCTGGCGCTCGCGCCAGCCGTGCGCGGCGAGGAGGACCGCTTCGGGGGGCGCGTGCCATTGAATGGGCCTATGGCGGAGGCCGAGGCCACACGCACGGCCTTAGGCAACGGGCTGCCGGCCTACCTCCACGAGACGGAGGGACGCGGCGCCGGAATGATCGCGAGCTTCACGCGGGGCCCGGGCACGGTGTTCAACGGCGGTTCGACAGAGTGGCCACGCGCACTCGAGCTCGGCGATCCCTTCGTCGAGCGCATCGTGCACAACGTGCTGCGCCGTTTCAGCGCATCGACATCCGAGTAACGGCGACGACGGGGCGAGATGTTGTCCGATATTTCACGATGCTTGCATCAATATCCGGCACTCGCGGAAATCGTCCCGCTCTGCCATTGTTCGCGTCGAGTTTTTCGAGGTGAATCATGACCGCGATCAAAAAATTCATCCGCGTCAATGCGAGCGGCCCCGATGGCCTTGGCCTGCCGCCTACCGAGCATGACAAGTCCGATACTGTCGTCGCGGGCGCTGCCCATCCCACTGCCTACACGGCCTATGCCGACCCCTCGGGTGTCTTCACGGTCGGCGTTTGGGCATGCGATGCCGGCACGCTC
>Ga0116231_10014522_pt1 | contig 10550 bp, 9 predicted proteins | sample S1TSphgellanicum_2_FD_89695 | JGI IMG/M metagenome (GOLD analysis project Ga0116231, IMG submission 89695) | Host-associated microbial communities from peat moss isolated from Minnesota, USA - S1T2_Fd - Sphagnum magellanicum MG | ecosystem: Host-associated > Plants > Peat moss > Unclassified... | reverse complement strand
TGGTCCCCGTTCACTACGGGGTTAACATGTTTTACCATGATTTCATATAGTGAATCTGTCCTAGTTCACTCAAAATCCTAGTGAAATACAAGGTGAACTTGGCCACATCTCCTAGTAGTGACATAAGCTGTCCAAGAATAAGGTGCAATGGTTGGACGTCACTTCACGATTGTGGCCAACATTGATTGGATTACCTTTTTTAAGTACAATTCAAATGCATTTTCAAACCATCATCAAATTTTCTAAGCCACGTTTGAGTTCCCATTCCCTTCATTATTTTTGGTTCATGCAATATATGAAAAATGATAAGGGGGATTGCAAAATTTCTCAAATTCCTTTAGGTATGGTTTATTTTCAATATTTTCATTTTTAAAAAACTTTTCAAATTTTACTTTCACATTGTATGTAGATAAAAAGTTCAACTACTGAGTTTTGTTTGTAGTGGGTTTGAAATATTGTTTATAGATCGCACAACGATGTTTGTAGCTTTGACACATAAAAAGTGGTGTATTTGAAGGGATCCTATTTTCAAGATGACAATGATGTTATTTTGTATCTTACTATTCTATATTGATCAAATTTCTTAATGTTTGATGGCTTGGAATTTAGTGTTTTACAAGTTGGTTTTTTGGAAATCAAATGACACTTTGAACACATGACATAAACTATGTTTGATTTATGTATATGTAATAAAATTTCTAGAGCTTGAATATTTCATATTCAATGTTGGATAATGTGATAAATATTGTAAATTGTTAAAACTTAGTTTGTAAAGGATTGGATCACTTGGTTATAATATAACCATTTGTTCTTTGTTAATTGGATTTCAAAGGACCAAGTGGCCATTTGATCCTAATTGAAACATTTGGGCCTTAACTAATGTTGCCATAATGGATCAGGTTGCCATTTACTTTTAATTAATCATTGGCTTTTATTAAGTAGGTTGTTAAAGAACATATGACCACCCATGTTTAAACCAAACATTTGTTTGATTAATAATTGCATTGGAAAGGATCAAGCACCCACCCGGTTCCATTTCAAATAGTTTTTTTATATGTCGAAACTATTTATGGTTATTTTGGACAGTTTTAAAGTCCAAAATAAATTAAATACGTGTTATATTTTTAAACACAAATATGAATTTATTCACAATATATGAATATAGGGTTTCAAAGAGGTTTCCCACACAATTTGACCTTGATTTTAGTACCTTTAATATTCTTTGACTTGTTAAATCATATTTAAAACCTTAAATGACACATTATATATTAAGTTCATTACATAGTTTTTTTCAACATTTTGTTAATTCTATAGAACATATTATCCATAAATATTTGTGAACTTGTATAACACATAACAAATTTCGTAAAAATGGAACTTTTCCTATTTAAAAATGTAAGGAACGATTTATTTTCAAAGAAGTTTTTCAAATTATGTACTTTTGGAGGCCAAAAGCACATTTGGAAGTCATTTAATGTATGGCTGAATCTAGACATAATTACAAGTTCTTTTCATTTGGTGGGTATAATAGTCATTAAAATATTTCCCTCCAACAAATTTTGAGAAAAACTAAACTAGTTTGACATATAATGAAAGACGTTCAAATTTTCTAACCCAATCCACATCATACTATTCATTATTTAATATTCACTAAATGACCAATGAAACAATTGGGAATCACATAAAAATAAATGAGGTGAAAATTCACAAGCATAAAAAGTTTTCTCAATTGATTGCATTACATTTCAATGCATACAATTTTTGTGATAATTTTCCAAAGTCATAAAGGTGAAGGATTTATAGGTGTACACATAGTCCTTGGCTCATGTTGTAAGGATTACACCCACATGGCATCAACATTTCACATCTGACCAACTTATGAATGTCATGACCATGCAACAAATGTCATAGGGTGGTTGCAAGGTAAGGTGGTTCATTTTTTGAGTCGTAATCCATTTTTTTGCAAAGCAGCGTGCATTTACATACTATTAACATGACATAAAAACAATAATTTTTCAAATTTGTGGTTAGATTTAGATTTCCAACTTGAAGAAAAAAACATTTATAATTTTTTTTTGCAACATATATACACCAAATATATAGTAATGGACTTTTGAAGTTGAAAAATATGGATTGGTTTACTATTTGTGCTTTTATATACATGCATTTTTGTGTATTAATTTTATTTGGGATATATTATAGGGATTCAATATATGATATGTTAGAAAAATAAAACATATGTGCAAAAAAATTACTAGAAAAAAATTAACTAAAAAAAAGTTATGGACTTTTGAATGGCCTAAAATGAGCCATATTTTCATAAATCCCTATCATAAACATTTTTGGGTAAATTTCAATTTTTATTTTTTTAACATGTACATTAAAAAATTATTTAGAATGGCCTATTTTCATATGGGCTTTTTTAGTTCATTAACCATTATGTAATTCCCCACTAAATTAATGATATCAAAATAGACTACCATTTTAACGATATCATGTGGACTTTTAGCGAGTGGAGCATCCACCAAAAATTAGCCACCTTAGAGTGCATACATCCCATAATCATGTACCTTTTCCATAGCCTTCTCCTCCTCCATGTGCAAAATGTTTAACCTATTTCCCTATATGTTGTGACCATCTTCCAAAAGTCCTTACTAGTTTTCCACATTTGTTTAACCTCCATAAATAAAGACACGTGGTGAAGCAACCTTTTTTCCTTCTAATTATGATAATAAACTACAACAAGCTCCTATTTGTTTTTCATGGAAATTATGTAAATTCAAAGCAAAGTCATATACAGGTGCCTTTAACCTTAGGAAAATTATTTCTTATTTTGTCTATAGTTCAAGAAGTTGTTAACAAGGGAGGATTTATTTAAGAAAAAATGTTCATTAATCTTTTGTTGATTAGTAATGGAATTCAAATTCTTTTAGACAAAAATATTTTTTTGAATCATTGGATTATAACCAATTTACAAACAATTGCAAATAATAAACATCAGTTCAACAAGCTTGTGGCTTTTGTTATCTATCATCATTTGGTAGTGTGTGTTCATTCATCTTCATCATCAAGGTAGCCACACAAAAAGGAAAGGATTGTTTAAGATTGCATCCCTTATTGGATCACTCCAAATCTTTTTGGATGGCCATTTTGTGTATTCATTTATGACATAATTGGTCTATTACCCACCTTTATCCAAAAACTTTTTGACCAAGGTTCTACTTAAGATGTTGCAAGTGGTCAATCTTCCACAAGTTGCTAGAACTTCATCAATTCCAATTTTAGAGGTTTTTCCACAAACAAAAATTCATATTACTCCTTACGCTACACCAAAACATAACATCATGATTAGGACATATTATGACTAGTGTCCAAACCTAATCACAGAGTGATTTGACTTAGTCATATGTGATTTTAGTTATGATTATAGAACTTTTAGTTTCATATGACTATGATATTACGATTACATGACTAATAATCATGAAAGGTAGCTAGGTTAAATAGGTACATGTGTAGGTTAAGCAAGCTAGGTTAAGTAAATTTTCTAAGTAAAAAATTTAAAAAATCTAGGTAGACCTTAAGTAGGCCTACATATACATATTAGTCCCAACTAGCCCATAAATATAAGTTTAGGTGGATTTAAATTCTTCCTAATTAGTAGCCTTTAGACATGCCTAGGTATATATTTTAATATGAATTAATTTAAACCTAATTAAATTAAATTAAATCCATTTCTAGTTTAACCTAATTTTACTTACTTAAGGCTAATTTACCCCAACTAGCCTAGTTTATTTTTAATAACCTTATTTATTTTAGTTAATTCTATTTTAGTCTAATACTTAAAACAAAGTGAGAAGGAAAAAATGCAAAATAATAATCATTTGACGAAACTCCAAGAATAATTGGTGTCCAAAAAATTGATAGACAACTATCACCAAAGTCATAATACAAAATGCATTAACAGGAACAATCAACACACCAAAAAAAACACATTGAAACTCTTGCCTCTTTTACCATAAAATGCATTCGTAGAAGTAAATGACTAAATTATTATTTTTTGATTTCTTATTGAAAGCACCATGATTGATGTAAAAAAAAACAATGAATTTTCACCTTTTAAAACACAAAAAAAAAATACGAAGTTGAGAAACTTAAGGTATTTGGTAACCTAAAAGATGCAAAAAAGGAAAAAAATTTGAGGAAAAAATTCTCATTCTTAACACAAGTAAATAAGAGTCTATTTAAAAAACCCTTTTGATATTTAAAACACTTATCTATTGAAATTATACCAAAAGGGTCAAATTGGAATCAAAGCTTGGGATATTTGTTTCGGCTTAAGGTAAATGATGTGCTCCCAAGTCCCTAGTTAGCCCCAAGTTGGGGCTAAGCCTCTCAAGTTGCGGAAATGTGAGGGACTTGGGGCATGCTCCCAGCTTCCAGCACTAAATGGGGGTAAGAGGGGCGTGCTGAAAGTTTCGGGATTAGACTAGGAAAAGGGACAAGCTACTTAGTTAATCGGTCCTACATCTAAAATCAACCAACAAGTTGGTTAGTATTCGTTCGAAACACTCTTGGTGTTGGGACAAGCCATAGGCAACCTTGGACTCATTTGACTCACCACGGCCCGGATTCGGGGGAAGCCACCACCTTCTGCCATATAGTATTCTCTACGTCTCACTGCCACACTTGCATCCGAATGGCATTTTTTCCCGGGACTCCCAAAGTGGAATCCCGAAACTGTTTCGGTTTGGATTCCCGGGACTTTGGGCGTTCATAACTTCTTGTCCCGACTTTGGATTGGGACGAGGTCTAAAACAAAGTTGTAGCTCTCCTTGAGAGCTTTCCAATGGTGTGTCGCACCCCACCTGCACACACTGGGATCAGGTTGATTCTTGACTTTTAGTGGTCGGGAGTCAAACTGTCAGTTTGACTCTCGGCCCTTTTTTTGACCATAACTTGTGGTACAGATGTCCAAATGGCTCATGCGAGGGCATTTTGGACATCTAAACTTCAAAAAAAATTCAACGGTATAAAGAACACCTCAATACGAGGTGTTTTGACTCTTGTAATCGTGCTTTGAATTTTCAAAAGTCCCGGAGGACTCCCAAGTCCCATTTTTGGGAGTGTGAGTGGCGACCTCACATTTCCCTCAAAGTGGGGTGGCAACACTCTCCCCCACTAGAAGACAAGGTCATTGTCCTCATTGACACTTTGAAATTTTTTCTTTGCAATTGCAATGGCTTTCTTTGGATCCTTGGCCATCAAACACCGACTTTTGCAATAGGGCCTTGCCTCAAACTAATTTAGGCGTCCCCAAGTTTCCAACACTTTCTTAGCAAGTCCAAGGGTATCTCATAGAAAACCCTTAACTCTTGCTCCATCAAAAGACTAAACTAACTTAATTGACGGAACCCCTCATTTGGGAGGCCATTCTTTCAACCTTCCCCTCATGAGGAACTCAAGTCAAGTCTAATCTTGACTTAAGCTACTTGACATGACTCTTTTCCCAACCTTGCGCCTTGATCACAACAATCAAACTTTGACTAAAAGGTTTGCTTATCAAGGTACGAGAAGCGACATTTGGGTTTTGCCAAAACCTAAGTCTCAAGTTACACGATTAAAGAACGCGAACAGGGTCATGACTTCCCGCATTGGTCGCCCATTACCAACCAACCCTTTGGGATGCATTTAAAACTTGTGCATGTCCCCGCAAGCTCACCTTGCTTGCCTCTTCTTTTTGGGGTCAAAATTTTTCTTCACCCCAAAGTAGGAGTTCAATTATGATTTGGGCTTACACAAGAAGTTCCATTTGTCCCATGCCAAACTTAACAACCCTATTTGCACTTATACATTATTTTCATGATACAATCTTTTGGAAATTCTTAAGCCTTTATTTCACTTGCAACTTGATGTGGTACATTTTATGTGACACCTTGTTCCACTAAAAGAAAGGTGATGTCCCCATCACGTTCTACGTTTCTTCTTCTTTGCCGGTCTAGTGTGGAATTCTATGGCTTTTTGGGCATGTTCCATGTCAGATTCATTGACCCAAGATGCCTCTATTGGATGGTATCCTTTCCACTTCACTAAGTACTCCCGCTCTTATCTTCTTAGTTGCCTTGATTTAAGCACGGCCTCCACCTCAAACTCTGGTTCATTATGAACCAAGTCTGGTGGGGGCTTTAAGTTGTGCTCTCGATTAGGCCTTGAGGCATCGCGGGTGACTGGCTTCAAAAGGGAAACATGAAATGTAGGATGAACTTTAAGATTTTCCGGTAATTTTAACTTATAAGTGTCGAAAAGTTTTTTTTCCAACACTTTGAATGGGCCCACATATGGGCCTAAGAACTTATGACTTAAACCTTCGGGTAATCGGAATTTTTTGATGTTCAACCACACTTCATCCCTTTCTTGAAATTTCACCTCTCGCCGGGACTTGTCCGCAAAATCCTTATACCTTTTGTGCGCCTTTTCCAAATTGGCCTTTGCCAACTCCCAAAGGCACCGCCTTTCTTCATCAAGTTGTGTGACCATTGGAACTTCCTCACTTGCTTCACTCGGGGTTTGTCCATGTGCTGCCCAAGTCATGGGCATAATTGGTGATTTGCTCGTCACCATTTGGAAGGGGGTGGACCCAGTTGCGGAATGTTTCGAGTTGTTATAACAAAATTTGGCTAACTCCAAGTGGTCCACCCGATCTTATTGATCCACCGCCACATAATTCCTAAGGAATTGTTGGATGACCAAGTTCACCCTCTCGGTTTGTCCATCGGTTTGGGGGCGGAAGGAAGTGCTCATCTTGAGCTTTGACCCCATTCGCTTCCATAGGGATCGCCAAAACTTGCTTGTGAACTTTGGGTCTCGATCCAAAACTATGTCCTTTGGAAGACCATGATGCTTGAAAACATGTGTGAAGAACAACCTTCCTGTTTCTTGGGCTGTGGCCTCATCCTTTGTGGGAATGAAATGTACCATCTTGCTAAATCGATCCACCATCACCATGATGGCATCAAAACCCTTGATGGGGGCAAGCTTACCATGAAATCCATGGACACACTTTCCCACAGCCCTTCCAAAATTGGTAAAGGTTATAACAAGCCCGCTTGCTTCTTGTTGAGGGTCCGATTTTGTTGGCATGTCAAACAAGTCTTCACATACTCCTCCGCATCGTCTTTCAAGTTGGGCCAATAGTAAGACTTTTTAAGGAATGTTATGGTGCATTTTGCACCACCATGGCCCGCAAGCAGTCCATCATGACATTCCTTCAAGAGCAACTCCCTCACCCTTCCTTCCGACACATAGAGTCATTTTTGTTTATACCATAATAGTTCATTTTGCAAATGGAAATGGGACTTGGTTCCATTTTGAATGTTTTGCCTTACCTCTTTGGCAAATGCATCTCGACGACTTGCTAGTCGGACTTCCTTTTGGAGTTTTGTCTCTCCCACATACACCACTTTAAGTTAGTGTTTCTGACTTAGCGCATCGGGCACCACATCCTTCCTAGGCTTGTGTCAAATATCCACATTGAACAAGGCCAATGTGTCTTGCCATCTCACTTGCTTTGTAGACAACTTGGGTTGAGTGGCAAAGTACTTCAAGGTCACATTGTCGATCCACATAACCACATCTTTGGAGCCTATGTAATGGCCCCAAGTTTTGGGACAATGTATGACCACCCACATTTCCTTCTCATGTGTTGGCCACCTTCGCTCTATCTCACTCAACTTCTTGCTCTCAAATGCCACAAGTTTTCCTTCTTGCACTAGGACTCCTCCAATTGCAAAGTCGGAGGCATCAGAATGGATCTCAAAATCTTTGTCAAAGTCGGGCAACTTCAACATCGGCGCCTTCACCAAAATACCTTTCAAGGTCTCAAAGGCTTCGTCGCATGTTCTTTCCCATTTGTAAGTGACGGTGGATTTCTTCAAGAGGTTTGTCAACGGCGTGGCTATCTTCGCAAAGTTCTTAATGAACTTGCGATAATAGGAGGCTAATCCCAAAAAGGATCTTAAGGCCAACACTGACTTGGGTGGTTCCCAATCCACAATTGCCTTGACCTTGTGATCATCCATCTTCAAACCTTCTTGAGTTCTCCTATGCCCAAGGAAGTCCACTTTCGTCACCTCAAATTTGCACTTCTCAAGCTTGGCATACAACTTGTTTTCCCTTAGCCTTTGGAACACCTTCCGGAGGTGCTCCGCATGCTCCTCCAAGGAGCCACTATAGATCAAAATGTCGTCTATGTAGACGACAACAAAATCATCGAACCATTCCCGGAAAATGTTATTCATGAGAGTGCAAAATGTGGCAGGTGCATTGGTGAGCCTAAAAGGCATCACCAAGAACTCGTATGAACCATACCTTGTGTGGCAAGCGGTCTTTTCTTTGTCCCCTTTTGCAATCTGAATTTGGTAATATCCCGAACGTAGGTCGATCCTACTAATCACCTTGGCTCCCGAGAGACGATCAAATAGATCATTGATCCAAGGCAAAGGATACCGGTTCTTCATCGTTGCCTTGTTGAACGCTCTATAATCAACACACATTCTCAATGTCCCATCCTTTTTGTGAACAAAAAGGACGGGTGCCCCATATGGTGATTTGTTTGGTTTGATATAACCTTTCACGAGCAGTTCTTCGAGTTGAACCTTAAGCTCTTTCAACTCCTCATGGCTCATTCTATATGGGGCCTTGGCGAGAGGTGCCACTCCCGGTACCACTTCGATTGCATGATCAATTCATCTTTTCAGGGGCAAGTCTTTGGGCATCACATCCGGGAATTCTTCCAAAACTTGCTTTATGCACTTGGCGGAAGTCACCAACTCAGTGGCTTCCTTGGGTTCATACTCATCCAACACCCGCATAACACACATCATGCCATAACTTCCCACGCATTTTCTTTCCCAGGTTTTTCCTAACATAAAGTGGATGGTTAGCCCACCCACACAAGGCATCTTGTGCACCTTCACTTTCACAATCCCACTTTTGGAAGGAATCCTAACTAATCTATTATGCCTTTCTATGAGCACATTGTTTTGGGTGATGAACTCCTGAACTCCATTCCCAAAACATAATCCATTCCACCCAAGGCGGAAACCAACAAGTCCACCTTTCGTTTCCAATTCCCTAGTTGGAGAGGCACTTCTTTTGCTTGTGACGTAATGGGATGGGGAACCCCATCCGTGAAATGCACCTCAATGGGTGCCTTGAGCTCCTCCAAGTGGAGCTCCATCCTTTTGGCGCTTTCTCGTGTTATGAAGTTGTGAGAAGCCCCTGTGTCCAAAAGACATAACACATATCGCTTAGAAATCTTCCCTTTCAAGAAGATAAGTCGGTTGCATTCAGCTTGGGTTAGGTTAGCATTGAGGGCAATTACCTTAGAGCCTCCCTGCCCCGCTTTGGACTTGGGACAATCTTTGGAGTAATGCCCCACTTCGTTGTAGTTGAAGCATGCTCCCTTGGGCTTCCCACTAGCATCTCCCTTGGGTTGGCTCCTTTTGAAAAGAGCCCCCTTCTTCACGAAGTTCCCCTTGGTTTTGAACCCCGCACCTTGAAATTGTTTGGGCTTATCCTTTGTTGGGCTCCCTTACCCATGGTTCCATTCTCTGTCATGCCTCGGCTTCTTGTGAGGGAACTTGTCCTTTTTGAACCCGAATTTTTCACCCCGCCCCACATCTGAGAAGCCCTCCACTTTTGTGACAGCTTCGGATAGTGAGAAGGGCCAATTTTCCTCAAGTTTTCGCTTCGCCCAAGTTGGAAGTCCCATCACAAATTGGCACACACGATCTAACTCATGCATGTGCCGGATCTCAAGCATTAGCTCGGAGTAAGCCCTCACATATTGCCTCAAATTTTCATTTGTGGCATTCACAAGGTCACGAAGTTTGCACCTCGAGATGTAGTCGGAGTTCCTTGGGAAAAATTTGGTCTCAACACGTTCCTTGAAAAATTCCCAAGTGTAGCCATGGTTCTTCCCTTCCTCTTGTCTCATTGTCCTCCACCACGTGGCGACATAGCCTTTCAAGTAGGACTAGGTAAGCTCCACGACGGAGTGCCGTCCAACCTTGGCGGCATATAAATAATCCTCCATTTTTGCAAACCAAGTGTCCATAACCTTTCGGTCATGGGCACCATCGAAGTTCCTGGGTTTGGCTAGTTGGAACCTCGCATCCTTGGATGCTCCTCCTTTGAAGACCGCCACCAGTTCACTGAAGTTGGGCCTATTCATCTTAAGGAGGACTTCCAATTGTTCTTGGGTGAATAGGACCGAGGTTTGTTGTTCCTCTTCACTTTCGGGCTCATCTTGGTCTCCTCGGGTTCTTGGTTCCTCCTCCCCAATTGATTCTGGTAGGATTATTCGATCCTCGTTAGGTTCTTCCAACATGGTCTCTTGAGCTTGCTTACGATTCTTCTTGGGTGCCATCCGAAACTCCCAAGAAGTGACCCAAACTCAACCGGAGCTCTAATACCAAGTGACGCGTTGCCAAGTCCCTAGTTAGCCCCAAGTTGGGGCTAAGCCTCTCAAGTTGCGGAAATGTGAGGGACTT
>Ga0116231_10014521_pt1 | contig 10551 bp, 6 predicted proteins | sample S1TSphgellanicum_2_FD_89695 | JGI IMG/M metagenome (GOLD analysis project Ga0116231, IMG submission 89695) | Host-associated microbial communities from peat moss isolated from Minnesota, USA - S1T2_Fd - Sphagnum magellanicum MG | ecosystem: Host-associated > Plants > Peat moss > Unclassified... | reverse complement strand
GCTTATGGAATTACTTGTGAGCGGTGCCATGGGGATGTTTCAGCGCATTTGAAGAGTCCGGTGCCGGGGTCGATTTTGAATCCTGCGACGATGGCTGGGACGGCGCGGGCCAGTGTGTGTGAGCAGTGCCATTTGACGGGTGAGGCGCGGATTCCGAATCCTGGGAAGGCGATTACGGATTTTAAGCCGGGGCAGACGCTGGAGGATTTTTACACGACTTATGTTGCGGCGCAGTCTGACGGCCAGAGCATTAAAGTGGTGAGCCATGCCGAGCAACTGGCTTTGAGTAAGTGTGCGGTGAAAAGCGGGGAGCGGTTGTGGTGCGGGACTTGCCATAATCCGCATGAGGAGAAGGTTGATTATCGCGCGCGGTGTTTGAGTTGCCATGCCGGGACGTTAGAGAAGGCGCATGCGGCGCCGGGGCGGGATTGCGTGGGCTGTCATATGCCGAAGTTGCCGGCGATGGATGGGGGGCATACGGCTTTTACGAATCATCGAATTTTGCGGGTTCCGGGGGCGGAGATTGCGGGTGCCGCAGCGGATACTTTGACGGCCTGGCGGGAGCCCGACTCTTTTGTCAGGGACCGGAATCTGGCTTTGGCTTTGGTGACGGTGGGACTGGATAATGGATCTTCGGCCGAGGTGATTCGCGGGTATAAGATGATGAACCGCGTGGCGAAGGATTTTCCGAATGATGCGGCGCTTTACACGACGCTGGGGTCGGTTTTTTTGAAGGCGAAGGAGCCGGGTGAGGCTTTGAAGTGTTTTCGGCGGGTGATTGCGCTTAAGCCCGGATATGCGCCGAATTATGTGAATGAGGCTTCGGCTTTGGTGGCGAGTGGCCAGAGTGCGTCGGCGATTGCGGAGCTGGAGAAAGCCCGGCGGATGGATCCGTTGCTGGAGCAGGAGGTGGTTTTGCTTTCTGAGCTTTATCGGGAATCGGGGGAGACTGAGAAGGCGGATACGGTGATGGCGGATTACGACAAGGCTATGGGTGAGGCGGGGCCTCAGTGATGGTGGAATAGGCGTCGAGCTTGGGATTTTTTTCCACGTTCATACCGCCGCGCGGCCATTTGATGGTGATGCTCTCTACCTGCGTGCAACTGCCCAGGCCGAAGTGGAGGCGGGGGTCGTTGGCTGAGATGTAGCTGCCGCCGTTGCGGACGGTATCGTATTGGCGGTGGCCGCAGGCATCGACGGTAACGGCGGCTCCAATGGCGTCGCGGTTGCTCTTGGTGCCGACGAGGCGCAGTCCGAGCCAGTGATTCTGGCCGGCGGTTTGGTTTTGCAGGAGCAGGGGCTGGCCGGAGATGGGAAGGATGACGACGTCGATTTTGCCGTCGTTATCGAAGTCGGCCTGGGCTCCCCCGCGGTAGGAATTGTCGGGCGTGTTCGGGAACTGATAAGACCTGGTGAACTTTCCGGCGTGATTTTCAAAGACCAGAAAGGGCTGGAAATAATTGGGCACTTTGGGATAGACGTGGCCGTTGGCGGACCAGAAATCGAGTTCGCCGCGGTTGGAAAAATCCGCGAGTCCGCAGGCCCAGCCGAGATAGGGTTTGGTGAGCATTGCGAGGCCGGACTCGCGCGAGACTTCGTCAAAATTGCCGGTGCGGTCCTGGTTAAAGAGCGGAAAGAAATCGTCAAAAAATGTGGTGATGACCATGCTCAGGCGGCCCTGGCGCTGAATGTCGCCGACGGCTACGCCCATGTTGGCCTGGACGCGGCCATCGGCACTGAAGGCAACGCCTTGTTCCAGGCCGGCTTCTTTGAAAGTGCCGTCGCCGTTGTTGAGGAAGAGCAGGTTGGGGTCGGAATCGTTGGCGACGAAGATGTCGGTTCGGCCGTCCTGATTGAAATCGGCGGCGACGGCGGTGAAGCCGTGGGAGGGCGGGGCGTGGCCGAGACCGGCTTTTTCGGTGATGTTGGTGAAGGTGCCGTTGCCGTTGTTGTGGTAGAGGATGCCTCGCTCGCCTTTGAGTCCGATGGGGCCGCAGAAACCTTCTACACCGAGATAAGGGCAGACGGGGGCGGGATCTTTCAGCGAGAGGGAATGGATGTCGATGTAGCCGGAGACGAAGAGGTCGAGAAGGCCGTCACCGTCGAAGTCGCCGAAGGCGCTGCCGGTGTGCCAGGCGATGCTGCGGCTGAGACCGGCGGAAGCGCTGACGTCGGTGAAGGTGCCGTTGCCGTTGTTTTTGTAGAGGATGTCGGTGCCGATGCTGGTGATGAGGATGTCTTCAAAGCCGTCGTTGTTGAAGTCGGCGGCGTTGGCTCCGGTGCCCCAGGAGGCGTTGCTGAGACCTGCGCGTTCGGTGACATCTTCGAATTTGCCGTGGCCGAGATTGTGGAAGAGATAGACGCTGTTTTTGAGGGGCGTGACGGGTTGGTTGGCGACGATTTTGCGGAGCTGGTCCATGGATGAGCCGTTGACGATGAGGAGGTCAAGAAGGCCGTCGTTGTCGTAATCGAGCCAGGCGACGCCGCTGCCGTTGGCTTCAGGAATCCAGCGCTTTTCGGGGCCGCCGCAGCGCATTTCGGCATGGATGCCGGCGGACGTGGAGATTTCGGCGAATTGAAGCGGGGCGGGAGTGGTGGCGGTCAGGGCGGAGAGAAGATAATTGAGGAAAAAGCGCATGCTCTGTATCACAAGAACGTTATTCCTTAGTTTCGTACTGTTGACCGCTGTCTTTGGGCAGGGCGAGGATGATCCGCGCGTGGAGCGGCTTTATAACGAAGCGCGCCAGGCGCAAGGGCAGGGTGATGTGGCGGGCGCGATTGGCAAGTATGAGGAAATCTTGAAGATTGCTCCGAAGCTGGGCGCGGCGTACAACAACCTGGGCGCGCTTTATTTCCGGCAGCGCGATTATGCCAAGGCGGCGAGCGTGCTGCAGCAGGGGTTGAAAGTGAATCCGGGGATGACGTCGGCGAATGCGCTGCTGGGGATTGCGCTTTTTGAGAGCGGCGAGTACGCGAAGGCGCGGCCGGCTCTGGAGACGGCGCTGAAGGCGAACGCGGCGGATAAGAACGTGCCGATATATCTGGCCAAGGACCTGATGAAGCTGGGCGATAATGCGGCGGCGACGGCCGCTTTGCAGAAACTGGCGGCCAGCCAGCCCAAGAATCAGGAGGTTTTCTATTTGCAGGCGCGGCTTTATATGCAGATGTCGGAGCAGGCGCTGGCCAAGATGAACGCCATTGATCCGAATTCGGTTCTGGCGCACCAGCTTTCGGCTGAGGTGATGGAGAGCATGAATAATTACGACGGCGCGGTGGTGCAGTTGAAGAAGGCGGTGGAATTGGGGCCGACTTTGGCGGGCAACCATTACAAGCTGGGCGATGCGTACTGGAATCTGTCGCAGTGGGATCTGGCGGCCGAGCAGTTTCAGGCTGAGCTGCGGATTGATCCGGGCAGTTGCCAGTCGCACTGGAAGATGGGGAATATTTTGCTGCAGAAGAACGCGGCTCCGGAAGAGGCGCTGGCGGAGCTGGATCAGGCTTTGGCGGGCTGTCCGGCGCTTTCCGATGCGCATGTGGACCGGGCGCGGGCGCTGGTGAAGCTGAACCGGAATCAGGAGGCGGCGGCGGATTTGGAGTTTGCGGCGAAAGCTACGCCGGATGATGCGAGTGTGCATTTTTTGCTGGCGAAGACGTACCGGGCTTTGGGACGGGCGGAAGAGGCGGCGCGGGAGATGAAGGTGTTCAGCAGGCTGGATGAGGCGGCGCGGGCGGCGACGGCGGAGCGGGCGCAGGAAGTGATTCAGAATAAGCAGGGGGCGCGGTAAAGGGGCCGGATTCTGCTAAGCCGAATTGTCTGCCGATAAAGACATTCACGTCATTCTGGACAAGGATTCCACCAGAAGAAAAACTCCGAATGGCTGGAAAAGTATGACGGCAGGGTTCAGTTTCATTTCACGACCATTTCATCTGTGAACTAATCCCTTTCCGTCATACCCACCCGTTTAGGCGTTACAGTACGCAAAAACAAGAAAGAACATTAGTGAATCCAGGCAAGATTCGTGGTACACAATATAAGAGCTTACGTATTACCTACCCGTCTTACGAGGCCCGTCATAAGGCAATCGCGCCTGTGACAAAAACTGCGGTAGCGTGCTCAAAAATAAAACCGCGTCGCCCCAGTCTAAATAGGCGCTCACCAGATACATTCAGGCTCCTCTCGCGGCCGATTGATACATGCCCCTGCGGCATCAGCATCTTAAACAGCGCGTGAAGTTCCTGATAATGTTGTGTGCTGAGCTTAACCTAACCGGCAGAACTTTAATACCCCTCAAAACGCAATCTTCCTAGTGAAACGAGTCCCGATTTATGGTACAAAGTAGAGAACGCTCACGTAATACCAATCTGTCGTACGGGGCTAGTACACAGGCAAATCTAGCCTGTGACAAAAAGTGCGGTAGCTTGCTCAAAATCAAGAGTGATCCATTCCCATCCGCTTTCTCTCTAAGTCCCCTCTCGTTTTAAATCAAATCTCCTTGTGATAGTCGGCTTTCGCCCTTGAGCGAGTCGGCGCAAGTTGTCACCTTCCGAAAAAATTTTCAAGCGATGTACCCAGAATCCCGCAGCCGAATGATCAGCTTCCGTCTCACCGACCAGGAATACGAACGTTTTCGCCAGCTCTGCTCCGTGAGAGGTCACGGCAGCGTCTCGGCCATGGTCCGTGCAGCCGTCCACCACCTGCTGGGCGAAACCGATCTCGAAGAGATGCCGCCCCAGCCCGAAATCCAAACCCGGATAGCCATTCTCGAATCCCACGTCGCCACGCTGGCGGCCGCCCTCGCCAACATCGACGCGCGCCTGACGCCAATCCGGTCTGACCAAGCCCAGGCAGCCGCTCAATAAAGAACCCGAACCCATGGCCACGGCAACTAAACCAACTCCTATATCACAATCATTCGCGAATCGAACCCGCGCTAGCCATGCAATTTCAACCCAGCACCGTTTTCGCCAGTCCCTGTTCATCATCGCCGACCTTGGCGGCATCGCCAGTGGCGCAATCCTGGCCATCATGTATCATTTCCCCTCCACTCCCGCTGCCCACCGGCTGGCCATTCCGGAGCACATCGGCGTTGCCATCCTCTACGCGGTCTTAATCGTCCTCTTCGGCCACACCCAGCGCCTCTATTCGACCTATCAGCCTCCCTCCTTTGCAACCGAATTCACGGGCATCCTCAAATCCATCCTTCTCGCCACCCTGCTGCTGGGCGGCTGCCTCTTCCTGACCGGCGTCAAAAGCACCTCGCGCTTTATCATCGGCTGCACCGCCATCTCCGCCATCCTCACGATGACCGCCTGGCGTCAATACCGCCGTCGCGCTCTGAAACGCGCCGTCGCCGACGGCTTCACCTGCCACAACGTCGCAATCGTTGGAACCGACCTTCTCGCGCAAACCGTCGCCGAACATCTCGCCCTCCAGCGCCAGCTCGGTTTCGTCGTCGTCGGCCACATTGTCACCCCCGAAATCGATTCCAGTGCAAAGCCTGCCATCTCAGCCCAGAGAGCCAAAATTCTCGGGACCACCACCCAGCTCCAAACCCTTTGCCGCACCCACTTCATCGATGAAATCATTGTCTGCACCCAGCACCGTCCCACCGTCCTCGAAGTGATCTCCCACGCACGCGACGCTGGCGTCGGCGTCCACGTTATTCCCGACCTTTACGACGGCCTCGCCTGGGGCGCCCGTCTCGATTATCTGGGCGACTTCCCCACCCTCACCGTAGTTCACCGAACCATCCCGGCGCTGTCGTTAGCCGTCAAGCGGTTCATCGATATCATCGGCTCCGCCTTTGCCCTAACTATCCTGAGCCCGCTTCTTGTCCTGCTTGCGATCATCGTCAAACTCGATTCGCCGGGCCCCATTTTCTACGCGTCCCGGCGTCTGGGCCGCAAAGGCCGTCCATTCTCCTGCTACAAGTTCCGCACCATGGTCGCCGATGCTGACAGCCAGAAAGCCAAACTCCAGCACCTCAACGAACGTGACGGCATCCTGTTTAAGATCACCAACGACCCACGCATCACCCGCGCCGGCCGGTTCCTGCGCAAACACAGCCTCGACGAACTCCCGCAATTCTGGAACGTGCTGCGCGGCGACATGAGCCTCGTGGGACCGCGTCCGCCGCTCTCCAATGAAGTGAAGAAATACGAAACCGGCTATTTCCGCCGCCTCAATGTCGCGCCCGGCATCACCGGCCTCTGGCAGGTGGAAGCCCGCAACAATCCTTCCTTCGACAAGTACATCTCACTCGATCTCCATTACATAGAAAACTGGACAATCGGCCTAGACATCCAGATTTTGTTCAGAACGGTAGCCGTCGTCCTGGCTGGTACCGGAAGCTAAAACCCGTCCGTTTGAAGTTAAATCAATAATGAAACAAATACCTGTTATTGCCGCATCATTTCTCTGCGCGTCGGGGCTGATTCTAGCCCAGGAACCAGTCACGCCGGCTAATCTTCGTCCTAAACCGATTCCAACCACTGCCCAGGTCCTCGCGGCGGAAACCGCGACCTCACCCAAGCCCGCCAACCCATCGGACGCGCTGGGCAGCGGAGTCCTCTCCGCTGACTATGAGCTCGGTCCAGGTGATGTCCTCACGCTGTCCGAGGTGAGCCTCCAGGACGCCGGTGATTATTTCGCCGACAAGACTTTCCGGGTCGATAACAGCGGCGATGTCACTTTCCCGCTCGCCGGACGGGTTCATGTCGCAGCCATGAACACCGCAGCCGTCGAAACGGAAGTTAACGAGCGTCTGAGCAAGTATTTGAAAGATCCTCACGTAGTTGTGGGCATAGCTGAATTTCACAGCCAGCCCGTCTCGGTCCTCGGTGCCGTCGGGAACCCCGGCCTCATCCAGATTTCCGGGCCTAAGACAATCTTTGAGGTTCTCTCTCTCGCCGGCGGTCTTCGCGCCGATGCCGGCAATAAGATCACCATTACCAGGCATGTCAATGAAGGAGAAATACCCCTTCCGACGGACGCCGCCGACCCCAGTGGCGAATATTACATTGCAACGGTCAAAGTGAAGGATGTCATGTCCGGCTCGGACCCGAAAGAAAATGTCCTGGTAATGCCCAACGATATGATCAGCGTTCCGAAGGGCGAAGTGGTCTACGCAGTGGGCGCGGTCACCAAACCTGGCGGATTTCTTCTGGGCGAGAACGGAACTCTCTCCGTGCTGCAAGTTCTGTCGCTCTCGGAAGGTCTGCTGAAAACATCAATTCCTCAGCGCGCCTCCATTCTGCGCACCGTGCCCGGCACGCCCGGCCGCACGCAAATTCCCGTTAACGTAAAACTAATGCTGGCGGGCAGGTCTCCTGACGTGCCGCTGTTGCCCGAAGACATTTTGTTCATCCCCAACAGCACTGCCAAGAGCTTCGGGTACGAAGCCGTTACTGCCGCTCTCACGACAGTTTCAGGCCTCGCCATTTACGGAAAATTCTAAGTCCCCAGGTCAATCACACAGGTTATATGGATCGTATCAATCAGTCATTTCAATCGCCTGACAGCATTGCGGTTATCCCGTATGCGCCCACGTCGGGGCTGGCCACGCAGAGCTATTATCCGGCCGGCACTCGCTATCCCGAAATGATAGACGATGGCGAGTCGGGCAACAGCCTTCTCGAATATGGCCGCATCCTCGGCCGCCATAAAAAGACCATTATTCTCTGGACTCTCGCCGGAATTCTAGCGGGCTTTCTCATCGGCATACCAATGCCCAATAAGTATCGTGTCTACACAACGCTGGAAGTGGTGAACCTGAACGAAGACTTCATGAACATGAAGGACGCAAGTCCCACAACCTCCACCAGCAACGAGTTCGATACATCGGAAGAGCAAACCCAGGCGAAACTATTGCAAAGCCAGATTCTGCTCGACCGCGTCTTCCAAAAGCTCGATCCCGGCGGCGTCCTGACTCGCAAGGGGAAGATGGCCACCACCGGCTGGCGCAGTTGGCTGCATCAGGAGGAGCCGGAGCAGATGACAGAACGGGAAGTCCTGCTCGCCAAGGCGGCTCGCAGCCTGGATGTGCGGCCCACGCCCAAAACCCGCGTGCTCGAAATCACGGTCGACTCGCGCGACCCTCAGATTGCCACCGATTTCTCCAAGACGCTTGTGAATCAATTCATCCAACTGAACCTGGAAGCGCGTCTGAATGCTTCAAACGGCACGGCTGCCTGGCTGGATAAGGAAATGGAAGACGCCCGCGCCCGTCTCCGCGCTTCTGAAAATGCTCTCCAATCCTATGCCAGAGACGCCCATTTGATCTTCACCGATGCCGACGACACCAATATCCAGACTGAGAAACTGCAGGAAATTCAGCAGGCATTATCGAAAGCAACCAGCGACCGCATCGCCAAAGAAGCCCGTTTCCAACTGGCTAAAGCGAGCCCGCCAGATTCGCTGGCCGACGTCCTCAACGATCAGACCCTCCAGGATGACCGCGCCAAAGTAAACGACGCACGCCGTCAATTGGCCGATCTGTCTACCCTCTTCAGTCCCGAATTCGGAAAGGTGAAGCGCGCTCAGGCCGAACTGACGACGCTGGAAGAGGCCTACAAGAACGGCCGCGCCGACGTCCTGAAAAGTATAGAAAACGATTATCATCAGGCGCTCAGCAATGAACAACTGCTGCTGGCCAATTACAATTCTCAAACCGAAGAAGTCACCCGGCAAAGCGGCAAAGAAATTCAGTACAACATCCTGAAGCGCGAACTGGAGAGCAGCCGTCTCCTCTACGACACCATGCTGCAGCAAACCAAGCAGGCCGCCATTGCCTCGGCCATGCGCGCCAGCAACGTGCGCGTGGCGGATCCGCCCGATCTTCCCGACCACCCGCTCTACCCGAATTTCCTGCTGAACTCCGCCATTGGCTTCCTTCTCGGACTCTTCTCCAGCATCGCTTTCGTGATCTACGGCGAACGCGCCGACCGCACATTGCAGCAGCCCGGCGACGTCAAGCTGTGGACCAACCTGGCAGAACTGGGAACCATTCCGGACGCATCGCGGTCCGTTATTTCTTCCTACAGGCTGCCGAATTCCATCGGCCCCGGCAGAATGAGCCCGGCCGCCCGGAATACAGCCAATTCGGTGGAACTCCTCACCCTCAAGCAGAAGCCCAGCATCGCTGCCGAGGCCTTCCGCTCCACTTTGACCTCAATTTTCTTCGTCGGTGAAAACGGCAGTCGCCCGCGCGTCATCGCCTTCACCAGCGCCAGTCCGGCCGACGGCAAAACCACCGTCGTCAGCAACCTGGCCATCGCCACCGCCGAAATTCAGCACAAGGTCCTCATCATCGACGCCGATCTTCGCCGCCCGCGTCTTCACAACATTTACTCGCTGTCGAATGAACGCGGCCTGTCCGACCTTCTCAGCGAACAGTTCTCGGAGGTCGCACTGGCCGAGGCAATCCAGACCACCAGCATTCCCGGAGTTCATGTGCTGACCGGCGGTTCGCCCACCCAGTCAGCGGCCCATCTTCTTTACTCGCCGAATTACGGTGCCATCCTCAACAAGCTGAGAAATGAGTACGACATGATCCTGGTGGATACGCCTCCCAGCATGCTCATGACCGACGCCCGTGTCGCCGCGCGCCTCGCCGACGCCGTGATTCTGGTCGTGCGCGCCGGCAAAACCACGCGCGACTCGCTCATCGCCATGAAGTCCCGTTTTGAGGAAGACCGAATCAGAATTCTGGGAACCATTCTCAACGACTGGAATCCGAAGCGCTCCACCCAGAACTACTATTCAACCGCTTACGGCCGCTACGCCCCCTACCACGCCAGCGACGCCCGCCAAAGCTAACAGCGCCAAAGCCGCGCCAGTCTGCATTTCCGTTAAATGAGAATTCTTATCGCCTCCTCGGTCTTCCCGCCCAAAATCCTGGGAGGCGCGGAACTCATTGCTTACAACCTCTCTCAATTCCTGGTCCGCCGCGGGCATGAAGTCGCCGTTCTGACCGTGGCCCAGGACAAGGAAGACGAACTGCACGGCGCGGTCATCGACGGCGTCAAAACCTGGCGTCTCTGCTGGCCCCGCCGTCACACGCCTTTCAATCACCGGGCCACGCCCGCTCTCGAGAAGGTTGTCTGGCACCTCCAAGACCACTTTGACCCCCGCAACCCCGGCATCGTCTCCAAGGTTGTCTCGGAGTTCAAGCCGGAAGCAATCCAGGTCCATGTTATGCAGGGCCTCGGCCACAACGCTTTCCCCGCGCTCTCCTCGGCTGGCGTGCCCATCTTCTATTTCCTCCATGACCTGGGCCTGGCGTGCTTTCGCATGAACATGTACAAGGCCGGGCAAAACTGCCCCCGCCAGTGCGGCGTCTGTTCGTTCTCTTCCCGCTATAAGACCAGATTCTTCAAGCCCGGTCAGAACCTCCACTTCATTTCCCCCTCCAGGGCAAACCTCGATACTCTCGAGCAACTGACCTCCATCGGCCGCTACGCCCGCCACGTCATCCCGAATTCCGATCTGGACGAGCCTGCCCACAAAGTCGCCAGGCCCTCCGGCGGCGAAAGGCAGCTCATCTATGTCGG